>Ga0207139_1226_pt1 | contig 10150 bp, 6 predicted proteins | sample Alteio_BWMinHeat_7_FD_153585 | JGI IMG/M metagenome (GOLD analysis project Ga0207139, IMG submission 153585) | Enriched cells from forest soil in Barre Woods Harvard Forest LTER site, Petersham, Massachusetts, United States -... | ecosystem: Environmental > Terrestrial > Soil > Temperate forest >... | reverse complement strand
AAAGGCGTTAGCCAAAAATCAAGTGAGGCAGAAACAATAGCTACTTCTTGTTTTTCTGCTACCAGGTCTTGTATCATACTAATAGCTTCTACACGTACATAATGTGGCAATACATCACGATTAAAATTCAATCCCAGGGTTTCTAATTCGGCTTTTGATTTGTGGTTAAGAAACCATTTTAAGAAAACCTGTTTTGTTTTGTCCTTTGGCAATATACCCGCCATCATTGCTATAAATACAGGTATGAACAAACAAAACGAAAAATAATACCAAAGGGTATTAGACGCATAACGACAGAATAAAAACAATGTATCTCTTGTTGTTATAGTACCATCAAAATCTAAGAGGTATAAACTGATATTTGCGTTTTCCGTGGTCAAGGATCAAAGGGATAATTTTTTAAAAATGAATTCAGGAATGCTACGAATGATAAGCATGATATAGCGCCACAGGAAACTTACATAAATAATATTCTTCTTTTTGCCATAAGCCTTATATATAATAGCCGCAGCTTTTTGTGCTGTAACAGTAACTGGTGCGGGCAGGTTGAGGTGTTCGGTCATTTTGGTATACATAAACCCCGGTATAACAGTCATGACATGAACACCGGATTTAAAGAGCCTGTTTCTCAGGCCGCTTAAATAAGCACTAAAAGCAGCTTTGGCACTACCATAGGTATAATTACTTTGGCGGCCTCTAAGCCCCGCTACTGATGAAACGCCAATGATACAACCTGTGCCGGTCTTTTCCATTGCATTGGCAATAATATTCAATGCAGAAACGCAGCCGGTATAATTAGCAGTAATAGTGCGCTCTGTTTCCTGCCAATTGGCTTCTGCCAACTTTTGATCACCGAGATATCCCCAGCAGCAGATAGCAACATCTATATCATTTAAAAACGGTTGCAGTTTGGGGCCGTGGTCATTAAAGGCTGCCGCATCCAGTTGCAATAAACTTACTTTACTGTCGAAACGTATTTCCAGGTCTGTTTTTAGGGGCAATATTTGGTCTGTATTGCGGGCGCTCAGGATAATATTGTGGGTTTTAGCTTTTGCAAATAGTATGGCTAATTCGCGTGCTACATCGCTGGTGGCTCCAAGTATCAGGACTGACTTCATTAGTATGAGGAATATTCTTATGTTAAATTATAAGATGTAATAGTTTATTGTGATTCAAAAGGGGATGCGGCAATGATGAAACTTGCAAACAAGGTGCATTTTAAACCATTTAGAAACAGGTAAATGAAACTGAAACCATACTTACAGTTACTGCGCGTACATCAATGGATAAAAAACACCTTCATTTTTATTCCTGCTTTTTTTGCAGGTAAGATCACAGACCCTATTGTACTTAAAGAAGCTTTTACCGGGTTTATTACTTTTTCAATATTAGCCAGTAGTGTTTATGTACTCAACGATTATAAAGACATAGAACAAGATAAGCTGCATCCTAAGAAAAAGAACCGGCCCTTTGCCAGCGGTGCTATATCTAAAAAGGCAGGGTTAGTATATTTTATATTGCTTTTCCTTGTTTTTCTTGCACTATCGTTTTTGCTGCCATTCAGAGCATCGTTATTAATGTACACTTATTTAGTAATGAACCTGGCATATACTTTCAAGCTGAAGCATATTGCCATTATAGACATTACGATTATCGCGCTTGGCTTCCTTATACGTATATTATTAGGGGGTGCAACTGCCAATATTTATATATCTCACTGGTTAGTGATCATTATCTTTCTCTTGTCTATGATACTTGCATTGGGCAAGAGAAGAGGAGAATTTATCATTAGCACATCCGGCACAGTTACGCGCAATTCATTACAAGGCTATAATCTCGAATTTATCGATGTTACATTAGTAATGATGACTGCCATCACTATCGTTTCTTATATCATGTACTGCGTTTCACCAGAGGTAACAGCACGCCTTGGAAGTAACAATGTATACGTCACTACACTGTTTGTGATACTCGGTTTAATGCGTTATTTACAACAAACACTTGTTTTCAATAAAACAGAATCACCTGTAAAGCTGATCTATTCTGATATTTTCATACAAGTAGTTATGCTATTATGGATCGCTTCGTTTGTCTATTTTATTTACGGCAAACAATTCGTTCATTTTTAACTTTACGTAAAACCAATTAAATGCTGGTACTAAAAAAACTGGATGGTTTCTTAAAAACTATTGAAGTACAAAAGAATTGGATCTTTCTATTGTCTTTATTACTGACAGTAGTAGCAATCTTTTTTGCCTTCCCAAGCTATGATGGCATTATAGCACATGATTGGCAGCCGTTATTCGACAAGGGAGCCCATCCCTTTGATAATGGCAATTTTCACCCGGGCTCTCATGCATCAAAGCTCACATTCCGGTTGGTAGTACCCATCATTGTTCACTTAGCAAATTTAAGCATTACAGGATGCATGCTATTTTTCGGATTAGTAGGCATACTTAATTTCTACCTGGTTGTTAGGCTTGCTTATAAAATACTCGACGATAAGCATGCCGCAGCATTTATAGGCCTGTGTACGGCATTTATATATTTTGGTAAGTGTTCCTTTACTGAGATACGTGGTCTTATGTTTGATGGCGTTTGTATTTCTTTCCTCTTATTAGCCCTCAATACCCGTATTGGCATTATAAGAACATTGTGCATTTTCTTATCAGCTTTTACAGACGAAAGAGGCCTCATCGCTTCATCACTACTTGTAGTATACACCTTTTTAGATTACCCGGACAAAAAACCAATGCAAAAATTGTTCAATCCCCAGGCATTATTCATCTATCTCGCATGGGTATGTTATTTTTCAGTTCGTATTTTTCTTACCAGGCATTTCGGACTTATTACTGATAAAGGCGGCACCGGCATTCATGAATTACTCAACCAAATAAACAATATTCCAATTGGTGTTTGGTCTGCTCTTGAGGGGTTATGGATACTTCTTATATACTCCTATTTGCTGCTCTATAGAGATAAGAAATTCTTCGACCTGTTTATATATTTCTGTGCAAGCTCGCTTATCTTGTTAGTTGGCCTGGCAGTTATTGATATCACACGCAGCGTTGTGTATATTTTTCCGGCAGTGTTTATAGCCCTAAAGATCATCCACAAAGACCCTATCGGGAAACTGAATTTTAAACGGTATTTAAAATATGCATTGATACTCTGCTTTTTATATCCCGCTTACTATACAGGGGGCAAAAGTTCTATATGGTGGTCTTATCCCCTACCTATACAAGCCCTAAGGTTTGTGCACTAAAACAATGCACGACCTTTATTTAAGTGGTTTTATTCTAAAGATCAGATCATAGGTGCTGCCATCGGCATTACCTATATTATCAGAACCTGAACCACGCATACCGTAAGATCTTTTTACCAATCGCTCTAGTCCGGAGAAACTACCACCTCTTTCTGCTGCGCCTTGCGAGGTTGCCAACTGCTCCATATTGATCTCTTTGGTAGAAGCAAATATTTTATACTGTTCTACCCCATATGGCGGGAAGAAATAAATATGATAATCACTAAATATTTTTTCCTGTCCCGGCTCTATTTTCAGATCAGAAGGATATATTGGGTGTGCTGCTTTGGTATTAGGTAGTACTGCATTTATAATGCCATCGGGCTGCATATCCAGTATATTGATATACACAGTTTTTTCACCATTATTTTTCACTTTTAATACAACAGTATCTTTCTCAGTAAATTCGTAACCACCCCTTATCACTACATTGCCTGTCATATTTTCCGCAACTTTCCGGTTTACTACCGGTACGAACGATACATCAAGGCCAATTCCTGTTTCTTTTACAGTAAGCTCTTGTAAAAATTTATATTGTGCATATTGCTGTATTTTCTTTTCGAGTAATGCGGTATTGCTTACTGCATTATCTATTGTTGCAAATAAATAACCGTTAGAAGCTTTTATTATAGAATCTTTAGTGCCTCTTACCAATAGCAATTCAGGTTCTCCTCCATCAAAGCTTACCAACGGCAGGTCTTTAAGTGCGTTCTTAATACTTGCTATATCTGCATCTGAAAAACTAGCGCCCCTTGCTTTTACAGCAACGAGCTTCATGTTTATAGGCTTTATCTTATATACCGGCTCAGTTACAAACACCCAACCAGCAGCCGGTTGTTGAATATTCAATGCTGTTTCAAGGCTCACTGTTGCGGAAAAATTTTGAGCTTCGGTTACAACACCTATTGCTATTGGCTGGTTGCCTTTAGTGTCAGGTGTACCGGATTTATATACCCCTATTTTTGCACCCACGTCAAGACCTGAAAGTGTGCCTGCCTTTACCCGTATCTGTTTTTCATTGATTATCTCATCAATTTCCACATATTGCTTTTGCCTTATATAGTGCCCTCCAAATAAACTCCTATCCAAGCCGGTTCCTTCTATTACAGGGTGTTGTGAAGGCACTTTATCATTCATAACAGCTTGCACCCTGGCAAAAAGCGTACGATAAGAGGTATTGGTATCAAGATTCTCAAACGCCTTGGTGATAGCATAGGTGAGCGATCCAACACCCTGGTTCGTGGCATCATCTGTTGTCTCATAATCCGATTCTTCTGCTCTTGCAGCTGAAAACACCACATAGGTAGCCATTTTGCTTTGATCACCACTTACGGATTGGTCACTCCCATCGTCATCTTTCCCATATTTTTTAGGATCAAAGCTTCGGGATACTAACGGAGGCTTATTTCCACGCACTGCGGCCACGCCTCTTGTTCCGGTACCGGAATGGCAGTTGTCCATAAATACGATCACATCCCCATCTTTTCCAACCTTATTTCTTAACTGATCCACATACATTCCCAAAGCATCATCCCTAAAGTATCCTGCACCATCTTTTTTCAGATTGTCAGTGAAGCCTTCTTTGTTGGGTGCTATAGCATCATACGACACGATACATTCATCCAGCCCATCTGCCTCGTCACCGTTATCATCCTCTACTTGCTCTCCGTGTGATGAAAAATGTATCACAATTACATCACCCACATTTGCCTGGCTCACTAATAATTTGAATGCATCATTCAGTCCTTTCACAGTGGCCTGGGCATCTGTAATTACATTTATATTATTTTCTAAAAATCCTTGTTTTCTCAAGGCAGGCTTGATGTACCCTGTATCTTTTATACTCGATATTGTCTGCCAGCCGCCGTCTTTCGGATAATTACCAATAGCTACTACCAGTGCTCTTTTCGTAATGGCTTGTACCTGCAGCGTATGAGCAAATAATAGGAAAATACTGATAAAACTAAACAGCTGTTTCATATTGTTATTTTAGTTGGAACTAAACTATTAATATTCAAAGTCTAAATTATACTTTTAACTTATCATTTATTGCAATTATGGATAAAAAATATTTCCTTTGTAGTAATATTTAACCAAAAATTTAACCAAAAACGTATGAAACAAGTTCTCTTAACACTCACACTGTTCATTTTTGCGACAGCGACATTAAATCCGGCATTTGGCGCAGGAAAGCCAAAAAAATCAGTAAAAGTAAACTCAATGGCAATGCCTGCTACCCGCGGTGCAAATCCAAAAGTGAAATCAGACCGCCCTTCTTCTGACAAACAAGAGCAAAAAGCAAGAGGCACTTATTGCGATGTTCAGTTCTACAATCACACTGGTTACACGATCGACATTTATGTAGATGGCAACTATAAAGGAACTTTAGGTGCTTATGCCAGCGGTACTGTTACCGTTTATTCAGGCTACACTACTATCTATTGCGTTTCAGTTGGTAAAACAAAATACTGGGAAGCAAATGGTAACTGCGACGGAGTATATACTTACGACCTCTATAATTAATATCAATAGCTCGTTTCAAAAAAAGCTGTCTTCATAAAAGGCAGCTTTTTTTATTTTGTGTCTATTCAAGGGTCTTTATATCTTTATATAACATGAGTATCGCAACGCCATCTAAAAGGATATTATCTATTGATATACTCAGAGGTATTATCATGATCATTATGGCGCTAGACCATACCCGTGATTTTTTTAGCGATTTCCGCAAATTTGATCCACTCGATCTTCAACATGCAAACACATTTATGTTCTTCACCAGGTGGATAACACATTTCTGTGCACCTGTTTTTGTTTTCCTGGCTGGCACCAGCGTCTTTTTATCCCTAAGCAGGGGTAAAACAAAAAAGCAAATGGCATGGCAATTACTGACAAGGGGCTTATGGCTGGTTATATTAGAAGTTACAATAGTTCGCTTTGGCTGGGCTTTTAATTTCGATTACCATCTTATTTTTTTACAAGTCATTTGGGCTATAGGATGTAGCATGATAGTTCTTTCTCTACTTATCTTTTTGCCACGCCAGGTTATTTTATTCATCGCTCTGACACTCATATTCGGGCATAACTATTTCGATAAAAAGCATGCAGCTGATTTGGGTATGAATGAAATGTTTTGGGATTTTCTACATGTTCAAACCAGGGTGAGCTTTGATAAAGCATATGGTGCCTTTATTATATACCCTCTTATACCATGGATAGGTGTTATGGCAGCGGGCTATTGTTTTGGCGCTATTTTTAAAAAAGAAGAAAAACTGCGTAACCAATGGCTATACGGAATTGGAATCGGTGCAATTCTGTTATTCATACTCTTACGATTCATTAATCAATACGGAGACCCAAACCCATGGAGAGTACAGAATAATGGTACAACCATTCTCTCATTTCTTAAATGTGCAAAATATCCACCTTCACTGCTCTACTTGTTAATGACACTAGGCCCGGCGATAACCTTACTACCCATACTGGAAAAAATATCAGGCAAAGCAGCAAATTTCTTTCTTGTATATGGCCGTGTACCTATGTTTTATTATATACTTCATATTTATATCATACACGGTCTTGCCTTAATTACTGGTATAATTCTGGGTATGCCTACAAAAATATTTACATCTAACGGTACTTTATTCGACCCTAATCTTAAATGGGGATTCTCTTTGCCGGTTGTATATCTATATTGGATAGCCACAATATTAATACTATACTATCCATGTCGTTGGTTCATGCGTGTAAAAGCAACTAACAAAAAATGGTGGCTAAGTTATTTATAAAGAGATATTGACAAGGTCATGTATCGCATTTCAGTATCTTCTCACTATATGATTGTTGTCATCAAATCAAGATGGTTATAATAATATAAGCGGCACTATAATAATAGTGCCGCTTATATATTCTATAGTGATAGTGTGTATTATCTCAATAAGATCACCTCACCTTTTTCTTCAAATACCCTTCCATTAGCACATACATACTTTATAAAATAATAGTAGGTACCTAAATCCTGTAGCACTCCATTCAGCTTACCATCCCACCCTATATGAGGGTTTACTGTTTCAAATACTTTTTGTCCCCAGCGATTTGTTACGAAGAAGGTCTTAATAACCTGGTTGCCCGCTGATACAGGGCGGAATATATCATTCTTACCATCCCCATTAGGTGTAAATGCGTTCGGGAAGAATACTTCGCAACAAGGTTGTGCGGATATGAGTGTACTGTCAGTTGAAGTACAGCCAAATTCTGTTGTTACCTGCAACTTAACATATCCTGAATGTTCAATAAATCCATACACCTGGCTCTGGTTATTTTGGGTACCGAAATAAATAGCCGGTTGCCATTGGTATAAATAAGCAGGATTATAACGTTCTGTAGTAAATACTATGCTATCGCCAGCGCATATATTGCTATTGCTTACGGTTCCTATATGAGCATCAGCAAGTGTGTGAACGGTTACAGTATCAAATCTTGGTATAGATGGGCAGCTGTTAGTATTAGCTACCATCTCTATTATATACTGTCCTGATGTATTATAGCGTATTCCATAAGGGCCACCTTCGCTGCCAAACACTATTTCTCCGCCATCAAAGTTCCAGTTAAAATTATCAATCTTCTCATTAGCATAACCCAAAGACACATCCAGTATATCACCTTGGCATACCTCACGTCTGATATTTGTTGATACATTCGGAGCCTGGCGCACATCAAGTATATAACTGGTTATAGGACTCTTACACTTTTTGTTTGTTACTTGTAATGTTATTACTCTTTTACCCGCTGAATCAAACTTTGCCCAAATAGGTCCCTGCGAAATACCATGCAGCAGGCTGGCACCGCTTGGCAATGTCCAGTTATAAGTGGCATCAGGCAATGCATTACCATAGTAAGTAAAGAAAGTAGAATCAAATTGACAAACATACGGTTGATTAGATAGTATCAATGCATTAGGTGTATAATCCACTATTACTACTAACTGTGCCCTGTCACTTTCGCATACTCCTAGTGTACTGGTAACATAATAATATTGTGTGTCTGCATAAGATGTCGGTGGTATAGGTGCCATCGGTGTACCAAAACCTCCGGATGACGTAGTATACCATGTAAGATTAGACCCCGTTGCTGCCAAAGGCAAACTAAAGTCTCCCTGGCAATAATTTTTCACCGCCACTCCCGGCTTTCCTGGTTTGGGCCTGATGATTACGGCTATTGTAGCCCTGTCACTTTCGCATCCATTCACAGTTTGGCTTACATAATAATTAAATGTTCCTGCTATGCTTGTAGATGGCAATGGCGCTACAGAGCTACCTATTCCACCGGTTGCACTATTATACCATAACATGTTAGCACCTATAGCGGTTAGTTCAGCCGGCACATCGTCCTGGCAATAATAAATACTAAGTGAGGTGTATGGAACAGCTGGTTTGTTTTTAACCAATACACTATCCATAGCCGCAGCACTTTCGCACCCGCCGCTTGTTTGTGTTACATACCAAAAGAATAAGCCCGCATTCGCAACACTCGGTATAGGAGCTGTTGAACTACCTACTCCACCTGATGCAGCTGTATGCCATAGCACATTACTACCAGATGCAGTTAATTGGGAAACACCGGTTTGAAACTGGCAATAACTTGTAAGGCTAGGTGATACTACCGGCGGCACAGGGGTTGGATTTACTACTACATTAGTAGAATTAGAACCCGAACTGCAACCATTTAATGAAGCATAAACGGTATACGTACCTGCTGCAGACAAAGGTGGATCAGAAATGGTTTGTGTGGGAGAAGGGTCATTGGTTACTGAAAACCCATTTGGTCCGCTCCATGTATAACTCACACCAGCAAGAGCATCACTGGCATTAAGAATAATATTATTAGGATTATACCCTACATCTGAACATACGGGGCTGTTGCTTCCAATTATAGGCGTACCCGGTATCGGTGTTACAACTGTTGTATCTACGTTTGAAGTACCTGTAAGCCCGCTTGCGCTGCAATTTACCAGGCACTGATAATAAGTAGTAGTTGTAATACTTGTGCTGTAAGTAGCATTTGTTTCTCCCGGAATAGCTGTCCATGGACCGGTGGCTGAATTAGATGACTGCCACTGATAAGTAATACCTGACACAGTAGACGGGTCTGGACTAGCTGTAGCCGTAAGCGTAAAAGGCACATTAATGCATATAGCAGGTACAGTGGTAATAGATACACTCGGAGTACCCGTACATGGAGGTAATGGCACATGGTCAAAAGATACATCATCCACATACATATCTACCGCATATTCCGAAATACCATCAAGCACTATTTGCACATCGTTGTAAGAACTAAAAAATGAAGGTAAAGTATAACTATACTGGTACCAGCCTTCAGCGCTTACAGTGGGAGATTGATTAATACCATCATGTATTTCATCCAGGTAATAATATCCGCCCCAGGTAGGAGAATATACATACACATCTACAAAATCGCTTTCATAGCCACCCCATCCGGCCGAAACGTCATTGCTTCTGAACATCCAAAAGGATACAGTATTTGTGCCGCTTGAGTAGGTGGTAAGATCAGCAGCCGGAGAAAATACGGCTTCTTCATTTCCCGAGTACATGTCATACGAATTATACCACAACATACCGGCGCCGCTATGCGTTGGTTCTAATGGATTATACCCGCCATAACTGGTTGCCCATTGCCAATCTACGCAACCACAACCGGAGCCATCGCTCCCGCTATAACTAAATAATACAGTAGACCATCCGGTAGGCGTAACAGTGCCGGCATCAAAACTTTCGGGAAATCCGGGATAAGATTGAGAAAAACCCTGACTTGAGAATAGCAGCATGC
>Ga0207139_1222_pt1 | contig 10383 bp, 10 predicted proteins | sample Alteio_BWMinHeat_7_FD_153585 | JGI IMG/M metagenome (GOLD analysis project Ga0207139, IMG submission 153585) | Enriched cells from forest soil in Barre Woods Harvard Forest LTER site, Petersham, Massachusetts, United States -... | ecosystem: Environmental > Terrestrial > Soil > Temperate forest >... | reverse complement strand
TCGCACTCGGTGCTTTACCAGCCGGCATCGCAGACTCCAAGACCTTTGCCGTTGTTGGCGGGATTTGCGTCACCCGGTGCGTACCCACAGCCGGTGTTGGTGATGTTTGTGACGCCCACGGGCAGCGGATTGTTGACGGTCACCGCAAAGCTCGTGGAGCCCGAGGCGCCGAGCGCGACAGTACCGACCGCGAGAGTGCAGGATGCTCCGGCGTTGTTGTTCGGAGCGCAGGACCAGCCGGCAGACGAGGAACCTGCGTTGAAGGCGGTGTTGGCCGGCGCGGTCTCGGAAAGGGTGACGCCGTTTAAGACGGTGTTGCCGATGTTCTGGTAGGCGAGGGTGTAGGAGAGGATAGCGCCCGGAGTGACACTGCCGCTGGCTGCGGTCTTGGTCAGGCCGAGATCATGGTTGGTGGGTGTGGGAGTGGTCACGCTCGCGCATTTGTTGCCTGTATCACCGGCAGTGGTGGTGTGGGCACAGGCGGTATTGCCGATCGATGTCGTACCGGGAGGAAGCGGACTCGTCACGGTCACGACGAAGAAAGTAGAGATGCTCGTGGCGCCAGGCAGGATGCCGAGACCGATCGTGCAACTGGACCCGGCGTTGTTGTTCGGAGAGCAGGTCCATCCGGGGGTCGAGGACCCTGGAGTGAACGTCGTGTTTGCAGGCACCGTGTCAGTGATCGTGACGTTCGCGGCATCGGCGTTACCCGCGTTGTTGACGCCGATCTGATAGGTCATGGTCGCCCCGGGAGAAGCGCTCCCGGCAATGAGGGCCTTGGCGGTTTGAAGATTGGGGACCTTGAAGCCTGTCGAGCCGCATGCCGGATACGTTTCTGTTGTGGGATCTAGGGGCGCAGGCGTTTCCGGGTCGTCGCTCGGGTACGAGGGGTTACCGGTGCTCGTCAAGAAACCCTGTAGCGAAAGGGCGGTGTCGCTGTTGGGATTGTTGATGCGAACACGGAATGTGGCGCTCACGCCGGAACCGCGGCCATCTCCGGGGTTGGAGATGACATGAAAATCGATCACCACGCTGGTATCACCGACGTTGTTTCCGGACACGATGGTCGGCGTGGCGCCGGGATTGCTGGCGATCACTGAACCGGGTAGTAAGGACCCATTGGCTGGGATCGCGAACGTCGCCTGAGCATTGTTGAGGGTGTACGCCGGATCGCCGGTACTACCCACGGTATAGATGTAGTTGAGCGTATCGCCGCAGTTGACGGCTCCGTCGCCATCGGCGTCGTCATAGAGCAGAGCGACCAGTGTGATCGATGGAGCGGCTGCGAATGCCGCGCTCGTGAGCATGAGTAAAGAAACAATCACGAAGGTGATCGCCAGAACGGGCCTGAGAGATTCAGGCGCATGGCGCTTTCTGCTGGGCATCGGTGAGTCTCCTGTTTGCGCGACATATGTCGCTGTTTTGGATACACCAAGACATCATTCGGATGGGCCTTAAACGTCGGTTTCGGGCGAAGAGAGGCGTTGGCGCACTGCCCTAACTGCCTCGAGTAGAGGGAGTTTAGTACCAGGCCGAATCATCGAGCGGCTCTCCACTTGAGGACTTGCCCGGCGGGGCGCGTTGTACAGGGCGCTGAGGGTAACGTCGCAGCTTCAGGGTTGAGCCTCAGGGCTCGCGGGCGCACCTGTGGGTCGTTTGCCAGATGGACTGTTGCATTGCCCAGTGGGTCGTCATCCACGACGAGAATATGCAAGCCAGGTTGGTGAGCGCTGATGTTGAGATGTAGGTGGAGGGTGCTCTTGCCTGAGTCGCTCTTCTCGATGCTGATGGTGAGGATGTTCATCGGCTGGGTGAGGCCGGAGCGATGACGTTGTAGTTGTAGGGCCCTGGCAGGAGCATGTCGGCCGTCACCTCGACTAGAAAGAGATAGCCGGGCCGTATCTCGAGGGTCGGCTGGACGTCGATCTGCCGTTGAAGCAGAGCACCCGTTACGTTCGCAAGCTCTTGGCCTAAAGCCGCGGAGGCGATCTGTGATGCGGAGGGAGCTGAATTGTTAGCGGATTGGCGAGGCTGGGAGAGCTGAGCACCGGCGGTGATCGCAGAGAGCAGAAGCGCATGACCGAAGACGGATGCAAAGTGGGTATTGAAACTGTCTTTAAGACCGGCCGCCGCTGCCAGATCAGCTCCTGGCATACCTCTAAGGTCGAGGCTACGACCGTCGGGGAAGACCAGTCGGTCCCAAGCCAAGAGCACGCGCTTCTGACCGTAGGCGATCCTGTTGTCGTACTGACCCAGGAGGCGGGAGCCTTGTGGGATCAGCAGGTAGTGTCCTGTGATGGTGTCGAAGACGTCTCTGCTCACCAACGCCGACACCTGACCTGGAAGATCCGAGTTGATGCCGGTCGTCAAGATCGAAGGCAGCAGCGCGCCCGCCAGAATTCGAAAGGGCGATGGGTTGACCTGCAGGGTTGATGGAAGGGTGCGTGAATGTGGCTCGCCGCCCGCGCGAACCAGAAATTCGTCCTTGCGTTGCAGGTATGCAGCGTCGGCGGACCTCGGATTGAGCTGACTTAGATCGGGTGGCTGAAAGCTGGGGATTTTGATCTCTGGCATGGCGGGCAGGGGTGTCAATGCTGAGGTCGAGGGGTTCGTGAGCTCGCCCGGGCTTTGACCGGGCCCCAGAAGCGCATCGGAGGCTGGACGCGAGCCCTGAGGTGGGGAGAAGGTGGAACTGAAACTTGCAGGAATGAGGCTGGACTGAAGCGCGCGACTTAAAGCCTGCTCCTCGTGCGTGCGCCCATCGCCTAGGTCCGCATTCCGGCTATCCCCTGGAGTGTCGCTGGGCGGGAGAACGTACTCGTCTCGGTCGAAGGCACGAGGGGGAGCGACCGATTGACCTACGATCTCAGGTTGGCTTTGTGCGCTGGCTTTGGGAGAGAGGCCGAACATGTATCCTGGAGCGGAGGGCGATGGACCCTGGCGGCTCATCAGAGCCTGTTGTTCATGGAGTTGTCTTTCGGTGTCGCGCACTTTGCTGCCGAGCTCCTGAACCAGCGCCTGCGCTTCATCAAAGGCGCGCTTCTCACTCGGGCTCATCGCCTGACGATCAGCGTTGCTCGCAGCCGGATTGTGGCGCGCCAAGCCCCACACAGCCGCCCACATGATGAGGACAACGACAATGGCGGTGAAGACGAGTGCTCGTCGGTTGAGTCGATCGGCTTGGGGCTCTTTGGGCTTAAGCAGGTCGTAGGCCGCGCTGTCGGGCCGGGTGTGCTCCTGTTCACTCATGATCAATGAGCCCCCTGGCGATCGATGTTGACGACGCGGCGGCTTTGGCCGACGCCCACCACGAGTTGCATGTGCTCATAGGTCCCATCTGCGATGTACCAGAGACCATCGGGAGAGAACCGATAGTTGAGCGCGGAGGTCTTCTCGTCGAGCGTGGCGAGAAGAACCGGAGCGTCCGTTGATTTGAGGCTTTGCGGGAACCGGATGTAAGTCTTCGCTCCATCGTCGACGACCAGCGTCGGGGCCCAGAGAATGTGGCCGGCCTGTTTTATCGAGTAGTTGTAGTGCTGTTGCGTCGGATCACCGGCAAAGGTAAACGCCGTCGCACTTGCGCGACGCAGGTTCACTTGCTGACGAAGCTTTTCGCCATCCGACCATTGCTCAACGAGTTCGGAGGGGTAGTAGAAGCCCACCGCGAGGGAGTAGGGGATGTCGGCTCCCTTGGCGGGGGATCGCAGGCCGAGATGGTAGGTGCGACGCGTCGTCGAGATGACGATGTTGGTAGCTAGGCTGTAGTTCTTGGGCTTGACAATGACGTGCGGCGTCAAATTGTTGGGATCGCCCGAGGAGAGAGGCGCCGCCGTCCAGCGGTCCGTATCCCCGAGCGCGACACCATGAACTACCTCTCCTGCTTGAAGTTCGATGTCACAGGCGCGTAGAGGTGCACAATCAACGATGGGCTGAGAGTCACCGAAGGGATAGCGAAGGACGTTAGGCTTGGAAACGATCGGCGCCTTGTCGCCCCGTCTTAGGGCCTCTGCCCCGCGCACGTCATCGTCGGTAACTGCTGCTGGGGCTTCAGCGTTCGATAGCTCGACTCGACCAAGATGCTGAGCTTCCAGGGCTTCGCTGGAGTGGTCCTGGCTGGTTACCGATCTTGGGGGCGGAGTGGGCAACGGATCAGGGCCGTCGTCGGCCAGAGCCACACTGCAGAGAAGAAGGAAGAAAAGGCCAAGGGCAGGGACGTGTTTAGGCATGAGGCGCTCCTTAGTTGTTGTTCTTGGTCCAATGGATCTCGGACACGTAAAGGCCGAGGGGGTTGACGAGAATCTCTTCCGATGTGGAGGGCTGCAGGAATTCGGTGGTGAGCGCCGCCTGCCAGTGTTCTTCGCGTTGCGAGCCAATGCTGTGGTTCGTATGGGTTTCGGCCCACTGGACCTGCCACGTCTTGGCAGACAGGCGCAGCACGGCATGCACTTGAACGTTGACCGTTTCGTTGGCAGCTAGCGTGGCCTCGTAGGTCTCACGGAAGTACCCGGTGAGGAAGTCCTTCGCGCCACCGCGTGAGTACGCAAAGGCCTGCGCGATCTGGACGCGTTGAGCATCGACATCCACGAGTACAGAGCGGACGTTGTAGACAAACGTCGCGAGCTGATAGCGGTACAGCCGCTCTGTCGGCTCACGCAGCTCGGAGGCTGGCCCAAAAGCAACGGCCTGGCCGAGCTTGTCCACTTGGACAACATAGGGAGCGATCTTTGATTGATTGGCAAGGTAAAAGAGCGCGGCGGTGAGCATCGCGACCAGCGCCAGCTCGGCGAAGGCCATGAGCTGCCAGTTGTGCTTGGCAGCCGCAACCTCGCCGATGCGTCCGTTCCAATGGCGCTGGGCATTGAGGAAGTCCGGTTCCTGCCCAGTCCTCAGATTGCCTGCGACAGGCTCCGCAGAGAGGTGCATCAGTGGTCACCGGTCTTGGGGTTGAAGCCGAAGTGGATGTGCGTCGGAAGGAGGCCTGCGGCCAAACGGGGAGCGGCAAACATGATTGAGGCAGCGATGACGCAGGTGGCCGTCATGGACATGAGCTGTTTGGGGTCGAGCATCGTCCAGGAGGCGATGGCGTTTTGGAGTTGGGAGGCGTACGTCAAGATGAAATTGGAGAAGAGAATGAGGACAAAGAGCTTCACGGCGTTACGCACGATCAACGAGACGAAGCCCTCGGTCAAAGCGTAGGTCCAGCGCGAGCCGGCGAAGGCAAAGAAGAAGGGCCCGATGCCGAGCAGCAGCCACGTCTCCGCCAGCGTCACGACGAGGATGCCGGCCATGAAGGCGAAAGAGAGACCGATGAATAGGAGGCAGATGACGGAGAAGACCGAGCCAATGCTGAAGTAGCCGAGGATGCCGCTTGGAAAGAGGATTTGCGCAATGGCGAAGACCGTATCGATGCCTCGGTTGAGAAAGTCGGTCGGCCGAAGGCCGGGCGTGATCACCGGGACGCTTAAGGCGGCTGCTGAGAAGCCCTGAACGATGAGCTTCATAGCGAAGGGAGCAAGGAAGATCATGGCGAAGGCGAAGCCGAAATGCAGAACCTTGCGCAGGAGAACTCTCACAAAACGAGCTAGGTCGGTCTCTGAGCTGTCGAGCACGCACTGAATAGCAGTCCAGGTCATCTCGATTGCGGCAAGGAAGCCGAAGAGACGCAGTCCGATCGGGATCAAGATGCCCGGCCAAGTTGTCGCCGCGGTTTCAAACTGCAACAGGAGACCGTTTAAAGGACCAAGCTTGAAGAAACCGAATACGTCAGTCGGCATGGGGCCTCGCTCAGAGAACAATGGTGGTTTCAAGATCACTGACAGTTCGACAAACCAGGGCAACGGTTCCTCCCTAGAGGTCTGTTACCAAAGCCATGTGCTCGGAATGCCGTTGAAGGAAGTCTCGGCGCCACCGAGCGTGTGGGGTGTTGCTACCCACTGCTCGAGGAGCATTTCCTGGGTTGCTTGTTGCTGGAGGTCGTGTGCGTGAATCAGCGCGTTGATATTCGCGTCGACGAGGCTTGCCTGGAGAATGCGTCCGGTGTCCTCTGCGGCGAGTGAATTGACCATCGCTAGTGACTGCAGGCTCTCGACAACACCGTCTGACCTACCGATCCGGTCCTGGATCGCCACGAGGCGCAACTGGCTCTTCATGTTCATACGCGAGAGGTGATCGAGCACGTTCATGAGTTCCTTCTGAGTCACGATGCCGCGGGAAAGCTGGCGGCGATAGTCGCTCGGCCAGTTGGTGGGTAGCGTGAGTCCGGGAAAGGTCTGATCGAGAAGGCCGGCGAGCCCTGCGGTCTGATAGCCGAGGCGATCTACCTGGTTGAGCAAACCCTCGATCGTTCCGTAAACCCCGATCAGGTTGTGCCACTCGCCTTGGTGTGCCCAGCTTTGAAGCTGCCGGTATTCGGCCTTGATTTGGAGGTATTGGTTGTAGAGCATCTGCACGCGCTGCGCCACTGCATAGATGTCCTTGATCATCGAGACTAAGGTTTGATACTCGGTGAGCCATTGAGCCACGCCGTTAGGAATGTCCCAGACGGGGAGGATGTACGCTTGAGCGGGGATAGCAGCTGCGACGAGAAGGAGGACAGCTACCAGGACGATTCTCAAATTGCGCACGAGGTGCTCCTTTCGTTGGCGAATGCCTCGAGACGATCTGCCCATCTCGAAAGATTGCGCTGGCGAAGCCAGTGCTGAGGCCAGGCACCCGCGTGGGTACCTGCAAGCTCACGGATCGAGCGCAACTGTTCGGGAGCAGCCGCGCCGACAAAAGCGAGGGCAACGGGTCCCAACGTCAGGTCGATGAGTCGTCGCCCGTTGGGCGACGTGTAGTAGTAGTCGCGCTTCGGCGTTGCTCGGGCGATGATTTCGATTTGACGCGCGTTCAGGCCGATACGACGATAGAACTCCGCACCTTGCTCGTTGGCAGCCTCGGGGTTGGCGAGGAAAATCTTGGTTGGACAGGATTCATAGAGAACATGTCGCAGGGGCGATGCGTCGAGATCGCCGAGTGATTGTGTAACGAACACAACGACCGCGTTCTTCTTACGCAGCTCCTTAAGCCATATCTGGATTCGTTGCGCGAAGAGCGGGTGACGCAGGAATGTCCACGCTTCCTCCAGAACGATGAGCGTGGGCCGACCGTCGAGGCGCCGTTCGATTTGGTGAAAGAGGTACAAGAGGACAGGTACGACCAGCTTGTCGCCGAGACTCATGAGGTGCGACATCTCGAAGACTTGATAGCGGGCCGATACGAGAGCGTCATGGCGGGCGTCTAGGAGCCGGCCGGCGCTGCCCTCCAGAACATAGGGAGCAAGCGCGGTTGCGAGTTCGGGATCCTTGGCGGCGAGCTTGACTTGCAGGATCGTCAGCGTGCGATCTGGGATGACCGCAAGCTGGCTTAAGGCACTCTCCACGGCATGGCGCCTGGCTGGCGTCATTCTCAAGTCCTGAAGCAGAAGGAGCGTCTCGAGCCAGTCCGCCGCCCAGGTGCGTTCTCCTGTTTGGTCGACACTGAAGAGTGGATAGAAGGTGACTTGGTCGGTCGCCTGGGCAGCGATGTCGTAGTGATGGCCGCCGGCTGCGAGAGTGAGCGGCAGGGCTGAATACCCCTTGTCGAACGTGAACACTTGTGCGTCTGGGTAGCGAAACCACTGGGCCTGGAGAGTTGCGACGAAGGCGGACTTGCCTGACCCAGTAGGTCCGACGACGAGGGTGTGGCCAACGTCCTCGACGTGCAGGTTGAAGCGAAAAGGGGTAGAACCCGATGTGGCGGCCCAGAGAAGAGCAGGGCTTCTTGCCGGAAAAAGCGGGTTCGGACTCGTGGCGGAGCCTGGCCACAGGCTAGTCGTCGGCATCAGGTCCGCGAGGTTTAGGGTGTGAATGAGTGGCCGGCGAATATTCTGCCGTCCATTTCCAGGCAAGGAGCCCAGGAAGGCCTCGACGGCGTTGAACTGCTCTTGGCGGGCCGCGAAGCCACGATTGCGGATCTCCTTTAGAACCTGGCGCGTCTGCTCCGCCAAACAAGCGCAGTCGCGGTGCATCAGGATCAAGGTCGGCGTGTAGTAGCCCCACCGCAAAGTGGCGCCGTGGGCGAGAGCGAGGGCGTCGTTGGCGTCCTCGGCCATCTCGACGGCGTACTTGTTGGCAAACGCATCTGTCTTTGACTCGGTGGACGCGGTGAACGATTCACGAATCAAGGCACCGATGCCTTTGCGCTTCTGCCACCACTTGCGGCGAAAACGCTGGATATGCTGGACAGCCGTCTCTGGGTCGAGTGGATGAAAGCGAGTGCTCCAGCGGTACTCGATCGGTAGGCGGTTAAGGCCATCCAGCATTCCAGGTGCCGTGCTGAAGGGGAATCCGGTGATGGCAATGACTGAGATGTGGTGAGTGCCGATGCGCGGGTTGAAGCCTCCGACGAAATCCTGGCTCGCGAGAATGGCGTCGAGATAGCACGGCGTCGGCGGAGGGCTGACGGCGTGGTGCAAACCTGTGAGACCGGCGTGCAGGTGGGTCAAGATCTCTGCCGCGGTCATTCGGTGAAGCTCCAGCCGGGCGGCAAGCACGTCTTCGATGTCCGTCAGGGTGTCTTCAAAGCCTCGCAAGACAGCAGGCCAGTCGACACTCCGCTGCTTTGTACTGTCGACTAGAAGGGAAAGAAACCGAGAACGCAGTTCATCCGGCGTTTCGCGAGTGAGGTAGAAAGCGTACGTGGTCTCGTAGTTGCGGTGGGCTATCTGATACTGCTCGCGGCGCTCTTCATCGATGAGTGCTGTGAGTCCATCGGGAAAAGCTCCGGTCGCCGGATAGTCCGCGCTAGGCTTGCGGATGGCGTCGACGTGAAGAAGCCAACCATCCCCCAGAGGAAGCAGAGCGTTGTTGAGGTGATCGGATAGAGTCGCCATTTCCTCGTGCGTTGCCGAGTCGAGGTCGGGTCCGCGGTAGATCCAACCGGCTGTCAGGCTGCCGTCTTTGTTGACGATGACGCGGTCGGAGACAAGAGCGCCCCACGGGAGAAGGTCGGCTAGGCTTCGCGGATGCCTTCGGTGCTCACGCCGAAAGACGGCGATGCATAGCGCCACGATAAGCAGGGGGACGCTCAAGGCGAGAAGCGTCATCGAATATCGAAGGCAAAGGGCAAAACGACCGGATCCGGTGCCGTGAGAGAAGCCTGGGCTGGGTAGTACGTCTTGTACCGCACGTGTCGCGTGTAGACGCGCATCATCTGAGGATCCTCTTTAGCCGCGCGCCGAAGAAGTGAGTGTCCGACGGTGCCCAATAGAAGCGCGATGATCGCGGTCGGGAGGTGGAGCCCGACGGCGAAAGTGAGCGCGACGATGCTTGTCGCCTCGACGATCACGGGCTCTCGCTCCGCTCCGCCAAGAAGGATGGGACGGGTAAGCGAAGCGTGGAGGTGGGTTGCCCGGGCAGCGGCGGGGGAGATCACTAGAACAGTGCTCCGGTGAAGCCGAGAGACCCGAGGAAGCTGACCGCCTCGAGGCAAATGCCCGCCGCTACGATGATCTGTGACAGGCGCTTCACACCCGTAGAGTGCTCAGTGAAGGCCCACATGATTCCCGCGAGAACCGTGGCGATCGCGATGACGGTGCGGGCGACGGTCCCGGAGAGATTCTGCAGGATGTTCTGCAGGGCGTTGTCCCATGGCATTGCCGGGCCACCGCCCGCGGCGTGGACGGGTAGGGCAGTGGCTAGGGTTAGAGTGAAGATGAAAAAGAACATCGCGCTTCGGCGTGCATGTCGTTTGTAGCGTTCTTGCATGGAAGTCCCCCTTGGCTTTAAAAGAGCGACGCTTCAAGCGAGTCGCTCGAGGTTGTAGCGGTTTGAGGCGGTTAGGCCATTGACGGCGAGTACCTCGCGGACTTTGCGATCGCTCTTGCCTTCGATGTGAATGACCACGAGCCCGGCTTCGGCGATCTCAAAGGCTTGCGAGGGGACGTTCGCCTCTTGGGCGAGGTGATCGAGGCGTGACAGGGCGGCGGTTGCGCTGTTGGCGTGTAGGGTGCAGACACCGCCCGGATGGCCGGTATTCCAGGCCTTGAGAAGTTGGTAAGCCTCGGCCCCTCGGACCTCACCGATGATGATGCGGTCGGGATCGCTGCGCAGCGTGTCACGCAGAAGGGCGGTAAGGCTCCAGCTCGCAGAGACGCGAGCCGTAAGGAGGTTCGGTGCCTGGCACTGGAGTTCGATCGTGTCCTCTAGAACAATGAAGCGCGTGCCGGCCGGGGCGTGACTCACGATCTCGGCGAGCACGGCGTTGGCGAGAGTTGTCTTGCCGGAACCGGTGCCCCCAGAAATGAGGAAGTTGCGTTTCTTGGTGGCCTGGATGACGCGGCAGATGGCGTCGGCTTGAACCGGA
>Ga0207139_1220_pt1 | contig 10626 bp, 7 predicted proteins | sample Alteio_BWMinHeat_7_FD_153585 | JGI IMG/M metagenome (GOLD analysis project Ga0207139, IMG submission 153585) | Enriched cells from forest soil in Barre Woods Harvard Forest LTER site, Petersham, Massachusetts, United States -... | ecosystem: Environmental > Terrestrial > Soil > Temperate forest >... | reverse complement strand
TAATTTCGTTGTATTCGGCCGCGGTGTCGGCCTTCAGTCTTCGCGTGAAAACGGTGACGAACCATCCGAAAAGTGCGATCAGCACGAGCACTAGGAGAACCGCGATCGATACAGTCTTAAAGGGTTTTACCGGCTCGACCGCCAAGTGGCCCAGTGGCCACCATTCATCGTCCCAGTTTTGTTGGTCCAGTAAACGTGTCGGTAAGAATTTGTCCTCATTCACAACGCCGAAGGGTCCCGACGAGATCTCATCTCTAGCATGCACCAGCGCGGACACCTTGACGATATAACCATTCCGACTAAAAAACATTAAAGGCGTATCCTCGTCCGCCCGCTCCAGGGTGCAATTTTCTTCTACCAAGGTGCCGGTCAGGTTCAACGAAGGAATGTAGCGCCGACCGATCACGGTATCAGTAATGATAAAAGGTCGCGGCTGACTTTTATCGTCGACTCTATAGGTCCAAGTCGAATGCTCGGCAAGTGGAAAGAAATCCGCCTGTGATTGCCGAAAGGGATGCTCCTTACCGCGGTAACAGCCAGACGCAAGAGCTGCCAGTGATAGGAGCAAGGCGGCTGATCGGCAAATTCTGACCGTTCTCATCGACTTCTACGGACGCTTCGATAGTGTGTTGAGCGATTATTTCCACCGCAATTCGCAGCGGAGTCCTAAACTGTCGATTTCTGGGGTTGCGCAATCACCGCCAGCTTAACCGGCACAGGCGCAGCGGAAAGAAAAGCAGCAGCGGCACCGATCGCGGCAATCAAAGCGGCGATCTCATAGCTCTCGGTATAGCTGTGAGTAAGGTCGTAAATTCGACCCACGACCAATGGACCAATGAAAAACCCTGATGTGGCGGCGACCTGCAGCCAGCCATAAAGGGTGCCAAACCGCTTTAGTCCGAGCGTGTTCGACAGGACCAGAGGAACCAAAGCAGCCGGTGCGGCTCCCGATACACCGATCATGAGTAAATACGGAGCTATTACCCATTCATGTTTCGCCTGTAACAGAACTACGATCGACGCAGATATCAGCGCCATACCGATGGCCAGAGCGTTCTTGCCGCCTATACGATCTCCTATGGCACCCATGGTTGGTTTGCCAAGTGCGGCGAGACCGATGAATATGCCGATTACGGTCGTGGCGAATCGCAGAGAATAACCGAGACCCATCAAATAGGCGACGATATGTACAAACACGCCAGCGGCGGACATCCCCCAAGCAAGTTGCGTAACGGCGAGCATCCAAAAGACACGTGTCCGGATTGCCTCGGAGACTTCATAACCCGACACAGCCTGGGCCGACTCAGTGGCAGTAGCCTGATTTTTTTCCGGACCAGCCCGCACAACCGTGAGGAGCAGCGGCAAAACCACCACCAGAACGGGGATACTGAGAGCAATGTAGGCGCCTTTCCAACCGTACTGACCGACGACGTAACCGAGCAGGAACGTCATCGTCATTCCGCCAGATTCCATCCCGGCAGTGGCTATACCTAGAGCTGTTCCACGGCGCTCGCCAAACCAGTTAGCGATCACAACCGTCGAGGGAAGCCATGCCGACGCCCCCAATCCAATTCCGATCACGACATTGGCTATCAGTAATCCGGAGAACGAATTGGCACGACTAGCAGCGAGCAAGCCGACCCCAACAACGGCGGCACCACCACCCATCACCAGACGCGCCTCGAGTCGGTCGAGCAGCCATCCGGCAATGGGTCCGCTGCAGCCGACTGCGAGCGATAGGGTACCGGGAATCAAAGCGACGCGTGCGTGGCTCCACCCGAAAGCCCCTAGCAACGCCCCGACGAAAACAGGCGATGTGTTATAGCAGCCGCCCCAGAGAAAAAACAGAGAGACAAAGAGGCTACCTGCAATAATGCGCGCCTGTTGGTCACGAGTTTTCATGTCTTCCGTATTATTTGAACTCTACTCCGGGGCGTTTACTGCATCCGAGAACGAATCTCTTATGAGCCTCCCCCGCTCTGACTGTAGGCCAACCTCTCCTCTTCCGGCTTTTCGTATTGCTTGATGAAGTTTGGCCGCGCCCACGCTATGTAGGCGGGAAGAATGAGAACACCGGCAATCATGTTTGTACACATCAAGAATGTCAAAAGTATGCTCATGCTGTTGTGAAACAACATGGGCGAGAAGGCCCAAGGAATGATCCCGGCCACCATAACCACAAACGTGGTGAATACTGCCGCGCCGGTGCTTCTAATGGCAATCGTAACGGCACTGTCGATGGTATTTCCACCAATCACCTCATCGCGGATACGCGCGACGGTGTAGATTCCATAGTCAATTCCCAGACCAATGCCGAGTGAAATGACTGGTATCGTATCGATTGTCAGGCCGATATCCCGCACCTTCATATAGATGAATGCCGCGAAGTTGGCCAGGACACAGGCCAGCACGAACAATACGCCGGCTACCAGTGAGCGGAAGGACAAGGCGGAGAATAGAAAGACTACGCCTAAGACGAACGCTATGTTGATTAGGTCAAGCCGGAAAAGGACGTCGTTGGCACCGGCATAAAGGCCTGCACCACCGCCCAGATAACGAAACTTAACCTTGGCTAGTGCGGGGTCGGGTATTACCCGCTCCCGGACGAAGCTAGCCAGTTGCTTTTGGAGGCCGGTCAGTGCATCGAAGGTGTGGCTGCGCAGGAAGATTCTTATCGAAAGTGCACTGCCGCCGTTATTGGCCCAGCGATCGGCTTCTCCCGGCGCAGTCCCGGCAAAAAAGAGATGCCACAGATTTCCGCTCGCCGTTACATTTCTAGGGATAACACGGTACTTCGGAAAGTCGTTGTGAAATACCTGATTGTAGGGTTTGTCAATTGTGGGAGCCAGCGAGATGACCTGGACTACATCGGGATCGTGAGAAAGCAGGAACTGCCGGAGATCGTCCGTCATCCGGAGCACGGCCGGGCTCAAAACATTGTCCGGAGAGGGATACTCGTCTTGGGTGATCACCGCGACCCAACCTTCATCAGTAGGAAGCGACTTGGAGATCGCCGCGATGTCCTGGTTGATTTTAGCAGTCGGGCGATAAAGTGGCGTTCCAACGGAGGTGTAGCCGATCTTGGTGCCGACGCCGGAGACCACACCGACTATCACGAAGACAACCGCGGCCGCCAGCAAGGTACCGCGCACCAGACCAGGAGTTGTCGGCATCAGTGTGAGCGCGTCAAGGAGTCTGTACCATGCGCCGGCTCTCGCAGTTTGGCGGGCCACCTTGACCCGAACCGCGGGAGTTGGAAAATAACTCATCAGTATCGGCTGGAATATGAAAACCATCGTGAGGCTCGACGCGAGCCAGACCGCGCCACCGAGACCGATATAGGTCAATACTGGAATACCTCCAAGGGCCACGAAAATAATGCCGGCGATGTCAACTACAATCGAAAGGAAGCCCGGCGGTAGCATGTAGTTCGTGGTTGCGATGCAGGCCTGATATTTATCGCCCAGGCGGTCGAGCTCATCGTAGTAGCGACCCTGCCACTGTATTCCGTGGCTCAGGTCGCGTGCCGTCAAAATGAGCGGAATGACGAGCATCGCGGGGTCGAAGTTGTAGCCCATCCAGCCGATGAACCCCAACCCCCATAGAGCCGATAATGAGCCGGTAATGATGGGAGCCCACCAGGTACTGCGCGATCTTAAAGCAAGGTAAAGGAAAAGGAGCATGGCGGTCACTGAGATCAGCAAAATGATCTCTATGATGGGTAAGTAATGGTATCCATAACCTCGAACGAGCGGCTCGCCGGCCACATAGATTTCGTGATTTGCGTCCTGGTAACGCTTTACAATTTCCTGAACCTTGGAAAAGAGATCCTTGTAATCAAGTTGATATTCACTGAAGGTAGCGGTAACCACGGCGCTGCGATTGTCGCCACCTACTAATCCTCTCAGCTCGGTTTTGTGCTCGAGAACCGACCGCTTAAGTTGTTCGATCCCGTCGGCAGTGCTTGGCGCATCGGGATACATGTAGGTTTTGACGAGGAGGGCACCCTGCTCCGCGACTGCAAAGCTAACCCTGTAGGAGGCGAGAGAGCGCAAGGACTGGTGGTCAACGCCCGGGAGGCGGTCCACGGCAGTATTGATATCGCTGACTATTTTCAATGTCGGGTGATTAAAAATATCCCCGTCGCGCACCCTGATCATAAATGTCAGGCTCTGCGCTCCACCGAAGCTCCGGCTAAATTCGTGGTAGAGCTTTACGTTCCGATGGTCAACCGGAAAAAAATCAACGAAGCGGGTCGCCATCTGGATGCGGCTGGCGCCAAAGCCCATGAAAAGGCTCACCACGCCAAGGGAAACGGCGATGAGCATCCGATACCGGAGCACCAGCGCCCCGATGTTATACTTTATTGTACTGCTACCGCCTGCCATGTCTTACCACCATCCTGAGTCCGGAGGATGGTTCCCCCGAGACCGACCGCAAAGCCGAGCTTTCCGGAGAACGCAATATCGGTGATATCGTCAAAGGATATTTTCACCTCACGCCAATGGTCGTCTTCGGAGCGCTCCAAGATGCTTCCCCGTTTGCCGCCCAACCATAAGGCAGGCCAGGCTCCAACGGCGGCGAATAGTGATGGTCTTGAGCCACCACCGGCATACGGCCGCCACGTATGTCCACTATCGCTGGTAGAGAGGATTTCTCCTGCGAGTCCGGTAACCCAGCCATGTTGCGAGTCTGAGAATGCGACAGCAAAGTACGATTCCTCGTCCAGCACCTTTCGATTCCCGCCATTTTGAAGCTGCCAGGTAGCACCGCCGTCGCCGGTATGCAGGATAGTTCGATATGCTCCGACGGCCCAGCCGTCGTTGCCAACGAAGGTAACATCATTGAGGTCGATGTATTGGTCGAACCTGTGGCTATTCCAATGGACGCCAGCATCGGAAGTACACAGCAGGGTACCATCAGTACCAACCGCACACGCTTTTTGCGCGTCCAGCGGAACAACACGAAAGATATTCTGATCCGAAAAGGGCGCGTTACGAGGCTGCCAGGTGCGCCCACCGTCAGCGGTATAAGAGATGAGTCCATTCTCACCGCCAATCCAACCCGTCGTTCCATCCGGCGTGAAGCGAATGGTAAGGAGGTCGAGATCCTGTAGTGAAGGTCCTCCATTACGCTCGTGAAGGGTTTTGCGCTCCCAGGTATGACCCCCATCAGTCGAGACCATGAGAAGACCCTTGCCTCCTACAATCAATTGCGCAGCAGGAGTAATCGCAACACTGAAAAAATCGGCAATAGACTGAACCGATGTGCTTTGCCCGAACGCTACTGAGCTCGAAAGGAGCGCAGTAGCAAGAAGCGCTAGCGTTGCTCCCCTTGCCACAATGGCGCGATAACTGCGGAACTGACCCGCGACTGGAACCCTGAGCATCGTCATTTCATTATTTCGAGCAACCCGGTTGGAGAAGAGTAGCGCGCGACACTCCACAATGCCGGATCTACATCTTTGTTAGCGTAATTGGTACCGTTGAGTTCTTCCGTAACGCTCTGGTGCTGGCCTTGCAGATCGAGGATGCTAATAACGTAGTTGCCAGAGCCGGTCTCAAACTGGTCGCCATAACTGTTGGGATGTAGCCGGGCGTACAATCCAAGGGTCTTCCAGAGCTTGCCACCCATGTCGTACATCTCCTCGCCCGAGAGATGGAAATCCTGCGCATCGACATACATTCTTCTATTCGAGTAACAGTACCCGGCGAGCTTCTCCGGAACTCGTCTGCCTTCCACTACCCAGGTTTCCCCGAGTTCCCATTTCGAGGGTGCTGGCGGCCACGGAATACCCTTGGGGACTCCCCACAACTGGAGGGTGTTAGAATCCTGGAAATTGATCGGAATTGGGTAGGCGGGCTGAAGACTGTTCATCATCAGGGTCATCTTGTGCGCGACCAACGTGCCGGTGGTCTCCGATAGCAGCATGTTGAATCCTGACTTCTGGTCTTCGGTGGTTCCATCGGTTCCGGCAGCCGGCGCACAACGCGCCGAGGCTGACAACCGCAGAGGACGCCGCAGGCTCGGGACAAAGCTCCAAATCTCCTGAATTCTCGTCGGGTCGATGAAGTACATAATCAGCGACACAGTATATTTCGACTGTTCCGGTTCGGTGACTTCCAGGTAGAGCCCGAGTTCCACATCTTTTGCATCAGGGGTGGTAATTGGGAGACCTGGTTCGCTGACATGAGCCAGCCGCATATAGTCATTCCACACGACTTGCCGAAACATCTGGTGGAATTTATCGATCAAGAGCGAGTTGATCACCTTGTTGATCTCGACGCGCGGAAGGTAGCGATACCATAGATTCCAAAGCAGTTTGTCAGCAATGTTGGGATTGGTTGGATGTGGAAAAGGCAGTCCGGCAGTGTAATTTTGGATCACCGTACCGCCGTCAGGCTGCACTCGGAGTCCCACTTGTCCGCTATACTGCTCCGTATTTTTCGCGTACTCCTTTGGAAACGGCTTCTTGGTTGGCGGCCCAACTACGATTTGCTGGTCGGGCGCGAGCTTGAATGCGTAATTGCCCTCAAAAAGTATCTCCATCCACAGGGGCATGTAGTCTTTATACTGCTGCCAATTCTGGGTCGTGATTACCGTGCCTTCCGGCAGGGGAGGCTGTTTCTCCATTGGAATTTCGCCGGAGTCAGCGAACGCCAGTGTAGCGCCCACTAAGGAAAGTACCAGGACCAATATAAAACCACTCAATCGTCTCAGCATGTCTTTTCACTCAGCTCCCATGGTTCGGCAGTCTTACGCCACCACAAACCGGCGTAATCCTGATTCAGCTCAAGTCATTCCGCGAACGGTTCTGACTGAGTCTGGTGGGGCGCCGCCAACGAGCGGCGCCCTACCTTCCCCGCAACGCCGTCACCTGTCATTTCATTATTTCGAGCAGTCCGGTTGGTGAAGCATAGCGCCCAACGCTCCATAGCGCTGGATCTACTTCAGTATTGGTGAGATTGGAGTGATCGTTAAGCTCTTCCGTAACGCTCTGATGCACGTTTTGCAAATCGTAGACGTTAGCCTGATAGTTACCAGAGCCCGTTTCAAAAACGTCGCCATATCCATTTGGATGCAGCCGATTGAACAGATTAAAGATTTTCCACAGCTTGCCACCCATGTCGTAAAGCTCTTGACCCGAAAGGTGATAGTCCTGCGCGTCGACATACATTCTTCTATTCGAGTAACAATAGCCTGCAAGCTTTTCCGGAACTCGCCGCCCCTCTACTACCCAGGTCTCTGCAAGGTCCCACTTCGACGGTGGCGGTGGCCATGAAATACCTTTATCGACTCCCCAGACATGCAGGGTGTTGGAATCGGCGAAATCAATTGGTGTCGGGTGATCCGGCTTAACGCTGTTCATCATCAGGGTCATCTTGTGGGCGACCAACGTGCCGGTGGTCTCCGACAGCAGCATGTTAAACCCTGACTTCTGGTCCTCGGTGGTTGCATCACTTCCGGCCGCGGGTGCACAACGCGCCGAGGCTGATAATCGCAACGGACGCCGCAGACTAGGGACAAAGCTCCAAATCTCCTGAATCCTCGTGGGGTCGGTGAAGTACATGATCAGAGATACAGTGTATTTGGACTGTTCCGGCTCGATTACTTCGAGGTAGAGGCCCAGTTCCACATCTTTCGCTTCAGGGGTATTGATCGGCAGGCCGGGCTCGCTGACATGAGCTAGCCGCATATAGTCATTGAAGAGGACCTGCCGAAAGATCTGGTGATATTTATCGATCAAGAGCGAATTGATGGCTTTGTTGATCTCGACTCGCGGAAGGTAGCGATACCATAGATTCCAGAGCAGCTTGTCGGCGATGTTGGGATTGGTCGGATGTGGAAACGGCAGTCCAGCAGTATAGTTCTGGATCACCGTACCGCCATCGGGTTGCACCCTAAGCCCGACCTGGCCGCTATATTTCTCCGTATTCTCTCCATATGCCTTTGGAAACGGCTTCCTTGTCGGCGGGCCCACCACGACTTGCTGGTCGGGTGCGAGTTTGAATGCGTATTGACCCTCGAAGAATATTTGCATCCACAGGGGCATGTAGCTTTTATACTGCTGCCAATTCTGCGTCGTGATTACCGTGCCCTCGGGGAGAGGCGGCTGCTTCTCCAGTGGGATCTCGCCGGAGTCGGCGAGCGCTAGCGTAGCGCCAGCAATGGAAAGCATCAGCCCCAATAGAAAGCCACTTACGAGTCTGCGCATACGTGTATCTCCGACAACTCCAATGGTTCAGAGCAAATTGAAATTATATTGAAACGTCGCCACAAGCAGACTCTTACCTTTAAATACACCGCCCTGCTGCCCGTACTTGTTGCTACCGAATATTCCGATGTACTGGAGGTTGAGCGTGTATTTGTTGGTCCAATGGGGGGCCAGCAAGATAGCGGGAAAGACTTCGAAAGTGCTTCCGTCAGGGTTGTAGATGGCGCTTGCGGTCGGTTGAAACTCGTTCCACAGCCATGATGTGCCGACGTTCAGCAGAATATTGTCGTCATTGTGATACCGGTGAAATGCAGAGCCTGTATACACCATGGACTTGCTTGGGCTCAGGAGGCAGAAGTTGTTCCACTCCAAGCGGGCAGTTAGCGTGCCGGTTTCGGTGAGCCATGGCGCATAGGCAGAACTAAGGTCGAGGGCCAGCAGCGTATTAAGCGTGCTGGAATAGTCGACGGCGGTCGCCCTGCGAAGATCCTGGGTGTTGATCGGCGTCGTATCCTGCCAAACGCCTTCGCCGCGGATTACAAACGGCAGCAGTTGGCCGATTTTGCCGGGCAAATACAGCGGGGTGTTGCCTGAGACCCCAAGGTCGTCAAAGTGCGGGAAACGATTCGAGATAAATTGGTGCCCGGGCATACCGCTCACATATGGAGTGGGGCTAAGCTGGTGGGAGTGCCAATAGAAGGTCGACAGTTCTGTATTGGAGACATAGGTATGAAGCCGAACGCCGACTTCGGCATTGTTCCAGGTAGCGGGCGGAAAATACCAGTGTGTCGCTCCGGGCACTCCTACAATCTGCGGAAAGGCTGCCTGGTTCGGGTTAGAGCCTGGCGGCAGTTGCAGGCGAATAGCAAAGGGATAAGGGCGGCCAGCAAACCTGGATCCGGCCGAAGCGAGAATATTGGTTGAGCCCAAAACGTTGTTCCGGTCGTGATTGCGGTCGTCCGGATATTGGGTTTGCGTGTATAGCGGCTGAAGTCCGGGTACGAAGATGCCTTCGATATCGTTTGAGAGGAAAGGTCCCCAGGCAGGAAGTTCGATGATCGGATGAGCCATCCATAATGGGACCCGCGACTGTTCGAGATTCGCAAAACCGAAAGCATAACTGGTATCTGTCGGGTTAATCACGTCGGCGACGCGAAAAGAAAGAGATTCTCCCCAAGTCACAATTTGCCTGCCTGTGAACAGGGTAAACGGCCCCTCTTTGAGCCTCCACCACGCATCCCGAACCGTCCACTGGTTGTAGAAGTCGGAGAGCGGACCCGCGGTGTGCGGCCTCAAGCCATTACGGAGAGCGGTCTCATTCGGGTACGCGGGCTCGTAAACTCCATACCAACGCACAAAGAAGGAATTGGGCCCGGTGTTGTAGTTCGCATCCACCGAAATCCAATTCCGCAAGGTAGATATACTATTCGAATGGGGGATTCGGACCGCTGGAAAGGTACCGCCGTTCTGCTTTCCGGTAAACTCCCTCAGCTGGGAGGAATTGACCCACATGCCCGATTGGCTCTGCATAAACCCGGTTATGTGAAAGTCACCGAGCTCACTGCTATGATTTCCGAGTATTGGACCAACCGGCCCACCTCGAACGATCGAATCCCACCATCCGCCGGAGCTTCCCGAATCCGCTGGCTGCGACGCTGCCGGCGGGCTTGAAGAATCCGCGGCAGCAACGCCTCTAAAAGCGATCCCGTACGATAGGCATCCGAGTACTCCCATGAGCAATACGCCCACACATCCGCGCTTCATAGCTTGAACCTCCCCCGTGTGTATTAGTCTTGAGAACGCCAACGAGGCTTTACCTCAGATCGTAGCGTCTGCTTCTCCCGAACCGAGTTGTTGTTCGCGTCGAGGTGCGCAGCTTCAGGCAGAAAGCCATTTGCTCTAGGAGTCCCCGGAACGCAGCACTCGACCCGGCATGGCGCCGCTCGCCTTGCCGTGCTCGTAGAGCACCTCGCCGTTGACCACGGTGTATTCGACGCCGCGCGCCGGCATCACCAGACGCCGTCCGCCGCCCGGCAGATCGTTGCGCATCTCGCCGCGCTTCGATGACCCGACCGTGTTGTAGTCAAAAATCGCAACGTCCGCGGCGAATCCCGGCGAGAGCCGGCCGCGTCCCTTGATGCCGAAATAGTCCGCCGGCTCCGAGGTGATCCGCTTGACCGCGTGTTCGAGGCGTCGATCGTTTTCTTCGCGCCCTCGGTGATCTTGCCGATTTCCTCGATTTTCCCGTTCGCGATCCCGACGTCTGCACGCCGTCCCGGCGCGCCCGTCCCGTCCACCACCGTCCCGTTCTTAATCAGTAAATCGTACGACATCTGCATGCCTCCCCTGACACATTGGTCGAGCACCCGTAACCTGCCCGAGACAGATCGTCAGCCCCATTTGAGCGAATT
>Ga0207139_1217_pt1 | contig 10736 bp, 14 predicted proteins | sample Alteio_BWMinHeat_7_FD_153585 | JGI IMG/M metagenome (GOLD analysis project Ga0207139, IMG submission 153585) | Enriched cells from forest soil in Barre Woods Harvard Forest LTER site, Petersham, Massachusetts, United States -... | ecosystem: Environmental > Terrestrial > Soil > Temperate forest >... | reverse complement strand
ACTCAGCCGTAGGATGCACGAACGTTTCTCAACGGAACGTTCGCCCTTTCGAAAAGAAAATTAGATCAGGCAGGCCGTACTGAGCCGGGTTTAGCCGCAAGTGGATTTGTGTAGTCGCGCATCTCAAGGATGATGCTGCGCCTTTTCGTCAAAACATCCACCTCTCGGGCTGAATCGTTGATCAGAACTGACCTGCCGCTGCCTCCCGGCGCGTCCGGGATGAAATCTGCAAGGTACCCCCATGCGTCCGAAGAAAGTCATCCTCTGCATCGATGACAACGAACAGTCGCTCTCGATTCGAAAATTCATGCTCGAAACCCGCGGTTACCGCGTTCTTGCTGCCGCGGGGGGACGCGAAGCCATCGATCTGTTCCAGCAAGCTGGGGCCGTTGACCTGGTGCTCACGGACTTAGTGATGCCAGAGATGGATGGAGCGGAAGTGATTCGAGTGCTGAAAGAGCTCGCTCCCGAAACTCCTATGATCCTGATCAGCGGCAAAGTGAAGATGTATGAAAAAGGAACGCGCGCCGATGCGTTTCTGCCCAAAGGCATGTATCCAGCGGCCGAACTGCTGGAAAAAATTCGCATGCTGCTGGTAAAGAAACGCGGACCGAAGAAGAGCTCACCTCACGACTTCACAACGCCCCGGCCGGCTCCAGATCATCAGATCGCAGTAAGCTGAAAGACATTGTGCGATTTCAGGATTGTGTGATTTCGTGAATTAAGTTCACGAATTAAGTTCAAATCGCAAAATCGCGAAATCACCAGATCACGAAATTCTCCTCGTCCCACCTCGTGTAAACTGAAAATTTGCCATGTCCCACATCATCCAGGCGGAGAACGTCAGCAAGATTTATCACGTCGGGAAGGTCGATGTGCCGGCACTGCGCAAGGTCAGCTTCAGTGTGGAACGAGGCGAGTTCGTAAGTATTGTCGGTCCTTCAGGCAGCGGTAAATCCACGCTTTTTTATGTTCTCGGCGGACTCACTCGGGCGACCAGTGGACGGGTGCTGATCGACGATGTGGATTTTGCCCAACTCTCCGACTCGCAGCGCACGTCCCTGCGCAAGAGCAAGATCGGTTTCGTCTTCCAGAAATTCAATCTTCTGCCAACCCTCGATGCCATGACCAATATCGCCATTGCGCACGAGATAGCGGGGAAAAACGGGGACATGGACCGGGGTTACTTTGACCGCATCGTGGATCTGCTCGGACTCAAAGGGAGGATGCATCACCGGCCCAGCGAACTCTCGGGCGGAGAGCAGCAGCGCGTGGCTTTGGCGCGGGCGCTGATCAATCGTCCGGCGCTCATCCTGGCAGATGAGCCCACGGGAAACCTCGACACTAAGAACTCCACCATCGTACTCAAGATGCTACGGCAGTCGAACCAGGAACTAGGCCAGACCGTGCTAATGATCACGCATAATCCCGAAGCCGCCAGCGTCGGCGATCGCATCATTCACATGCGCGACGGAGAAATCGTGGATTGATGGCGAAGCAGCCGAAGCAAACAAAAACCGCGATTCCGTCGCATCAGCCACAAATTCCACAAAACCGTGAAATGACTCAGCCGGTCCTTCCCGGATCGGGAGCAACCGACTACGAACGCTATCTGCGTACCGACGAATTGCTGTCCCTGCAAAAGCCGCCGGACAAGCGCTCCCATCCCGACGAGCTGATGTTCCAGGTAGTGCATCAGGCGTCGGAGCTGCTGCTGAAGGGCGCCGACAATGAACTTGACCGAGCCCGTGCTTCCGTGAGCGATGGCGATTACACGCGCGCAGTGAAGTTGATGGACCGGGCGTTTCGAATGCTCGATCGCGCCATCGATCTGCTGAATGTCTTGGAGACGCTCACACCGTATGAGTATCACGTCATCCGCGCCGGACTCGGACACGGCAGCGGACTGGATTCGCCCGGTTTTCTTTCCCTTCTTCATCTGGCGCCAAGGCTGGGAGAAGCGTTCTTCCATCAGCTCGACAAGTCTGGGATCGCGCTCGAAGAACTGTATCGGCGCAGTGCCGACTTTTTGCCGCTCCACGAAGTTGCGGAGAAGCTGCTCGATTTCGACGAACGCGTCCAGCTCTTTCGCTTTCATCACCTGAAGCTGGCGCATCGCATCATCGGCGGCGATGTGCTCGGTACCACCGGCCGTCCGGTGGACATCCTGCGCCAGCGTCAGGAGCACGTCCTTTACAAGGAACTATGGGAAGTGCGCAATGAAATCACCGCCCGCGTGAACGTAAAGACCGAAATGAAGGACCAGGGGCACGGACGTTCCGGATAGGAATCTTTTCACCGCGGAGGCACGGAGCCGTGGAGAGGAACCGAACAGCACCTTTTGGAAAGTGTTTTTCGGTTTCGTTTCTCCTGTTAGAGGAGATCTTCGTCCTCATCCGGTGAACCACGACTTATTGTTGCTTTTTCTCCGCTCCGTGCGCTCCGTGCCTCCGTGGTGCGACTATTTCAATCCCACAAAGCCGTTTGCATCCTTCACCAGCTTCGCCGGATCGTAGCCAACGCCGTCCTTGAAGACGATCTCTACATTCTCGATGTCTGAAATATTCTTCGAGGGGTCGCCTTTCACTACGACGATATCCGCCTGCTTGCCCGCTGCCAGTGTTCCAATATGGTCCAGTTGTCCAAGATATTGCGCGCCGTTGTAAGTGGCGATGCGGATGGCTTCGAGCGGAGAGAAGCCCGCCTCCACCAGCAACTCGACTTCCCGCTGATCTCCATACCCGGCGACTACAGCTCCGTTGCCGGTTGGATCAGGTCCGGCAAGCAGCAACCCACCCGCTTTCGAGAACGCATATTCGAACTGCATCTCTTTCTTAAGGAGCGCCGGCGAAGGGGACTGTGCGGCGTTTTTTGCCATGTTGTCGCGGACAGCCAGATACGACTGACGTGCCTCCGGCAGCATGGCATCCAGATTGGCTTGCCGCAGTGGCGGGCGATCGGGCACCGAACCTTCAAAGACTGGAAGTGTAGACGTCATAGCCACGTGATGGGCGACGAGATCCCGAATCATCGACTGCACCGGATCGCCGTTGATGTCGAGTTTGAGCAGAGTGTCGCGAATTTCCTTTTGTGGCGGACATTTATCCGGCTGCTTGCTTGGCGCGAACTCGGAATCGACCACAATCCCGTGCTCGAGATCGTCAATGCCCAGCGCCGCGGCCTCGCGGAATCCAATGGAACACAGGTGGCCGGTGATCTTCAGATTATGTTTGTGAGCTTCTTCCACGGAGGTACGCAACTCGTCTCGCGTAATGTTCATATACGCTTTGAAGTTCGTGACCCCTTCGCTGATCCAATAATCAACGGTGCGGCGAGCATCATCCGCGTCCTCGAGTTCATGCATTTGTGGAGTGAAAGCTCCTTTTCCCTCGAGGTAAGGGCCTGTAACCTCCATCTTTGGTCCTGGCATTTTGCCGGAATCGATGTCTTTCTTGATTTCCAAATCGGTGTATGGTTCAACCGATCCTGTCGTGCGGATGGTGGTGACGCCCGCCGCGAGATAGAGTCGCGGAAAGCTCCATGCATGCTCGGGATATAGCGCGAGATTGCGTGCCGGAGCGGGATAGTACAAGTGGTCGTGCATGCCGACGAGGCCAGGAATTACGGTGTCACCGGTCAAGTCGAGCATTTGTGCGGACTGCGGCGCTTGTGCGGAGGCGGAAGCAATGCTCTGAATTTTGCCCGCAGAGATCACGATCGTCTGATCCTCTTTCGCCGGCGCACCGGTTCCATCGATTACGCGCACATGAGTAAGTCTCAGGATCGTCTGATCGTATTTCACATAAGACTTGGCATCGGTCGCGGGCGCCTGAGCAAATGCTGTGGTCGCGAGGAAAAGCGACAGGACGATAGATCGCATGCAGAACTCCCTTAGCCTTTTTCTTAGGCGCACCAGAATAAACCCTTCCGTTATCTTTGCGATTTCCCTTGCTCGAAGGCTGATTTCCTAAGTAGAATCCGCCAGCCACAGCCTTTTTAAGCTCTGCATATTGATTCTGCGCTCAAGAATTTTCTTCTCCTCCCCTGCGCCCGGGGTGGTTTTGGAATTCATTGCGCTGGATTGTTGTCGGCAATCGAGTTCATTTTCAATTCAGATCCATTGCAAGCCTTCGGCCACGGTAATCGGCAGAAACACTTCCAATCGCCGGGCTGCGAAGGTACAGTCATGGGAATGCGCAGTGTGGCGTACAAGCCCACGAGCAGGATGGACCACAGGCCGAAGACAACGGTGGCTTTCCAGCAGTTGAAGCTAGTTACTGTTCGCTGGTTGCGGCTGCAATATTCGGCCGACACATAAAACTTTGGAAGGCCTCGCCGGTCCAGATGAAAAATCGGATGTTTGATGGAAAGGGAGATCTGTCACCGCTCTCATGAGCCTGACGGTTGAAGTAGCCGGCAAGACCGACATCGGGTGCGTCCGCAAAAACAACGAGGACAACCTGGGATGGGACCAGCGACTGGGCCTGTATATCGTCTGCGACGGTATGGGAGGAGCGCTGGCCGGCGAAGTCGCCAGCAAGATGGGCGTCGAACTTGTGCTCGATTACTTCCGCCAGGGACAAGCGAGCGGCATCTATCCCGACTTCGGCGATTCTCCAGGAGACATTTCGCCTTCGGGAAGGCACCTTGCGAGCGCAATCCAGCGTGCCAACGCGGCCATCTTTGAAGCTGGACAGGCGAAGCAATCCCAACATGGGATGGGATCGACCATCGTCTGCCTCATCATCAACGACAACTTCATGACCATCGCTCATGCGGGCGACAGCCGCATCTACCGTTTGCGCGATGGTGTGCTGGAACAGCTCACGCAGGATCATTCTCTGGTGATGGAACAGTATCGGCGGGGACTCATCACGCTGGAGCAGGCCGAGCAATCCGACATGCAGAACATCATCATCAAGGCGCTGGGCTCCGAGGACAAAGTCGAACCTGACGTACAGGACCTGATTGCGTTTCGCGACGATACCTACCTGCTGGCCAGCGATGGACTAACCAAACTGGTAAAGGACGATACGATCAAAAACATCTTGTTGAACTCGCCTTCCCTTGACCGAGCGTGCGAAGATTTAATCAGCGCAGCCAAACAAAAAGGCGGGGACGACAACATTACATGTCTGCTGCTGCGGGTGTTGGAAGAGCCTTGGTATCGCAAGCTTTTCAACGCCCTGCAGGGCGGAGGACAATCATGGCGAAACTCGTCTTAAAATTCGAGCAGTCCGTGCTCAAGGAGGTGGCGCTTTCCCAGGGAGTGGTCACCATTGGCCGGCTGCCCGATAACGTCATTCAGATTGATAACCTCGCCGTCTCCGGTCACCACGCAAAGATCTACTGGGACAGCGACAAATACGTTGTTGAAGACAACAATTCTCTCAACGGCACCTACGTCAACAATGTCCGCATCAGCCGCCAGCCGTTGAAGAATGGCGATGCGGTGATGGTCGGCAAGCACACGCTGGACTTCAAGGATGAATGGCCTTCCAACACTGTGGCCCAGCGGCCTGCGCAACCCCAGAAGAGCGCACCGCCCATGCCCAAACTTGAGCACACCATGATGCTCGACACCAAAAAGATGAAGGAGATGCTGGCCAGCACGCATCCCTCGGCCGCTCCAGGAGAGCCGCCGTCATCTGCCCCCGGCGCCAGCCCAGCGCAAACGGCCGCCGGTAGCCCTGCAGCACAAGCCCCAACACGGGAGTATGCGGCTCCGCCTGCTCCGATTGAAAAAATCGGATTACTCAATGTGCTGAGCGGGAAGACCGATCAGACGCAGTATCTGCTCACCAGCAAGATGAGCGTCATCGGCAAGTCCGATATGGCATCGATCAAGCTCAAAGGATGGTTCGCCCCGAAGATGGCCGCGATTATCTCAAAACGGGAAACCGCCTACTATATCGCCGCCTCGGAAAAGAAGAGCAAAGTCATGGTCAACGACGAGGAAGTCATCGGACAAAGACCGCTGGCCGAAGGCGATGTAATCGAAGTTGCCAAAGTCAAGATGAGCTTTGCATTGCAGGAATAGTCGGCTCAGGGCCTTCACAAGTCACCTCCTAAATCGCGAGTGACTCGCTTCAGGGAATGCTCGGTACCTATCGCCTCAACCCAAGATTCTGGTAGAGACGCAGCATGCTGCGTCTCTACCAGTTGAACATGTAATCTCGTTGGTATTTCTCCATGACCATCGATGCAGTCCGCGAATACTGTCTTTCGCTCCCACACGCGACTGAATCCATTCAGTGGGGCAACGACCTCGTCATGAAGGTCGGCGGCAAGATGTTTGCCGTCATGGTGCTGGAACCGGCGTCGGTGTGGATCTCGTTCAAGTGCACGCCCGAAGATTTTGCCGAGTTGACAGAGCGGCCCGGCATCATCCCGGCGCCATACGCTGCGCGCTATTACTGGGTCGCGCTTCAGACCAAAGATGCGCTCCCCAACGCTGAACTAAAACAGCGGCTGCGTCAGTCCTACGATCTGGTACTGGAAAAGCTGCCGAAAAAAGCACGAGCCGCCTTGGGATAACATTCAACACCGAGTGACCGTCAATTGAACATGACCAAACTGCTCACAGGGCTCATCGTTCTCCTTTGCCTCGCGGGAGTTCTCACTGCGGCGCTGGCGCTCGGCGAACATTACAACACCAATCCGTCGCCCTGCAGCATCAACGATCGCTGGGACTGCGGCATCGTCAATCACAGTCCTTACGCGTTAATTCGCAGCGTGCCCGTTGCGCTAATCGGCGTTCTTGGATACGCGTTGCTTGCCGCCCTGGCGGGACGCTTTCCTCGTGTGACAGCGCTGCTCGCCCTCGCAGGCGTGATCTTCTCGCTGCGCCTCACGTCGATCGAGTGGAAGATTCTCGGCGTTTGGTGTATTTACTGCGTAAGCTCGCAGGCGATCATTGCCTCCGTATTTTTGTTGTCTTTGATAGCCGCTTGGATTACCAGACGCCGAGGCCTCGAGACGTAGCATGCTTCGTCTCCAGCACAATCGCACGATCTTTCGTAAGGCCGGTTGAATCGTTAAGAGGACTCATGAATCAGGAGCAATGGACAGCGGTTGACGATTACATCAACAGCCTGGTTGTGCCTTCCGATCCTGCGCTGGACGCGGCTGTCGAGGCGAGTGCCAAAGCGGAACTGCCGGCAATCGCCGTAACCCCCAATCAGGGCAAACTGCTGCACATCCTTGCGCGCCTGGTATCCGCACGCAGGATTCTGGAGATCGGCACGCTGGGTGGATACAGCACTATCTGGCTCGCTCGGACGCTTCCTGCCGACGGCCGTCTATTCACATTGGAGATCGATCCCAAACATGCGGAAGTCGCTCGTAAGAACGTCGAGCGCGCAGGCCTGGGGAAAAGAGTTGAGCTGCGCCTTGGACCGGCAATGGACACGCTCAAGCGTCTGGCAGCAGAAAAACAAGGGCCCTTCGATCTCAGCTTTATTGACGCCGATAAGGCCAATATTCCCGACTATTTCAAGTGGTCACTACAGCTTTCGCGTCCAGGTAGTCTGATCATCGTCGATAACGTTGTGCGAAAAGGCGCGGTGATCGAGGCGGCGAGCAAGGATGTCGACGTCCAGGGTGTCCGCCGTCTAAATGAAATGCTGGCGAAGGAGTCGCGCGTCACCGCTACTACCATCCAAACCGTAGGCAGCAAGGGCTACGATGGATTCACCATCGCGCTGGTCAATTAGGACGGTCACCTGATTTACTGCCCCGCAAAGTATCCCGCTTTGGCTCTGACGGTGAGCTCAGGGCCTTTTGCGCGCACCGCTACCTTATGAAACGACTCGTCATGCACCAGATTGCTGGCGTGATATCCGACCTCATATAACGCGCGCAACTCCGCTCCGATACTGCGAAATGTCGCGTCCAGATCGCTCTGAATTGCGTCGAAGTCCGCCGCTCCCGTGTCATGAGAAATGCGCTGCATCACTCGAATCCCGTATTTGTCGCGCGCTTTCAGGTGCTTCCGCTCTTCGGTGTAGCGGACGGAATAAACCAACACGTCTGCGCGTTGCGCCGCCTCGATGGCGTCGATCATGTGATGCGCGCTGGAATTGTCCTGCCCGTCGCTGAACAGGATCAGCGCGCGATGGCCCTGTGAAGCATTGTTCAATTTTTCCTGAACGGAATAAAAGATGGCGTCGTAGAAGGCGGTCCCTTCTTCGCGTATCTCGCGCGGACCAATTTCGGGAAAACTGGCTTTGTTGTGATCGAAGCTGTCGAGGTTCTGCATGATCTGAGTGACCGACGAGGTGAGATCGGAAACCAGGCGTAAATGGTTCCCAAAACAGACCAGGAAAGCCTGATCCTGCGGCCCCAGGACGTCTTTCAGGAACCTCTCAACGTCCTGGTGATGGCGGCGAATAAATTTGCTTTGACTGTCGCTGGCATCGACTACCAGTCCGATGGTGAGAGGAAGGTCGCTGCTGCGGGCAAAGAACCGGATTTTTTGAGGAACTCCGTCTTCTAGTACCTCAATGTCATCCCGGTCTAAATTACTCACCAGTTTTCCGTCACTGTCGCGGACGGTGAAGGTGATGGTGACGAGATTCACATCGGAACGGAAAGTGGGAGTCTGCCCGCAGACCAAAACTGGACAGCACAGAAGAAGGGCCGCGAATGTTCGTGACCGCCAAAACTGTGGCCTGCGAACAATGCTCATATCAGGCTAGTGCCGCTTGGCCATCACATCAGTATCGTTGATCCACCTGCGCATTTGCCGTTCGCTGATTTTCACCTGCACCAGGGAGAGCTCATTGCGCTCGACGCTCGCGATGAACATTTGCAGCTTCTTGCCGTCTTCGCTGACGTAAATCCAGTTCTGTTCCGCGCCGTACTTCGAGGTTGATTTGACGAACTGAGTCCACTGCGGACCAAGGGCCTTGACCACCGAGTATTCGATTTGCTCTGGAGAGAGCTCCGACAACCTCTCATCTTCAAAAATAGCTAGCTTCACACCCGGCATCTGAAATCCAGTGGCCATCTTTCCCATGAACATGGCCACGCCCAGCATCGGGATGTGCGTGTGCCGGACGCCAAGATCGCCTTCTAAATTCCGCACTACACGGTTCATGTCGCCGGCAACAGACGTGAGGGGTAAAGCAATGCAGAGAAGAGTAACAGCACAGTGAAGGTGGCGTCTCATCGCGCACCCGCCTTAACCGGCTTGGGCTTGGCTTGCGCTTCGATTCGCGGCACGCCAAAATCGCCGCCAATCTTTTCCAGATCGCTGGGATCGAGCGGACCGTCGATGTGGACGATAGTCAACTCTTTGGGATCGGCGGCGATTACCACGAGCCCTGCAATCACGTCACTGTTATCGGTCTTGAAATAGACCTCGGCGTTCTCGCCATCGCGCTTGCTGCGTACGCCAACCACCTTTTCCCATAGCGGGGGCTTCAGTTGGGAGCGCACAGCCTCGACATCCGCTTCCGAGTACTCACCAGCGCCATCAAACTCGAAGCTGCGGACGTAAATGCCTTTCAGTTTCTTGACTAGTTCACGCGCTTCGCGGTCGTCCTCATCGTTCATGAACTTCGCCGCAAGCTGCAACATGTGTCCGTTGAGCGTGACCTCCGTAGTTTCGCTGGCCTTAGCCGCGAGTTTGTCGAGGTCCACCGGCATCTTCAGCTCTTGCGCCCAACCGCCGGCGACCATCGTGACCGTCAGAACGAATAAAATCCCAATGCGATTCATAACGTTTTTCCTGTCTTTTCCTGTCCCTCTTCCACCGCTCTTACTCTTTGCTTGGCGATTCGCAGCTTGGCTCCGGTGATGCGCAGTGCGATCATCACCTGCCGCTTGGCCGCCAGCGCCTGCGCTTCTTCTACCCTGCGTTCATGAATGCGGTAACCCATAACTGTCACGATCAACAACACTATCGCTGCGACCGCCCAGCGCAGCGATGGCCAGCTCAATCGGAAGCGATGAGTACCAGGACGCAGCGCAGGTTCCTCGTTCTCCGCAGCCACTCGCGCCAGCACGCGATTGGCGAAGTTCGCGGGCGGATCGCATCGCCGCAATGCATGTTTCAATTGTCTTTCTACGTCGTTCATCGCGCCGGTTCTCCCATCAGCCGCTGCGCCTTGCCGCGCAGTAGCACCAGACTTCGCCGCAGACGACTCTTTACCGTAGCCAGCGGAAGTCCCAAAGTCTCGGCAATCTCCTGCGGTTCCATTTCTTCCTGATAGCGGAGCACAATTACCATCCTGGCTTCTTCAGGCAGCGAGGCCACCAGCTTGCGCAGCGAATTTTCGAGCAACGGATCGCTTCCATTGGACTGGACCGCCGGCTCAAGGACATCGTCGAGCGCCACTTCGCGCCGTCGATGCGCTCCACGCGCGTAATCCATCGAACGATGGCTGATCACTTTTCGCAACCAGAACTTCACGTGCTCTCGCGATTCGAGCCGCGACAGCTCGCGATAGAGCTTGAGGAACACATCCTGCGCCAGCTCTTCGGCCACTGCACGATCACGCAGGAAGCGAAAGGCAATGCTGAACACCATCGACTGGTGGTCTCGTATCAACTCCGCGAATTCTGCTTCGTCGTGTGTCACCCGATGGGCCGTCCCGCGTAGCCACTTACGTGCTCGCCAGCTATATACGCCAGGAAGTGGCTGGCGAACGCATTATTTTTGAAATCCAGATGGGACAAAAAGCAGGTCGGAAACCGACAAACTTCGATACCGCCTTCACCTTCGAAATGCC
>Ga0207139_1215_pt1 | contig 10751 bp, 7 predicted proteins | sample Alteio_BWMinHeat_7_FD_153585 | JGI IMG/M metagenome (GOLD analysis project Ga0207139, IMG submission 153585) | Enriched cells from forest soil in Barre Woods Harvard Forest LTER site, Petersham, Massachusetts, United States -... | ecosystem: Environmental > Terrestrial > Soil > Temperate forest >... | reverse complement strand
AATGGAACTACACCTTTATATTTTGCATCACAAAATGGCCATACTGAGATTGTTAAATTACTGATTGCTGCTGGGGCAGATGTAAATAAAGAATCTACTAATGGAGCTACGCCTTTATGCATAGCATCAATCAAAGGCTACACTGAGATTGTACAGTTGCTGCTTAAAGCAAATGCTATAGAGGTAAATAAAGTAATTCAAGAAAGCACATATTTACTTATAGCATCACAAAACGGTCGCACGGAGATTGTTAAGTTATTGCTTGCAGCAGGAGCAGAGGTAAATGAAGTAGGTAAAAATGGAGTTACTTCTTTACTTATAGCATCACAAAATGGTCACATTGAGATTGTGAAATTATTGCTTAATACGAATGGTATAGAAGTAAATAAAGCAAACAATGATGGAGTTGCACCTTTAAATAAAGCTTCATTCAATGGCCACACTGAGATTGTACAATTGTTGCTTGCTGCTGGAGCAGATGTAAATAAAGCAGATAAAAATGGAGTTGCGTCTTTATATATTGCATCACAAAAAGGCCATACTGAGATTGTTAAGTTACTGATCGATGCAAGAGCAGACGTAAATAAAAAAACAAATAATCATGGAGTTACTCCTTTACTTATAGCATTACAAAATGGTCAGACTCAGATTGTACAATTATTGCTTGCTTCAGGAGCAGATGTAAATAAAGCCGATCATGGAGGGTGGACGCCTTTATGTACTGTATCCTACTACAGTGGCAACATTGAAGTAGTAAAATTACTACTTAGTTATGGAGCAAATATATATGCCACACTCACGGATAATTCTAAAGTAGATCCGCTCATTAAGGCAGGAGATACTGCATTGGATATAGCGCAAAAGAAAGGCCATATTCAAGTGGTAGAGCTTCTTAAATCTGAATTGCAACACAGAGAAACAGAAGATCGTTTGCTTAGAATAATAAAATCGGGAAGAATTTAATTGAGTATATCTATCTTATATCAGGAGGTTATAGCCATGAACAAGCTATTTAAATTATCACTCGTCATAACTTTAATCTGTTTTGGTGCTTCTATCCATGGTATGAAGCGCAAAAATGAGACTGATTTAATAGTTCAGAATTCAAACGATACAAACCAAATTCAGGCAGCTCCGCAACTTCCTGAAGAAATGATATACAAAATAGTTGGTGATTGTTTGCCCAAAGAAAAAAATCAGTTCATGAGGACGTGCAGATATATTTGTGCATGCTTAAAAAATAGGCAATTAATATTGCGCGCAAATCTCGCTACAGTAGGCGTGACAGACAAGGTAGAAGCCTTGATTAAATATGCGCATGATGGTGATGTAAACATGACAAAATTTCTGCTTGATAATGGAGTAGATGTGAATTGGGGCAATATTTTGTGTATAAATCCAATCTTTGATGCTCATGCAAATGTTATACCATTATTAGTTGAACGTGGAGCAGATATAAATGAGCCTAAACCACAAATACATCGATTACATGAAGCAGTGTATGCAGGAGATAAGAATATCGTCCAGGCATTACTTGCATCAAAAGCTAATCCAAACATTGCTATTACAAATGATATTATTCCTTTATTAATAGCATCATACAAAGGTTACATTGAGATTGTAAAATTATTGCTTGCTACAGATGGCATAGAGGTAAATAAAGCAGCAAATAATGGAGTTACACCTTTGAATATAGCATCAAACAAAGGACTCACTGAGATTGTACAGTTATTGCTTGCTACAGATGGTATAAAGGTAAATGAAGAAGCACTTGATGGAGCTACGCCTTTACTCGTAGCATCACGGAATGGTCAGACTGAGATTGTTAAATTATTGCTTGCTGCTGGAGCAGATGTAAATAAAGCAAAGAATGATGGAATTACACCTTTATATATAGCATCTTACAATGGTCATGCTCAGATTATACAGTTATTGCTTGCTGCAGGAGCAGAGGTAAATAAAGCAGATAATAATGAATTTACTCCTCTGTATATGGCATCACGGAATGGTCACACTGAGATTGTTAAATTATTGCTTGCTGCAGATGGCATAGAGGTAAATAAAGCAAATAAAGATGGAGTTGTACCTTTACATATAGCATCTAACTTTGGCTATATTGAAATTGTTAAGTTATTGCTTGCTTCAGGAGTAGATGTAAATAAAGCCGATCGTGGAGGGTGGACGCCTTTGTGTGCTGTAGCCTACTACAGTGGCAACATTGAAGTAGTAAAATTACTACTTAGTTATGGAGCAAATATATATGCCACACTTACGGATAATTCTAAAGTAGATCCGCTCATTAAGGCAGGAGATACTGCATTGGATATAGCGCAAAAGAAAGGCCATATTCAAGTGGTAGAGCTTCTTAAATCTGAATTGCAACACAGAGAAACAGAAGATCGTTTGCTTAGAATAATAAAATCGGGAAGAATTTAATTGAGTATATCTATCTTATATCAGGAGGTTATAGCCATGAACAAGCTATTTAAATTATCACTCGTCATAACTTTAATCTGTTTTGGTGCTTCTATCCATGGTATGAAGCGCAAAAATGAGACTGATTTAATAGTTCAGAATTCAAACGATACAAACCAAATTCAGGCAGCTCTAAACCAAATTCAGGAATCTTCCTGGCTTCCACAGGAAATAATAGCCCATATCGCTGGTTATTGTTGGCCTAAAGAAAAAAATATACTCATGAGAGTGTGTAAATCTTTTGAGGCATGCTTAAAAAATAGGCAATTAATATTGCAAGAAAATCCAGCTACGGTAGGCATGACAGACAAGGTAGATGCTTTGATTGAATATGCGCATGATGGTGATGTAATCATGACAAAATTTTTGCTTGATAATGGAGTGAACGTAAACTATAACAACTGTTTGGGAATAAGGCCATTTCATGATGCTCATGAGAATGTTATGCCATTATTAATTGAACGTGGAGCAAGCGTACATGAATCTAAGCCACAAATACATCGCTTACATGAGGCTGTGTATGCAGGAGATGAAGAAACAGTCAAAAGATTGCTTGCATCAAAAACTAATCCAAACATTGCTCTTTCAAATGGCGTTACTCCTTTATATATAGCAACAGCAAAAGGTTATACTGAGATTGTAAAATTATTACTTACTACAGATGGTATAGAGGTAAATAAAGCAGCAATTGATGGGAGTACGCTTTTACTCATAGCATCTAACTTTGGCCATATTGAAATTGTTAAGTTATTGCTTGCTTCAGGAGCAGAAGTAGATAAAGCAATTAATGATGATTATCCGCCTTTACACTCTGCATCAGCAAATGGGCATACTGAGATTGTACAATTATTGCTTGCTGCTGGAGCAGAGGTAAATAAAGTAAATAAAAATGGAACTACACCTTTATATTTTGCATCACAAAATGGTCACACTGAGATTGTTAAATTATTGCTTGCTGCAAATGGCATAGAGGTAAATAAAGCAAATAAAGATGGAGTTGTACCTTTACATATAGCATCTAACTTTGGCTATATTGAAATTGTTAAGTTATTGCTTGCTGCTGGAGCAGAGGTAAATAAAGCAGTAAATAATGAAATTACTCCTCTGTATATTGCATCACAAAATGGTCACACTGAGATTGTTAAATTATTGCTTGCTGCAAATCGTATAGATGTAAATAAAGCAACATTTGATGGGGGTACGCCTTTACTCATAGCATCTTACTTTGGCCATATTGAAGTAGTACAATTATTGCTTAATAAAGGGGCCAATATACACACTGCAGTTCTTTTTGATTCTGAAAATGTTAAAAAAGGTGATACTGCATTGGATATAGCACGTAAAAAAGGCCATATTCAAGTAGTAGAGCTTCTTAAATCTGAATTACAACGCAGAGAAACAGAGAATCGTTTGCTCGGAATGATAAAGTCAGGAAAAGATATTTACTAAATCAGGAGGTTATAGCTATGAACAAGCTATTTAATTTATCACTCATCATAACTTTAATCTGTTTTGGTGCTTCTATCCATGGTATGAAGCGCAAAAATGAGACTGATTTAATAGTTCAGAATTCAAACGATACAAACCAAATTCAGGCAGCTCCGCAACTTCCTGAAGAAATGATATACAAAATAGTTGGTGATTGTTTGCCCAAAGAAAAAAATCAGTTCATGAGGACGTGCAGATATATTTGTGCATGCTTAAAAAATAGGCAATTAATATTGCGCGCAAATCTCGCTACAGTAGGCATGACAGACAAGGTAGAAGACTTAATTAAATATGCGCATGATGGTGATGTAATCATGACAAAATTTCTGCTTGATAATCGAGTATATGTAAATGCCTACAACTGTTTGGGAATAAAGCCATTCGATGTTGCTCATAAGAATGTTATACCATTATTAGTTGAACGTGGAGCAAATGTCCATGAACATAAACCACAAATACATCGATTACATGAAGCAGTGTATGTAGGAGATGAAGAAACTGTTAAGGCATTAATTGCATCAGGAGTTGATCTGAATATTCCTGTTAAGCGAAATGTGTGGTTTTCGTCTCAACTGCGAACACTCAGTGACTCTTTCAGAAACTCTTTATGTATAGCATCAATAAAAGGTTACACAAGGATTGTAAAGTTACTGCTTGATGAGTGTGCTAAATCAGTCGCTCAACCTTTTTATTCTAGAAAAAATAATTATGCAAATATGGTAAATGAAGCAATGAATGATGGTTGTATGCCTTTACATATGGCATCAAGATATGGGCACTATGAGATTGTTAAATTATTGCTTGCTGCAGGAGCAGATGTAAATAAAAAAAATCCTACTTTTTCAGGTTGGCTTAAATCGACATCTTTATTTAAGCCATTAAAAAAAGGTGATGCTGAAATTGTAAGGTTATTAATTGATGCTGGAGCAGATGTAAATCAAGACGGTCCGAATGGCTATACATATTTAATGGCAGCATCATATTTTGGTCACGCTGAGATAGTACATTTATTGCTTGATAAAGGAGCAAATATAAATGCTGCGTTGTTTTATGATTCCTATATCGATGATGATCGTTCAATGTTTATTAAAAGGGGCAGTACTGCATTGGATATTGCACGGAAAAAAGGCCATACGCAAGTGATAGAACTCCTTGAAGCTGCATTGCAACGTGAAAAAGCAGAGAAGCAATTGCAAGAAACAACAGGCTCGGAAAAAGATACGTATTAATCACAACATAGCAAAAAAGTTATGCGCAAATTTTAGGGCAGAAGAGATTACTGCAAACTATGCAATTTTTTAACCGCATTTTCAAGCGTATGCGCATGAGATGTCATATCTTTCCACGGATCTTTTGTTTTACTTAATCGACGGAAAATATTGTGTATCGTATAATCCTGTGGTTTTACGCCTTTAGTGATCAATTCTTGCCAACTAATAGGCGTTGCAATGGGTGCACCAGGTAAAGAGCGCACCGAATAAGGAGCAACCCCATGGTGCGCATAGCTATTGCGATAAATATCAAGGAATATACGGTCGCCACGTGCATGCTTTGGCAAACTGAGTGTCAGTTTTTGTGGGTAACGGCCGATTAAATATTCTGCAATCGCACGCGCAAATTCAGTAACCTCTTCATTCGTATACTGTGGTTTAATAGGAACATATACATGCACACCGCGTGAGCCTGTGGTCATAACAAATGAGGTAAGTTCCAACAAATCGAAAATATATTTCAATTTTTTTGCTGCCCAGCGGACTAAGGTAAATCCCGCTTTTCCTGATGGATCTAGATCAAAAATAAGGCGATCAGGATATCTTGGCTTATCTGCTGTACTTGTCCATACATGATAAACAATAGCTCCTTGATTGGCCATGTATACGAGCGTTGCTGCATCATTGCACAGCACATAGTTTGTAGCGCCACCGCCTTCATCTTTAATTGCTATACGTTTAATCCACGCAGGGAAATAATCAGGTGCATTTTTTTGGAAAAACGCTTCACCAGTTATGCCATCTGGATACCGTTGCACGGTCAAAGGTCTATCGTGCAGATATGGCAGCATGGTTGGTGCAATATGATAATAATAATCGATCAATTCACCTTTAGTTATGGCTTTATTTTTTGTTTTTCGACTGGCAGGAAAATAGATTTTGTCAGTATTGCTCAGCGCAATTTCATGATGATCGATTTCTAATGAATCCATACCATTCCTCCTTTTTATGCTTTTTTTTTCTGTCCCGATTTTGCACGAGTTGTTGGGCTAGGCTTTTCTTTGTTTGCAATTTGCGCCATAGTACGTCCGGTTTTTACCGATTTATTTTGGGTGCTGGTTGGATTTTTCCGCGCACTTGCATATTCATCATGCATTTTAATGAGCAACCATTTGTTACTGTCGGCATCTCCCATACGTACCAGTGCATAACCGCCTTTAATTTTTTCACCATCAAAAAAAATTTCGACCGTGCCATCTTCAAGACACTCTTTGAAAGGTATTAGCTTGCCATCTTGTTCTTTTATGTTTTGGTAGGTGCCACGATCCCACACCATCACAGTGCCGGCACCATAGCCTTCTGGGATCACCCCTTCAAAATCTTTGTAGTCCATAGGATGATCTTCAACTTGCATGGCAAGACGTTTTTCACTTGGATTTAACGAAGGTCCTTTTGGCACTGCCCATGATTTGAGTACGCTATCAAAAGCAAGTCTGAGATCATAGTGCAAATGGCTTGCCTTATGTTTATGAATAACAAATATATTACCGGTTTTTTTTGATGATTTGATAGCTTTTGGTTCTGGCGATTTGGTGAGATCGCGCTTTTTTTTATAGGTCTTTAAAGAATCTGTGGTACGTGCCATGGTAGGTACTCCAAACAGAAGGGTAGTAGTTATCACTATGCATACACTGTACGCGAATAGGTTTGCATTGGTAAATAGTTTTGTCATAAAGGGCCCTTAAAAAAGATTGGAATATTCCAAAAAATATAAGCATAAAGTAGACATATATTTCAAGATTATAGGTGCATCAGCAAGAAAATTAAGCTATTGGTCCTCAGTTCGTCATCACGACGTCAGCCCATCGAAGCCTTGGCGAAGATCGGGGCGTAGCGTGGTGATCCAGCATAAATATCTCATTGCTGGTTTGCCGCGCTCATTTCATTCGCTCGCAATGACGATCAGAGGTCAAATTTGTTAGATTAAAGATTCGTTTTTTGCGTATATCGGCGGTATGACACTATGTCCTTTTTTAAGTCGCCATTCGAATGAATTCGATTCATTAATCCAGAACTTCAACGTTACATAGTCTATATTCGTTAATTGATTTTTTTCTACATCTGCATCAACAATATCCCAAGATAACCTGAAATCATCACGCGATACGGTATTGCAGATGATATCTAACTGTTTGTCTCTTGGTAGTTGATTAAAAAGTGGATTATTACCAAACAATAGGTAATTACAAATTTTGAGCATATTAGGAAAGAATGATTTAACTTCATAAAATCGTACGTGCGGTGCATATTCAGTTGGTTTCATGTACACTATGCCCGGTATCTTTTTTGTTATCTCTGTCCACGCGTTATATAATTCAGATGCTTGCAGATTTGTCACGCATTTATATCTGTCATAAAAATTAATTAACTTCTGACTTACGTGGAGTGGAATATCTTCTGTGTCATCTGTCCGGTGTGCGGTAATCTGGTGTGCGGCAATAAAACGTTGAGTATCAAACATACTACTTTCAGCATTGTATAAAATGAGATTAAAAAAATTGCGGAATGCGGTTTCCATGCAATCGGGAGATCGTTCGGTGTGTGTGCCATCAGACAGCGTGTAGACAGCTCCTGATGGGGTAATAATCGGTGGTATTGGCGATGTCCAGAGCATCTGTGCTTTAATCGCCAGAATAGTTTGCTCATAATGTTGTGCCATATACTGTTTACGCATATCTGGTTTTATTGCGTCAAGGTCTTGATTAAATTGTAGGTAATCTTTTTTGGTATATACCGGTGTAGTGATCCATTGGTGCAAATTATCGTTATCTATCATCACACTTAGTTGGTTAAAGTAATCAACAAAATCCTGTTTTGGTACATCACCATTACGTGGATTAGAAATCATCCAGAGCAGTGTGAGCAAAATAGATTCGGTGGTATACACTTGGTCAGCTTTCACTGCCCGTCGACCTGTTCTTCGTAGCTTTAGCGAAGACTGGGTTTGCACTGAATCAAGAAAGTACCCTATCAAATTATCGATACCTGATTGTAGTGCGCGATCGATAAACTTCAGATCATACTCTAATTTGTTTATATCTTTTTCGATTGGTTTTCGCGTACCAGCAAGAAAGTTATAATCAATTTCCAATCGTTCAATTTCTGCAATTTTCTGATTGAGTTGTTCATAGGTGCAAGGCTTGCGTTGTGCTTGTCCAATGCGTGTGCGGAGTGTTTTGCTTTGCTGTGTGATATCGCGTAGTGTTTCTTTTTTTGTAGTAATGAACTTTGTAATTTCTTCTTTATGCGTTTGTATTAATGCACGTTGCTGTTGCATGATGCGTGCCAGTGCTATGCGTAACGCAGTCTTCTTATCCTCTTCTATTGCAGTATTTTCACGATATGCGCTAATTGCCGCTACGATCATGCCAATAGTTGCTGGTGTCCAATATGATGCCGGTTTACTTTTTAAAATAGTTGGTCTGAATGATACGTTATCTTCTTGTACAAGATAAAAAAGTTCTTTTACGAGTGGATTACCATCGCGATACATTTTTTCTACTACTTTTTGTTCTGCACAGAGCCACCCATTGATTGGTGAAAGATGACGATATGCAGGATGCATAATTGCATAGATACCAAGCAGCCAGGTGAATGGGACTTCTGTATGTGTGGTATGTGCAAAAAACAAACACAGGAAAGAGATGTAGAGTCTACAACTAACTTTTTTTTTATTGTGTTCCATTATCTCATCATGGTAATCAGCGGCCATGGTTCATACAAAAATGAACTACGTGCTTGCATCCAAAATTGCTTCAGCGCTTTATTGAGCGTTGCAGCAAGCGTACTACGTGAAATGGTACCTTGTACATAGTTGCGTACTAAATCGGTTCCCATTGCTTTGTCAAAATCGGCTGAAAAGATGTATTCAATGCCTCTTTTTTTAAAGAAATCAAACACGCTCAATAGCGCTTCAAAGGCATGTATCTGTTCTATTGCAGCAATGTGCAGATGTAATCCGCGGTAGGTAGTTTTTTTGCGCGGGTGCTCATAGGCACAAAAGGTTGTTCTAATGCCTGCTTTATGCAGTTGGGTTTGCAATTGTTGCCATGCGGCAGTAGTAAGCATGTCTTGTGGTAAACCAATGGTAGAGAATGGATGTGAGGTGCCAAGGCCAACATCAAAGGGGCGCACTTCGCCTAATAATCCTAAAAAACTATAACCATAGCAGGATTGTTTATTGATGATGTTGGGTGATAAGTTATAGGCCAAGGTTGATGGTAAGGTTGTTTGTCGATGATAACCATGCATTTTAATTATTTCTAATCGCAGTGGTTTTTCCAGTACATGGTTATTAAAATAAGTTGCAAGTTCACCAATGGTCATACCATGACGTAATGGAATATGCGCTGCAGCAATGAATGATTTTTTTTCTGCTACGTCCATTGAAAGTAATGGTCCTTCTATGCGGTTGCCTAAAATATTTGGTCTGTCGAGCACGACAAATAATTTATCATGTTCTGCAGCTGCATACATGGTATACAAGAGGGTTGAAAGGTACGTATAATGACGCATGCCCGCTTCTTGCATGTCAAAAATAAATGCATCAATAGCTTCATATATATCTTTGTCAACCGTTTTGCCGGTGCCATGTTTGTATAGACTGAAAATAGGTATCCCCGTTTTTGCATCACATTCAGTAGTTACTGTTTGTCCTGCGGGCACATTGCCTGCAAAACCATGTTCTGGCGCCAATATACAGGTAATTTGTAGTGAGTGATTCAATAATAGATCCAGCGTACGTCTGCCTTGTTGATCTTTGCCCGTGTGATTAGTGATAAGCGCAAAACGAGTTGCACGGTGATTTGGGTTATTTTTTTTACCATATTCATGCGCTATAGTTTCAAGACCGAGTTTAAAAGGTTCACTGTGCAAACTATGGGTGATAATTACTAAGCAAAAGTATACGAATCGTAAACAGATATGCCTCATGAGTACTCTCCTTTACTTCAACGGTAGCACATTAGAAGCAGTACTCTCAATAAAAGAATACAAAGTGTAAAGTTTTTTGATAATATCGCGTTGCATAAGGGGTTGTATGATGTTAGAATTATGATTCATATTGGTACAATTATTTTAAGGATATCTATGTTTTTTACTCCGTCTTCGTTTGCACTACGACGTGATTATTTCACCCGATCATATGTTCTCTTCTCTGTATTTTTTTCAATTTCTTGTCCGGCTATGGAACTAAAGCCAAAGCCTTTGTATGAAGAAGTTGCAAATATGGGCATTAACGATCTTAACGCTTACGTTAAGGATATAGATTCTAATCCGCCCGTTTTCTTACCAGGAGGTTATACGTTGCTTCATTTGGCTGCCATGTTAAAAGCAACTGATCAAGCGCGTACCATAATTAAGGCGGAGAAATATGATATTGATGGACATGCTAACACCCTAGATGCTACTCCGTTGTGGATTGCATGCTGTGAAAATGATGCGGCGATGGCTTTGATATTGATTACTGCTGACGCTGATCCTGATATTGCAAGCAACGGAGGTATGACGCCACTGATT
>Ga0207139_1211_pt1 | contig 10907 bp, 11 predicted proteins | sample Alteio_BWMinHeat_7_FD_153585 | JGI IMG/M metagenome (GOLD analysis project Ga0207139, IMG submission 153585) | Enriched cells from forest soil in Barre Woods Harvard Forest LTER site, Petersham, Massachusetts, United States -... | ecosystem: Environmental > Terrestrial > Soil > Temperate forest >... | reverse complement strand
TTGCAAACTGAAAGAAAATCGCAACGCCGCTCGAAATCAGGGCCTTAGCCGACTGCCGCTGGTTCCGCGCCGCCAGCAGTCGCTGCACGATCAACTGATCAGTGCCGTGACTGGCGATCGTGAAGAACGTTCCTCCGATTAGGCCGGCCCAGAAGGTATAGGGTCTCCAGAAATCAGGTGCGAAATCGAAAACGCGCAGCTTTCCCGCGTTCGCCGCCGCGCTATGAATGGCAGTCCATCCGCCCGGCACCAGGTGGGCAATAGTGAAAACTCCCACCAGCGTTCCGCCGACGTAAATCACCGTCTGCACTACATCGGTCCAGATCACCGCAGCCAGCCCACCTTCAAACGTATAAATCAGGGTCAACGCAGTGATTATCGCGATGGAAGCAATCTCACCCGTACCCAGAGCAATCGCCACGACGATGGAAACCGCATACACGCGCACGCCCTCGGCTGCGGCACGTGTCAGCAGAAACAGCCCTGCCGTCAGCGAGCGTAGCCTTTGTCCGAAGCGGCGCTCGATCAACTGGTACGCGGTGTAGAGTTCCCCTCGAAAATAATGTGGCAGGAGAACAAAGCTGATAATCACGCGCCCTACTAGGTATCCCAATATGACTTGCAGAAACGTCATGTTGGTGTCGTAGGCCAGCCCCGGAATGCTGATGATCGTCAAGGTGCTGGTTTCAGCGGCGACAATAGAGAGTGCGATCGCCCACCAAGGAATGTTGCGGTCGGCCAGAAAATAGTCACGGAGTGTGCGCTGCCGCTTGCGGAAGCGCAATCCGAAAAGCGTTATTCCTGCCAGATACAGCGCGATGATGAGAAAGTCGAGGTTGTCCAATCCCATGTTTGTGTGGCGCGGGCGCCGTCGCCCGCGACTTCGGTCTTTTGCCGGAAGTCTCCCCTAAGAGTATCGGGCTTTCTTCCACCAGCATCGTCGTCGTGCGTGCAGGTATCCAGCTCATAAATGCCGCAATCTGCATCGCTGCGCAAAGTCTCTCCCAGACTCTTCGCAGCCCATGCCGTTGTGGTAGAACTACGCTCGTGGCCATCTTCATGGGCATCGACGGCGGTGGCAGCAAGACTTCCTGTGCCATCGGCGACGAAACCTCGCTACTGGGAAGCGGAACAGCCGCCGGAAGCAACCTGATCCGTCTCGGCGAATCTGAGGCACGCGAAGCTCTCGCCGCGGCCATTCGTCAAGCCTGCGCTGTGGCCAATGTCAGTCCTTCACAGATTCAGCGCTCCTACGTAGGCTTGGCTGGAGCCGCACGGCCAGAGATCAATGATGCGGTTCGCCGCATCATTTCCGAACTTGTTGCTGGCGAAATCGAAGTGGTTGGCGATATGGTGATTGCCCTCGAAGCCGCCTTCGGCGGCGGTCCGGGGGTGATCATGATTGCAGGAACGGGATCGGTCGCCTACGGGCGCAATGCCAGTGGGCATACAGCTCGCGCCGGCGGATGGGGCTTCGCTGTCTCGGACGAAGGTTCCGGTCACTGGATCGGTCGCGCTGCTGTCACCGCTGCCCTGCGTGCTGTCGATGAAGCGGGACCTGAAGACGTGCGCCTGCTCGCGGAAGTCATGAAATCATGGAAAGCCAGCACCCACGAACAAGTCGTCCTCGCCGCGAACGCCGCACCGTCACCAGATTTTGCCGCGCTGCTTCCTGCGGTGCTTTCGGCGGCTGATTGCGGCGATCCGATCGCTCGCGGCATTTTGACCCAGGCGGGTTCCGAGCTGGCTGCCCTCAGCAAGATCGCGGTGAGGCGTCTTTTTCCCGATGCTCACGCCGTACCGGTGGCCATGTCCGGTGGTGTATTCCGTAACTGCGCGCTGGTGCGCCAGGTTTTCTACAATAGTCTGCGATCCGAGTTTCCCAACGTTGCCGTGAATGCGACGGTAATTGAGCCGGTTCGAGGGGCGCTGGAACTGGCGCGCAAGGCTGCGCAGCGAGGAAGTTGATTCTTATCCAAACGTCAACATCGAAACGAACGATGCTTTCAAACGATCGAAATGCGGTCTCGACTGTCGACGAAGAGAGCCTAACTACCGCTCTGAAAGCGGACATTCACAGCACATCCGTCGATGTGCTGTTAGCCGCTGCTTCTGATCCCGCGCTCACTGAAGATTTTGCCATGGCACTGCTCAAGCGAAGCGATTTGCCGTCCGAAGCGCTTGATCGGCTGGGCCGGAATGGCGGCGCGATGAAGAGCCGCAAGGTGAAGCTAACGTTGATCGCACATCCGAAGACACCGCGGCACGTCTACATTCCCATGGTGCGGCACTTATTTACGTTCGATCTCATGCAAGTGGCGCTTCGACCCGCAGTCCCGGCTGACATCAAAATGGTGGCGGAGGAAGCGCTCATCGGCCGGCTGGAAAAAGTCTCCGCCGGAGAGCGGCTCTCGCTGGCGCGTCGTGCTTCCGGACGGGTAGCCGGTGCGCTTCTGCTGGATTCCGAGGTGCGGGTGATTCACGCCGCGCTCGAAAATTTGCGGCTGACGGAGTCGTCCGTGGTTGATGCTTTGACGCGCCGGGATGCGCCCGCTGCATTCGTTGAGGCGGTCTGCCATCATTCCAAATGGTCGCTCCGCCGTGAAATTCGTATTGCTCTCCTGCGCAACGACAAGACCCCGCTGGCTCGAGCTCTGGAGTTCGCCCGCAGCTTGCCGGCAGCCCAGGTGCGAGAAATCCTGCAGGGCTCACATTTACCATTACGAACCAGATCCTATCTGCTCAAAGGTCTGGAGCAGTAGTCTGAGCATCGGAGAAACCGTGAGACCCTCTCTGCACGAAATCTTAGCTGACAAGCACATAGCCGCTGTCGCTATCGCAGTACTTCTCCTGGGGACACTTGACGGGACCTTCCGCGCTCTGTGGGGCCCGCTTTCAAGTCTCGCCGGTTTCTTGTTCACAGCAGTAGCGATCCTCGATATTCCCTACTTCTCTCCTGCGCTCACTCGGGCGGACCGGCTGCTTGTCGTTTCTACGTTGTTGTACCTTTCCGGTGCCGTCATCAGCTTTTCGGCAGCCTGGCTTCTTAGCCGATGGGTATTTGGGGTGGGGCCGCTCCGCAGCCTGAGTGCGTACCGCGCCAGGCTAACAAGGGGGAGCCATGTTTAAGGAACTGAAGAAAACTCTGGTGGAAAGCTACGTGGGAGCCATTGGTCTAGGCTGGCTTTTCGCACAAGGCATTTTGCACTTCGCGTTTGTCTTTACTGGGCCTCTTGCAGGTTGGATGAGCCGCAGCGAATATTTCGGACTCACGGGGCGGGCCTCTGCATCGCCAGGTTTCTTGCTCAAAGATGCAGTGCTCGAATTGGCCAGGTCGGCTTCGCTTCTGCTGCTCGGGTATGTGCTGCTACGTTGGCTGTACTTCAAGCCCTTGGAAAAAGAAATACCCACCCCGGCCCCGAATGGCTGCTAGCACGACTAGGCGTTTAAGGTGCATTTACGAGAGACGAGCTTAGGCTGGCGTTTCTTTCTTTCCTACCGCGGCGCTCGCTGCCTGCGGCTCTGGTCGTTGATGCAGCACCGCCACCAGTTGCTGATACAAGCGAGTGCGCATAGCGTAACGCTCGTGAGCGCTGGTGATGTAGCGGACATGCACCTCGACCCCCGAGGTCGTGGGCCTCAGATTCACGGCCGGCGCAGCTGAAACCGATTGCGCGCGATGGCTGCCAGCGGCCTTCTTCCACTCCTGCTCGGCCGCATGCGCGGCGGTTTCCGTTTCCTTGGCAACCATCTTCTGGATGGAATCAATGATGGGGTACGGGTCCTGATTCGATGGCACCAGAATTTGGATCTCATCCCAAAGCCACTGTCCGCTGGTCGAGAAATTGAAGAAGTGTCCCTCGATGGCGAAGCTGTTTACGAATGCTACCTTGCGGCCAGTGGGATGGCCCGTGTCAGCCCAGTTTCCGGTTTCGAGCAGCACAGTACGCAGCAAGTTGATCTCGACCACTTCGCCCACCACGCCATTAATCTCCACCCAGTCGCCGACCCGGAGCCCGTTGCGTCCCATCAGCACGAACCACCCGAAGAAACCTACGATGAAGTCTTTCATGGCGACGGTAAGCCCGGCGCCGGCGAGACCGAGAATTGTGGGCATTTGATTGGGAGCGCCGAACAGAACAAACAAGATCAGTAGCACTGCCACCGCTTGCAGCGCAAAGCGAATCACCACGCGCAGCGTCCGCAGGCGTGTGCGCTCCGGCCCGAGGTCCGCGAAGAAGTGGTCAACCAGGCGTCCGGTAAGATATGCGCAGAGCAAGATCAGCGCGATCAGCAGTGCCGACCGTATCATCGCGTGCAAGGCAGCCCGCTGGTTCGATCTCACCTGATTGGTCCAATTGCCGTAGATATTAGCCAGCTCTTGGTGGTCCTGAATACGTTTGTCCAGGTCGGAGAGGTCCTTCTGATCCACTGAAAGCCGGTGAAGAGTCGCAATCGCCGCCTTGGCTGTCGCGTTGGAGTTCGCATCCTTCGCTTGGCCGGAGAATTGACTGGTGGTTTGAGCCACAGCCAGCTTGTCAGCTTCCTCGGCGCTGACTTGCTTTTCCAGCGCTTCATGGCTCTGGCCAAGAGTGGATTCAGCCTGCAGTGCCTCGTCGCGAGCTTGCTCTAGTTGAACGACTTTTCCTCGCAGACCGCGCCAGGCATTGACCGCGGAAATCAAATTGCCGGCGGAATAATTTACCTCGACGTTGTTGAGCGGGGTCTGCGGATGAGTGGCATCGTAGGCATGCTCGGCATCTTCATGCCGGTTGAATTGGCGTTGAATCCGCGTTAGCGGATCGACGCCGGAACGCATCAAGTCTTCTTTGGCATCGTCCAGTTCGTCCTGGTCATACTCGTGTTGCGCGTGGATCAAGTCGATTTGCTGCTGGATACTGTCTTGGCGGTCAGGGCTGGCCGCCGCAAGCTGCTTCTTCAGTTGATCGATCCGGTCTTCGTCGGTTTTGACCGTAGCCTCAGCTTGGCTCACGTGGCTGTACAGCTGCTTGGCCACAGGCGTGAGTGGGACAGGATGCTCCGTCGCATTGCGCAAGCCAGCGGCGAAGGCAAGGTCAACTTCGTGGTCGGCTACTTTCATTGCCTGCTGTGCAAATCTCTGCTCGTCCTGATCGAGTGCCAGGGATGCTAGTTTGCGGGCAGTCTGCAACGGCCGCTCATCCACGAGTGGCGTCCCGTGCCCGGGCGTCATGGACGTTTCCGGCGGCCCCGATTCCCGAGTCAGAATGAGCCCGGCAGCAGCCGCCAGCACCAGGCCGAGCAATCCGAAAGTTGCCATCCACTGACGAGGTTTCATCAGGCTTCCACTCAGTAATATACGAAAACCGACAAGCCTATTATACGGTGGGCTTGCATGGCGGAACTCCTCCAGCCCAAGCTGGAAACACCGACGTAATCTGCCTGATCGCCAGCGGAGCGCTTAAAATTCTGGGCATGTGGCGGTTCTTGCAGGAGGAGTCGGCCGGAGAAGGTTGGCAGCCGGTTTCGCGCTACACACTGGGAGCCTGGCTGATTTTTTATGTTGTGTTTCTGATCTACGCTTTCACCAGACACGGCGAATTTTTATTGATTGATCTCGCCAACCTAGTAGTGCACGAGGGCGGTCACTTATTGTTCGGTTGGTTTGGACCGGTCCTCGGACTCTGGGGCGGGACCATTCTGCAATGGCTGGTGCCGCTACTCCTGGCCGCCTATTTCTTCACCCAACGCCAGACCACGGCCTTCGCTTTGTGCCTATTCTTCTTTTTCGAGAATTGGTTGTACACGGCGACCTATATGGCGGATGCGCGCGCTATGGCGCTGCCACTGGTTACCGCCGGCGATTCCGATTACGTCGAGCACGATTGGAACACGATCTTCTCCGGCCTCGGGGTGTTGCAGTATGACACCAGGATTGCGGCCCTGGTACGGGGACTGGGTTGGTGCGGGATGCTAGGGACAGTGGCGTGGCTCGTGGCGCTTTCCTGGAATCGCGAAACCATAAGGAATCCCAGTCCTGTCCCGAAAGAACAGTAAGTGGCCGCTACTTTTGGAAGTGATTCTTTATCGCGTCGGCCTGGGTTCGCGTTACGACCGACGAGAGCGCGGCGGCATCTGCCTGCTTTACCGCCTGTACGCTGCCAAAATGTTGCAACAAGCGGCGGGTCGTGCTTTCTCCCACCCCCGGGATTTCGAGCAGTTCAGTCGAGCGATCGCGCATCTGCCGGCGCTTGCGATGGAAGGTCACCGCGAACCGATGGGCCTCGTCGCGGATCAGTTGAACAAGATGCAACACGGGCGAATGGTGGTCCAGAACGACCGGCTCGTCTTCCTGCCCGCATACATAAATGATTTCTTCGCGCTTAGCGATGGCGGCCAGCGGTTGATTGATGATCTCCAGACCCTCAAGCGCTTGAGACGCCGCATGCAACTGGCCCAGACCGCCGTCAATCAGGATCAGGCTAGGCATTTTCTTTTTTTCTTCCTGAATCCGCTTGTAGCGCCGTGTGACTACCTCGCGCATGGCGGCAAAATCGTCCACGCCATCGACGCTGCGAATGATGAACTTGCGGTAGTCGGATTTTTTCATCTCGCCATCCTCCCACACCACCATCGAAGCCACGGTCTCGGCGCCCTGGATGTGCGAAATATCGAAGCACTCGATACGACGTGGCAACTCCGCCAGGCCGAGAGCTTCCTGCAGTGCCTCCTGAATGGCCTTTGTATTTGGCTTCATTACGCGGAAACGCTGATCGTAAGACTGCTTGGCGTTGTTCCCTGCGAGATCGAGCAACCCGCGCTTGTCCCCGCGCTGCGGAACTAAGATATGTACCCGGGCAGCGCGGGATCCTCCGCCTGCGATCTGGTCAGAAAGCAGTTCTTCCAGCATCTCGCGATCTTCAAACTCGACTGGGACATAGATGTTGCGCGGGACATAAGGCTGGCCGATATAAAGCTGCTTCAGCAGAGCAGAGAAGAACTCGCCGGGATGAAAGCCGAGCTCGGTCGCGGCCGCCGAGCTTTGCTCGACCGGACGGGTTGGGCCACCCGTCCCTAAGTGTTCCGGAGATACTTCGGGCAATTCCTCCCAGAAGAACTCCCGCCGGTCGAGCACGCGTCCGCCGCGCATGTGAAACAAATTCACCGCCAGCATATCGTTTTCGTAGTGATACCCAAACACATCGGCGTCATCTCCTTCGACGGCGGCGATGCGCTGTTTTTCCTGCAACTGCTCGACTGTTGAAATCAAATCGCGATACTTCGCGGCCCGCTCGTACTCCTCGGCCTCGGCCGCTTTGTCCATGCGCTCCCGCAAGGAACGTGACAGATCAGTCGGCCGGCCTTCGAGGAAAAGCTTCACATCGCGCACTGCCTCTTGATAGATCTCCGGCGTGGTCAGACCCTCGACGCAGGGGCCGAGACAGCGCTTGATGTAGAACTGCAGGCAGGGCCGCGGATGGTAGCGCGTGAGGTCCACTTTGCACGAGGGAACCAAGAAATGGCGATGGATCAAATCCACGATGCGGTACGCCAAATTAGCGGGGAAGTACGGTCCGTAATAGGCGCTGCCATCTTTTCGCAGCCGCCGTGTAACGTAGACCCGCGGAAAGCGTTCGCCCAAGGTCAACTTCACATAAGGATAAGTCTTGTCATCCCGTAAAAGGATGTTGAAGCGCGGCTTCTTTTGCTTGATGAGGTGGTTTTCCAGCGCCAGCGCTTCCTTTTCGTTGGCGACCACAATATAGTCAACGTCGACCGCCTCCCGCACCAGCGTGCCCGTCTTGGCGTCCTCCACGCGGCCTTCGCGGAAGTAGGAAGACACGCGGCTGCGCAGGTTATTCGCCTTACCCACATAAATTACTTCTCCCTCGGCGTTTTTGTAGAGATACACGCCAGCGGAGATGGGAAGGGTACGAATTTTCTGTTGAAGGTCCACAGTGGGGTTTGTGCGCTTCTATTTTAAATGGAATTGACTAAGGAGGAGTCCGAAGCACTAGCGCCTTGACATACCAATAGTGGGTTACAATTCGACCATATGGGTCACACACTAACAATTCGTATTACGGAAGAGCTTTTAGCGTGGTTGAAAGAGATTTCTCAAAAGACGGGTCTGCCCGTTGGGCGCATCATCCGCCAGCAAGTGGAAAACGCTAAAGCGAAACAGGGGAACCAGCGTTTTCTCCGTCATGCGGGAAAGATTGCAGGGGCACCGGACCTCTCGACACGCAAGGGGTTCTCGCGGCAGTGAAAGCCATTGCTGACACCGGCTTTATCGTCGCCTTCGGCAACCGCGATGATCACCATCACCATTGGGCCTTGGAGCTAGCCAAGACGATCACCGAACCCTTGCTCACTTGTGAAGCGGTGCTGGCCGAAGCCGCGTTTCACTTGGGATCCACTGCTTATGTGCTCGCTCTGGTGCAGGATGAATTGCTCCGAGTTGCCTTCGATTGCACTCGTAATTTAGAGCCCTTGTTGATCCTGGCCAGACGCTATGCAGATCGCCGGCCTGACCTGGCGGACCTTTGCTTGATTCGGATGAGCGAACTCTATCCCCACCACGTGGTCATTACTGTTGACGAGAAGGACTTCCGTATTTCCCGTCGAAACAAGCGTGAGATCATCCCGATCCTGTCCCCTCCGAAGCCCTAGCTAGCTGAACTCGCTCGCAACCGTATAAAATTTCCATCACCATGTTCGCTTTGCTCGAATTGACTAAAGGAAACACTTTTGCTCTTCTCTGTAAATCGCCTATTATCATCGACTTCAAGTCTGTCATGGGCTTCTGCAACTTGGCATGTCCCGTGCTCAAGTACAATGCGGACGAGGGACGGCACGATGCTTCCCAGCCCGCCGGCACGAGTCGGCTAGACCCAAATTCCCAGGACCCAGAGAGATTAGAAAAATCGGAAAGAAGTTGAGAGAGGAAGGAGCCCTCCAAAGATGATTCGCACTTCGCTAACGGTTCTGCTGGCTGTGAGCGTGGCAGCTTCGGTAGGTTGCGCCAGTAAGAACTATGTACGTCAAGAGACCACGCCGATCATCAATAAGACTAACGAACTGGACGACCTCACCGCGAAGAACACTAAAGACATCAAGGATGTCGACGCGCGAGCGCAGTCTGGTATCCAAGCCGTGCAAGCCAAGGCCGCTGAGGTCGATCAGAAGGCCCAAGCCGCCAGCAACCAGGCTGGCGAAGCCCAGACTTCAGCCGACAACGCAGTCCATCGCGTGGACTCGCTGCAGAACACCGTGGCCAACTTGGACAACTATCGCGTGGTAACTGAAACCGCAGTGAACTTCGGTTTCAATAAGGACAACCTGACCAAGCAGGCCAAGGAAACGCTGGACCAGCTTGCCACCGACGTGCCCAATACCAAGGGTTACATCATCACGGTGGAAGGTGGCACCGATTCGGTCGGCTCCGCGGACTACAACTATGGTCTAAGCGAACGCCGCGCCGATGCTGTGATCCAGTACCTCGCATCTCAGCACAGCATTCCAGCGCACAAGATCTATCTGGTCGGGCTGGGCAAGGATAAGCCAGTCGAAGATAACAAGACCAGAGAAGGGCGCGCGAAGAACCGCCGCGTGGACGTCCGCCTGATGACCAATACGGTTGAAGGCTCGACGCCAGCGCAGCAGCCGGCAGCGAGCACGAATCCGGCGCCGCCGTCCTTATAAACGACTGTTTCCCCTCCTCCCCGGAGGACTTCGCCAACGCAGGCCGCCCCACCCCCATGGAGCGGCCTGATTTTTTGTTACGGGCGTCGGTATGGCGGCCCTACCGGCTGCTCCGCCATCCGAGGTCATCGCAGGGTTAGAATGGATCTATGCATCGCGTGATTTCTTTGCTGGTCTTGTCGCTCTGTTTGACAGGATGGGCCCATCCTGCGCAAGACGAAAAAGGTCCGGGGCAGAACCAGGCACCTCCCCGATCAGACCGGGATAAAGAAGCCGGGGAAAGTTCCAGCCGCGAGACTCGCATTGACCTGAGCCCTCCGAGGAACGACGCCAAGGACCATCCCAACAGCGGGCCGGCCATTTCCGACAGGGACGAAGAAAACTCCTCAGGCGATGTGCAGGAATTCCACGCCTGGAACCCACACAAGGCTTTGAAAGACATCGAGGTCGGTGATTTCTACTTCAAGCGCAGAAATTATCATGCGGCGCTCGATCGCTATCGCGAGGCGTTGGGGTGGAAGGCGAACGACGCCATTGCCAACTTCCGCATGGCCCAGTGCTTTGAAAAGCTGGACAACCCCGGAGAGGCGATCACCCACTATCAGGAATATTTGAACATCCTGCCTCGTGGTCCGCTGGCGGAAGAAGCGCGCAAGGCAGTGGAGAAGTTGCAGCGCGCGGAAGAGAAGAACCAGGCGTCGCCGAAAGCTTCGATCAAGCAATAGCTAGTCGTGCTGGAGGATCCCGCTCCTTTCTTCGCCTCCGGCATGAACGCGAATCGCAGGGTCTACGCTAAAGACTATTTCTCGACTCGAATAAAATCTCCGTTGCTGGCATTTACTTCAACTTTCAGTTTGGCGTCATCCCGGCTGTTGCCGTAGATCACGTGCCAGATGAGTTCATTAGTAGCACGGCTCCAATCGAGCATGTAGAGAATGGGGATGTCGGGACTCTTTTCCAGAATCTTGTCGCCACCATGTTTCTGGGCGGTCTCAAGCGCCTTGTCCGAGTCCACTTTGAGGAAAGCGATGTCGAAAACTTGCGTAGAAGCGTTGCTGGGATTGTAAGTGTCTTCCGTGCCCGGAGAGACACCGCGCGAGGGGCCATCAGGGATATCCGCACCCGACCAGACGTACGGTTTTAAGCTTTTTCGCTCCGCAGACCCGAAGAAGGCGCGCCACAATGCCGATTTGCCATCTCTCCCTTTGGAGTCGGCCGTGACG
>Ga0207139_1210_pt1 | contig 10924 bp, 10 predicted proteins | sample Alteio_BWMinHeat_7_FD_153585 | JGI IMG/M metagenome (GOLD analysis project Ga0207139, IMG submission 153585) | Enriched cells from forest soil in Barre Woods Harvard Forest LTER site, Petersham, Massachusetts, United States -... | ecosystem: Environmental > Terrestrial > Soil > Temperate forest >... | reverse complement strand
CAGCATATTTCGGATCCACCTGTATTGCGTTCTCAAACTGAATTGCCGCCGCACGATAATCCTGCTTTTGAAAATATCGCTTTCCGCTCTCGAGATATTTTTGCTTCCGGACGTTGGGGTCTCGCGAGCATCCTGCCAGCAGGGCGACCGCTAAGAGCGCAGGGAGAATAACTTTATTGAATTGTATTTTTTTCATTTCGTCCTTCCCATTTAGCTCAACGAGGAATATAGGAATCGAGCAACGGTAGAAAACTCTGAGTGAACGCCACAGCGCGGTTTTCGGCCACTGTTTCGGTCTCCCCCCCGGTTGATAGAGGTGACGACCCTCACTAGGGCTCCATCGCTGCGGTTCATCTGAATGGAATCTGCCACTAAATAAAATTTTGCAGCATATTCACTCGCCACAACACGACCGTGTGACTGATACCAGTAGAGCACCAATTGCCGATCCAACCCTTTTGCGACGACGTAGCGATTGACGATCATTGAACCCCCAGTCGGCCACGGCAGGGGAATTCGATTGAACTCGACGGGCGTCCACCCCGCTCCAGGTAGGCAGTTCTGCGGAGAGTGAATGGTGCTGCCGGTTCGTTGTGTCGGAAAATAAGCCACGAACAAGTCGACCCAGGGTTGAGCTCCGGTTTGATAGACCCGTTCGACGAACTCTCCGTCACCGAGCACGCTAGCTACCTCAGGGGGAATCGGAACGTCACGTCCAAAAGAGTTCGTGAGTAAGAGCGGAAATGTGCCAAGAGGCTGGTGCGGCGGCAGGTTCTCTGGCCGACTCCGGATATTGAGGAATGCGAAGCTACCGCTAAGGAGTGCCGCCACACAAATGAACCGGGCCCACGAACCTCGAGCTGCGCTCAAGCTGCAGTCCTTCCGCCGGCTCTGCGCCATCGGAAGTTGATCAGGCGCTGAGCGACGTATAGCATGCCTAACGAGACCACGAAGATCACCAGGCCCGAAAACTCATGGAAGAATCCCTCTGCTTTGTCGGGATCCCAGTACTGAACCAGTAGGCCGGTGCCCATGATGCGCAGGCCATTCGCGGCGACCGCGATGGGCACGGTTGCAAGCACAAGGGCTATCCGCTTCCAAAGTCGTGACTCAAGGAAATAGGCAAAAACAACTCCAAGGCTTGCTAGAGCGATTAGGGAACGAATTCCGCTGCACGCTACGGCAACCTCCAAACTCATCGCTGGCAAACGAATCACATTTCCTTCTCTCAGCACGGGCACACCTGCAAGTGATAAGAGCCCGGTAGAGAATTTCGAGGCTAGAAGCTGGAGCGGGAACGTGAGCTGGTTATACAGAATGGCCGGAATAGGAATCATCAGGAACAGGAAAGCCCATGGAAAGAGGGTGACGCTGAAAACCCTCCAACCAAAAAACAAGATTACTAGCCCAGCCAAAAGCAGAATCAACGAAGAGCGCGAAAGAAACAATTCAGCGCCGAGAACACCAACCACCAACGTGATTAACGCACCGAGAACAATTAACAAGCCGGACCAACACGGGGCTGGATTTAGGGAGAGAAGTTGGCGACGCATTCGCCAAATGACAAGCCCAGAAAAAATGGGGATGAAGAACCCGTGGGAAAAATCTGGATCGTTCCACCATTGCGAAGCCAGATTGGCCAAAATCCCATGGTATAGGAGCCCGATTAGCACTCCGAGAGCGGCGAATTGCGTCCATTGTGCGAATCTGGCCGAAGTTTCCCCCAGCGCGGCCGCAGCTGCGGAATCCTCGCTTACTTGAGTGACGATCTCGCTCATAGGAAGAACTAGCTTAGGTTTGCAAGCTAGCTGCCACACGGATCGATTCGATCGGCGAAAAACGCAATCAATCCTGGATAACGGTATCTTATTCTCCACAGGGAAGTTAATCCCCATGGATGGAAGTTTCAAAAAGGCGACCCGGCATACTTTTGTTTCCTTGATGGCGGTACGTCATAAACTGGCGACCACTTTAGGGAACTTGAATGCATCCGAATGCCACGAAGTGGAAACATTTTGGACTTGATTACCAGGAATTTGCCTACACGAAACTCCTTATCAATATTTAGTTGCTCATTTTCAATAAGATAGACTGCCCGTCGCCCACTCCGTGGATCGACTTGTGCGGTATTAAGCGTGCTTTCCAACACTCGGGTGTCAGAGGCGCGCTTTCTGGTGATTGAGAGTCGGGACCTGTGACCCTCGCGTGCTTTTGGCTTTGTGCCGGTGATATTTGACGGGTTCTTGTAGCCACAGGTGGACGACCTCGAAGCGCGCTCAATTAAGGCCTGACTAACTATGGTTCGTTTGTTTCACGTCTATTACCCGATCCGCACTCTGGTTCTCCTGGCGGGCGAAGCCGTGCTTGTTTGCGTGTCATTTCTAGCGGCAACCCTGCTCCAGTTTGGTCCCGATTCCTACCTTGTCCTCAATTACCAAGAGGGCCTTTACAAGATTTTGGCAATTACTGTCCTCGTTCTGATCTGTTCCTACTACTTCGATCTGTACGCGCCGAAGTTGCTAGGTTCGAATGGAGAAACATGGTTCCGCTTATTGCTGGTGCTGGGCACGTCCTCGTTTCTCCTGGCTGCGATCGGGTACTACTTTCCAGAATTCATGTTGGGGAAGCGCGCTGACCTCTTCGGACTCATCATCTTGACCGGAACTTTGCTGTTGTGGCGGGGAGCGTATTCGTGGTTGTTACGCCAACCGTACCTCAGTGAGCGCATTTATGTTCTCGGCTCGGGCGATCGAGCACGGCGACTGGTCGATGCAATCCGCACACGTAAGGACCTCGGAATGGACGTCGTTGGATGGGCAGGAGCATTCGGTAACGGCGGATCTGACCGGGAAGAGCTCGCCGCAACCGTGCGCGGCCTGGCCGGCAAGGGCAACGTAGATCGCGTCGTCGTCGGACTTTCTGATCGGCGCAACGTTCTGCCGGTTCGTGAGCTGCTCGATCTGCGCTTGGGTGCCATCAAGATCGAGGACGCGAGTTCGCTGCTAGAGAAAATTTCAGGAAAGATCGAAATCGAAAACCTCTATCCGAGCTCATTGATCTATTCCGAAGGCTTTCGGCTCGGGGCTGGTTTCCTATTCGTTCGTCGGTGTGTGTCCTTTGCGATCGCCGCAATCGCACTGATCATTTGCCTGCCACTCATTCCCATCGTTGCATTGGCTGTGAAGCTTAGTTCAAAAGGTCCGGTGTTGTTCCGACAACAGCGGGTTGGGCGGCGAGGAGAAGTGTTTACCCTCTATAAGTTCCGCACCATGCGACAAGACGCCGAAGCGCAGACGGGTGCCGTGTGGGCGGGTAAAGATGATCCTAGAGTCACGTTGGTTGGGAGGTTCCTCCGAAGCACGCGTCTAGATGAAATTCCCCAGCTCTGGAATGTGCTGATCGGTGATATGGGATTTGTGGGCCCACGGCCTGAACGGCCAGAATTCGTTAAGTGGCTGGCTGAAGAGATTCCTTATTACAACTTGAGGCACATCATTCGGCCCGGCGTCACTGGTTGGGCGCAAGTCCGATATCGCTATGGCGCGTCACTTGAGGAGACCCGAGAAAAGGTCCAATACGACCTCTACTACATCAAGCACATGTCGCTCTCGCTGGATCTCCTGATCATCTTTGAAACGATCAAGACGATCTTGCTCCGGCGCGGAGCGCAGTGATGGCAGCTTTGGTCATCTTTTGGGCAGCGCTAACTTTCCTGTTGTATACGTATGCCGGCTATCCGATATGGTTGTGGCTGTGCCGACGCTGGTGGCTTCGGCCGATTCGTAAGGCCAACTATACGCCCTCAGTTTCCATCCTGATTGCTGCGCACAATGAAGCTGCGGTACTTCCCCGTAAGTTGAAGAACCTGGCCGAACTCAGCTATCCGGACGAACTGCTTGAAATCCTGGTTGTCTCTGATGGTTCCACCGACGAAACAGAACGAATACTGAAAACTGCAAATAATCCTCGGTTGCGAGCATTGCTGCTCCCCCGGCACTCTGGGAAAGTCGTCGCCTTAAACCGAGGCATCGCCGCTGCTACGGGCGATGTCATCGTTTTCATGGATGCTCGGCAGGAAATCGAGACTGATGCAGTAGCGAAGCTCGTGCGGAACTTTTCCGACCCGGCCGTGGGATGCGTCAGCGGCGAGTTAATGCTCAGAACGCCCGACAGCGGGAATACCCAAGACGGCTTAGGTCTTTATTGGCGGCTCGAAAAATGGATTCGAAAGCTGGAATCTGACACCGGCTCGGTGATCGGCGCGACCGGCGCGTTGTATGCAGCACGCAGAGAATTGGTGGCGCCCATGCCGGAGGGCGTGCTGTTAGCCACCGCAGGAGATTGGAAGGTTCGACCCATCTTGGACGATGTCTACATGCCGCTCTCAGTCGCTTCCAAAGGCAAACGGATTGTTTTCGAACCAGAGGCGCGCGCTTGGGATGAAATCGCGAATAACAAAATGAAAGAGTTCCACCGGAAGGTCCGTACCTTGACTGGCAACTATCAGCTGATCGAGCTCGCCCCTTGGTTGCTCACCCGAGCCAATCCCTTGCGATTCCGATTTTTTAGCCATAAATTGGCGCGACTTGTGGCTCCTTTCGCTCTAACGATCCTGTTCGTAGCGTCATTCTGGTTACAGGGCCCAATCTATCGAGCCGCGCTGATCTTGCAGGCCTGTTTTTATGCTTCTTCAGCAGGTGCGCTGTTTCGACCACCGGTTGGAATCGTCACCAGACTGGGCAAGGCTACATCAGCATTTCTTCTATTGAATGCCGCTGCAGTGGTAGCACTTTTTACTTTTGTCTCCGGCAGGAGGACAGCATGGGTTCGCCAATAATTGCTTCTCCTCAGCGAGAGACAACGGTAATCCTAGACTACCATCGACTCTTCGATCGAGACCCGGGGAGCGCCGCTTCTCCAATGGAGAGGTTCTATGCTGTTGAGCGCAACCATTTCCGCGAGCACCTTGCTTTTCTGAAGCAGAGTGGAATCAGCACGCTAACGCTCGACGAATTCCTGAACGCGCCAAGCTTGGGCGATTCCCAAAACCTGGTAATCACGTTCGACGACGGAAACGACTCTGATCTGAACTTAGCCGTTCCCATCCTGCGAGCGTTCGGCTTTCGCGCGGTGTTCTTTATCTGTGTGGAGTACATAGGCAAGGCAGGTTACCTATCGCCGGAAGGGATTCGAGAGCTTCGAGATTCAGGTATGTCCGTGCAATCACATGGCTTATTGCATCATGACCTAACGAAGCTGCCCTACCAGAAGACGATTGAGGAGCTGAAAGTCGCGCGTCTTACCTTGGAAGAGATTGTTGGGTCAAACGTCTCATACCTTGCCGTTCCCGGGGGGTTCATCAACGAGCAGGTTTATTCCGCTGCTTTGGCAGCAGGGTATAAGGCCGTCTGCACGTCATTTCCTGGACTAGCATACCAGGACCGGCAATTGAATCGAATTGCCATCCGGCACTCGACAACGCAGCGCCAATTTGAAGCTTACGCCCTTCGCAAACGCATACCGATCATCGCAAATTCCTTAAGCTATCGAGGGGCCAGGCAGCTGAAACGAATCGTCGGAATTGAGCATTATGAAGCAATTAAACTCAAGGTCTGTCAGTAGAAATCGAAATCTTCCGTCACTTAGAGTGAATATCGAATGTTAGGCACTGGACTTGGGATTTATCTACCGGTGGTGTTGTACGTCGGGTTCCTTGCAGGTTGTCTGCTAGCGATTGCCTGGCGCCCTACGATTGGCCTTTACATCCTAATTCTAGCGATCCCACAACAAGGTCCGCGTTATCGGATCGGATACCTGCCGTTGGGCAAACACCTGATCGTCCTCCTGTTGCTCTGCGTGTTTATCGGAGTACTGATTCGAGGCTATTCTTTCCCGCGCTCAACCCTGAACAAGGTGCTGATCTTATTCTGTGCCTTTATATTTTTTTCGTTTTGGTGGGGTGTGCTGTCTGCCTCAGTTACCGCACCTTTCATCGAGCGCTTCTATCATTGGAAAGATTATATGGCTCTGCCGGCCTTGTTCTTCGCCACTTCTGCAACGATCCGCACCAGAAAGCAGTTAGGAACTGCATTAGCGCTCGTCTGTATCTCTGTCTTGTTGGTCGGGCGAGGGTTCGGGCTGGAGATTCGCCAGCACGACTTCGCCCACTTTGATGAGAACAAACGCGACTCGGGCCCCCTAGGTCTTGGTTCAAACAATACAGCCGCATTTGAAGCGGAGATGTCACTCGTTCTTTTGGCTATAGCTATCGGTCAAAAGAAGCGCGCCAGGAAAATATTCCTCTACGGAATTCTCGCTCTCTCTTTGTTCTGTCTGCTTTTTTCCTTCTCGCGCGAGGCTTATGTCGCATTTCTTGTAAGCCTGATGGCAATGGCTCTTATACGCCGACGATTATTGGGGTTCGTTGTGCCGGCGCTTGTGGTGTTGCTCTTGGCTTGGCGACTTGTTTTGCCGCAAGCCGTCACGGAACGGATCAGTATGACCGAGGACTCGACTGGGCAATTGGATAGCTCCGCGGCTTCGCGCCTTGAACTTTGGAGCGATGCCGCTGAATTGATTGCTTCGAACCCTATCGTCGGGTCCGGATACGATACTTACGAATATATGGGGCGCGTCGGCTCCTTGCGGGACACACACAACTATTACGTGAAGGCAATGGTAGAGACCGGTGTTATTGGATTGTTCATTTTTCTCGCCATTGTGGTTAAGTTTTTTCAAACCTCCTGGACGTTGCTTAAGCGTACCCAAGATCCCCTGTTCTCTTCTCTCGGATTAGGAATGGTGCTCTGTACCGTGTGCATCATTGTGGTGAATTTCTTTGGAGACCGGTGGACATATGTTGAACTAAACGGACTTGTGTGGGTGTTGTTTGGATTGGTGGCCTATGCCCACAGCGAACTCGATTCGGCGGAGCTCGCTACAGCTCACCAAACGGCGAGCGCCCAAATCCGAGGAGCATTTGCTGAACGGACGCTTTCCCGTGTCCCAAGCTAATCATCGCCTATCATCAAACCGGCGCCCCTCGGGCTTTGAATGCGATGCGCGCACGAAGGCCCATGACTTGATCGCGGTTCCGTCCGCCGAACGCTCAAAGCAATTCTTGAGCTCCACCTTCCCTCGGCCTTGTCACATCTTGTTTGTGATCGATCAGCTCAAAGAGCCGTTCGGCGGAGCTGAGCAAATGCTTCTGAAGATCATCACGCGCTTACCTTCCGATCGCTTCCGTTCCTCAGTCCTGACGTTTGCGAGCAATCTCAGCTGCCAGAAGGTAAGTTCCTTCCCCTGTCCGCTGCATGTTTTCCCGTTGACTCGCAGCTACGATCTGAAAGCTTTCCGAATGGCAGTTCGACTGGCCCGGTTTATCCATACACAGCATGTGCACATTGTTCATTCTTTCTTTGAAACCTCAGATCTATGGGCCGGATCTATTGTGCGTTTGACTTCAACAGCAAAACTCGTTTCTAGTCGGCGCGATATGGGTATTCTCCGTTCTGGAAAACACCGGCTTGGATATCGCATTCTTGGTCCGCTTGCTCACAAAGTGCTCACAGTCTCCGAGGGCGTTCGGCAGTTCGCAATATCAGAGGATCACCTCGCTTCGGACAAGGTGGTAACCCTCTACAACGGGGTCGAAATTCCCAATATGCCCACCCCGCCTGCTATCGCGTCAGTGCGCGAACGTTTGGGAATTCGTCCTCCTGCGGGGCGGCTGGTCACCACTGTCGGAAATATCCGCAAGGTTAAGGGACTTGATGTGCTCATTCGCGCTGCTGCCCAGGTGTGCGCCCGAATTCCCGACGTCAAGTTTTTCGTTGTCGGAGGCATTTCCGAGCGGGCTTATTACAATGACTTGCTGTGGATGATTGAAAACTTCGGCCTCGGGGACAAATTCAAATTCCTCGGTCATCAGTCAGATGTTTTTCCTCTGGTATGTGCCAGTGATGTATTCGTTCTGCCGTCTCGCAGTGAAGGCTTCTCCAATGCGCTGCTGGAAGGGATGGCGGCTGGTATGCCTTGCGTCGCTGCGCGCGTAGGCGGAAATGCAGAGGCGGTAGAGGACGGCGAAACCGGTTTCCTTGTGGAGGCGGAAGATGCCTCCACTATGGCCGATCGAATCTGGCGTCTGATTGAGGATCCGCGCCAGGCCCAGCAAATGGGGCATGCCGCTAGAAAACGCGTCTCGGATCACTTTAGTCTCGAGGCCATGATGCTGAAACTCGAGACCGTGTACGAGAACTTATTACGAAACTGACGCTACGTGACTTCCTCCCGGAGCACTGAAACGTAGCATTCCACAGTTTTCTTGGCTATCGTCTGCCAGGCCTCGTCACCGGAACCGAGCTTCATCACCTCGGCTCCAAACCTTTGGCGAATTTCGGGCTCATTGACCAGCCTAATGATGGCAGCAGCTAATTCCTCCTCGTTTCCATATGTGACCAAAAGAGCGCTTTTTTCGTGCTCCAGTACCTCTGCGAATGGGGCGAGATTAGTCGCAATAATCGCCCTACCCGACGCCATTCCGGTGTGCAGGGCTCCACTGGTCGTGACTTTCTTATAAGGATAAACAACGATATCGGCCGCGCGAATAAGGCTAGTCAACTCCTCGACGGGCAAAAAACGGAAATCAAACGTCACCGAATTTGAAATCCCCAGAGCTTCAGCCCTACTGCGGATTGCCCCCAACAGTTCCGAGCCACCTGTACCCGCAATGATCAGTCGGGCGTTCATTCCTGCTTTCTGCACTTTGGCCCACGAATCGAGGAGGAACTCCACTCCTTTGTAGGGGAAGATAAGCCCATGCCACAGCACGAGGCATTCGCCAGAACTAATCTGATATTGTGCTCGGATCTTCGAATCAAATGTGTCGCTGCAATCGTGGAAGAAAGGGCCGTGCGGAATGACCCAAATTCGATCTGACGCTATTCCGAAATGGGCTACCAACTGCTGTTTCACCACTTCTGAATGGCACACCAACGCATCCATCATCCGATATAGCCGAGTAAACCGTTTCTCGTGTCGGTCGCCTGTGTCATGCGGTACAAGATCGTGAACCGTGTATACGGTCTTAATCCCAAGGTGACTGCTATAGACCAAAAACCAGTTTTCAACCGGCAGTCTCCATCTGAGCAGCGGAAGAAACTGTACGTGCAGCACGTCAGGCCGTTCGACAAGAATACGGACACTCGTTGCAACAAGGTTCAGCATTGCTTCAAACAATTTCAACGGTCTTCGCAAAATCCTTGGCAAGTCTAGCTTGGCGACGAGATCTAATACGCCAGGGCGATTCCGCACGCGGCGTTCTGAGAAGCAATTCGGATCTAGGTAATACGTTATCGACGCGAGCGTGACCAGAAGGCCTTGCTGCTGCAACGCGCGGCAAAGATACGCGTCGTAATAGGGAACAATCGCCAAAAGATCCATCATGAGGACCTTGATTGGTCGGCCGGTTTTTTTGGTGAGGCGATCGGATTCGGATTGCAGAGCCACTCCACTTGGCGGGGTTCTGAATGTGCTGCCCACGTTAGTCAAGCTGCGCACCGTCGGCAGTGGCGTCGGTGTATAACTTCAAATACTCAGCAGCCATAGACTTAGCGGAAAAGTGTTCGCTTACGAGTTTATGGCCTTGCATAGCAAGAGTTCGTGCTAATTCGGGATTATCGAGCAAGCGTATGATCTCACTCGCGAGCGTATCCGCATCACGGGGCGGCGCCAGAAGACCGGTCTGGTTATGCAGAATAACAGTCGGCACCGCCCCGACCGATGTGGCGACGACTGGACGTCTTGCTGCCAGCGCTTCCAATATCGTCAATGGCAATCCTTCTTTCACGGACGACGAAACGATTACGTCCAACGAGGCATAAACCTCTGCCATATTGTCGAGCTTTCCAGTAAAACGAACCGAATCTTGGATTCCGAGTTTGCGCGCGGTTGCCTCCAGATTGTCTCGTTCCGGACCCTCTCCGACGATGACAAAGGTTGTTTGGGGATGCGAGTTCTTTATCTTAGAAGCCGCGCTCAGGAAATACTCAATCCCCTTTTCCGGCGAAAGCCGGCCCACGAGTCCAACCATGCGCTGGGTGGGCGGCACTCCTTTTCGCAGGGCAGGTTCAGCGTTCGAGAAAACGTCGATATCAATGCCGTTGTTAATGATTCGGATTTTCTTTTCAGGAACACTGGCTTCCCGCAAACGGTTCGCGACATCGTCTGAAACGGCTACGATCATCCGGAACCGGCGCAGCACGAATCGATCAATAACGCCGTACAGATATACCCGCCAGTCATTGTCTAACCACGTGTGGCATGTCGAAACGAGCGTGGTCTTCGATTTCTTGGCCGCAAGGTAACCATACAGATCAGCTTTATAACCGTGCGCATGTAATACTTCAGGTTCACTTTGCTCGAAAACGCTTTGCAAGGCACGTATTGCCGTCCTGTCGAATCTATTGGCGCAGGGAATCACTTGCACGGGAAGCTCCATGGACTGGGCAGCAGTTGCAATTTCAGTGTTGGGCCGGTGAGCATTTTCGAAGACGCCGATCGTTGTCTCGTGCCCCATCTTGTTCAGTTCTCTGCACAGTGTGAGGATCATCCGTTCTGCGCCGTACAGTCCACTGCTGCTGATCAGGTGTAGGACCTTCATCTTACTCTTCCCAAATTCAAGTGACTTAAACGAGGCTTGCGCGATTCATATAGATCGTCTCCACGATAGCGTGCGAGATCAGCTCTAATTTCTCGAACCATTACGTCACATATCAGCAGCGCATGCCTCTCGTGTTGCTACAATTTAGCACGCCGAAGCTCAAGCCAATGCGCTGGGTCTCGAAAGCGATCGCCGTTTTAACGCAGGCGACGCGTCATAACACGCGCACAAATCAGGGTGATTGTAACCGACGAAACGGCAGAC
>Ga0207139_1209_pt1 | contig 11025 bp, 9 predicted proteins | sample Alteio_BWMinHeat_7_FD_153585 | JGI IMG/M metagenome (GOLD analysis project Ga0207139, IMG submission 153585) | Enriched cells from forest soil in Barre Woods Harvard Forest LTER site, Petersham, Massachusetts, United States -... | ecosystem: Environmental > Terrestrial > Soil > Temperate forest >... | reverse complement strand
TCTTAGGTAGTGCTTCGGTATCCGGTGAGAACCGTGCATTACACGCAGTAGAACAGGCACTCAATTCGCCATTGCTGAATGATAATGATATAACAGGTGCTAAATGGTTGCTGTTGAATATCACTTCTGCAGCAGGTGAGAATGAACATACAATGGATGATTGGTTTTTTGGAATTTCAAAATGTATCATAATTGTTGTTTTGTGGGTTAGTAATTATTATGGATTAGTTGTGAATTCAGTTGTTTAATAAAATTTCAATTATCCTATTTCCTGGTCATCTACTTCTTCAAATATCTTCATGAATTTTCCTTTCAGCCCGTCAAATAGGCGTTTTAGGTTCTCATTCCGTTTTCCACTTTTTTTGCTGTTGCGCTTCGGTCTGCTCTTCAGGCATTTCCGCTTCGGTTACTGCCTGCTTCGAATCAACCTCGGCATAGATGAAATTGCCGCCCTCGCCTGTGAAGCGCATACGGCCATTTTCATAATCATGATATCCACGTAGTATCAAACCAATACAAGTTGAATACATGGGGTTCATGAATTCCTCTGCCTGCGCACCTGTAAGATGTTCGTTAGGATACCCGATACGAGCTCCAAGGCCGGTAATATACACAGTCAGTTGAACGATGTGTTTGAGTTGCGCGCCGCCACCGGTAAGTATGATGCCACCATACAAACGTTTATCCAGATCGATCTGCTTGAGATGATAGAGCACATAGTCCATGATCTCCTGCATACGTGCCTGAATGATATGTGCCAGGTTCTTTACAGATATCTCTTTAGGAGGTAGCCCTCTAAGGCCGGGTATGGTGATGTATGCATTTGCATTTGCTTCGTCGGCAAGCGCAGTACCAAACTGAACTTTCATTTGCTCTGCCTGTGAGCGCAAAACCCCGAGCCCGTTACGAATATCATTAGTAATATTCACGCCGGCATATGGTATCACTGCTGTATGCTTTAATATACCGTCGTAGAACACAGCCATATCAGTAGTACCACCACCAATATCTACTATTGCCACACCAGCTTCCAGGTCTTCTTCGTTCATTACTGCTGCGGCAGAAGCAAGAGGTTGCAATACCAGGTCTTTGGTATTCAATCCCGCTTTATCAGTGCAACGTTTAATGTTTCGTATCGCATTCCTGTCACCTGTGATGATATGGAAATTAGCGCCGATCTTAACACCACTCATACCAATAGGGTCGTGAACAAATGGTGTGCTGTCCACCGTAAATTCCTGTGGTATGATATCGATGATCTGATCGCCGGCCGGTATGTATGTTTTGTACTGATCACGAATCAGCAATTCAATATCTTCTTTATTGATCTCCTCATCCGTTTTTGTACGTACCCTGTCGCCGCGTGTTTGCAGGCTTTTTATATGCTGCCCGGCAATACCTACATACACTTCTTTTATCTGCAGGTTAGGATTCTTTCGCAAACAGTCCTCTATTGCCATTTCAATAGAGCGAATGCACTGCTCAATATTCAGCACCACACCGTGGCTTACGCCAGATGATTCTGCCTTACCAGAACAACGATCTTTGTTGTGCCAATGTCAAGACCTACGATTACGGGTTGCTCATTTTTACTCATATTGCGTTCTTTTTATTAGATGAGTGATTAGTATTAGGCGTTAGTTTTTTATTGTCTTTTGTATCCACTTTATGCTTTGTATCTTTTTATTGCTTTTTCTACAGGTATTTTTATCGTTTTCTTATTTACTGCGCTATCCAATCCTTCATTTTTTGCACCCTGTTCTATCATGCTTTTCACCCAATCCATATTACTCAGCACTTTTCCCGGCGCCTTGTATTGTAATGCCGGTGAAGCCACCAATTGTCCTTTGAAGCGCACATCCAATATCTCATATTTAGCCCAGCCGATATTGTTCAAGATGTTTTTGTAGAACAGGAATACATTATTCAGTTTTTCTTTCAGCCTCGATGTATCACCCAGCATAATGATGTGATTACCTAATACCGGCATTAATTGAAATCCATAAACCGAATCCACCATGATCTGTGATACCATCGCATTCCAGAATGTATCTTTCTCTATTGTCCTTACCAGTTTAATGATACTTGCTTTCATTGCCTTTCCTGCACTATCATCGATCATATGCGGCACATTAGTAACGGCTACTGTATAATACACATACTTCGTTGACAAAGGCACCGGGTTCAATGTAGTATCCAGGTAATAGCTATTACCGCTTGCTTCAAATATCCTCGCCACAGGTACCCGCTGGGTAACACATACGTGCATCATGCGTGCATTATCTATATATACCTGCGCATCCCCGGTCCAACAATTAGCGTGTAGTGAATCTTCTATATCACCTATATCTAATTTTTTTATTGGCAAACCTTCAAGCTGTTTATCTGTAAGTGTTTTCAACAATTCATTCTTATCTAAAAAATGACAGGTCTTTTCATTACTTATCTGCACATCTATACCTGCCAGCTTTTTTGTGTCCTCTATTTTCGACGCACTCAATACCGCTACTATGCAAGCGCTGGTCACCACAAGTGTTATTAACACCTGTATGATCTTGCGTACCGATATTTTGCGCTTTTTACTCATACTTATGTTCTAATATATCTGTGATCGGTTCTACTAATTGGTCAATATTTCCGGCACCTGCTGTTATCAACAATTCCAGTGGGTTTTTCTCTACATAAGCAAGCACATCTTGTTTTGATAATATCATATGGTTAGGGTTTTTCATCTTCGCAGTAATGATCTCTGTGGTCACTCCCGGCATCAGCAATTCGCGTGCAGGATATATATCCAACAGCAATATTTTATCTGCCATATCCAGACTTTGGGCAAAACCTTCAGCCAAGTCGCGTGTGCGGCTGTATAGATGCGGTTGGAATATGATAACACATTTGCGGTTGGTAAACATATTTTTGGCACTCTGTATCAGCGCCGACAGTTCTTCAGGATGATGTGCATAATCATCTATATACACCACGTTGTCACTCTTATACTTATACTCGAAGCGGCGCTTCACTCCCTTAAAATTTGCCAATGCTTTTTTTACCTCTTCCTTATCAATACCTAATATTTGTGTGACCGTAATTGCAGCCACTGCATTCTCTACATTATGGATACCACCAATACGCAACGCTAGTTCTTTCATCTCCCAACCTTTACCGATCACATCAAATTCATAGCCGCCATCTTTATTCACAATATTTTTTGCAGCTACATCAGCACCATCTTTTTGTATAGTATAAGTTATTTTGGTTGGCGCATTGAATTCATTCATTCTGTTAATTCCCTGCTTTACAACAAGCGTTCCACCGGGTTTTATTTTATGAGTATGTTGGATAAAAGCATCTTCCATAGCATCTACTGTACCATATATATCCAAATGATCAGGGTCCATTGCCGTAAGCACTGCTATATCCGGGTGTAGTTTCAGGAAGCTACGGTCATATTCATCTGCCTCAATTACAGCTATATCTTTTTCACTGCTCCAATAGTTACTGTTATAATTAACAGAGATACCTCCCAGGAAGGCATTACAGCCATATCCTGTTTCGCGCAGTAAATAAGCTATCATGGTGGAGACTGTTGTCTTACCATGTGTACCGGCCACCGTTATTGCATATAATGAGGCGGTTATCCATTCCAGCACATCACTGCGTTTATAAACAGGGTAATTATTATCACGATACCATTTCAGTTCTTTATTATCTTCAGGTATTGCAGGTGTGTATATGATCAATTCAGCAGTGGCATCTATACGCTCCATATCTTCGATATAATGCATATCCATGCCTTCAGCCTGTAATTGTTTGGTCAATTCCGTTTCTGTTTTGTCATAGCCTTTCACAGTAGCACCTCTCTCGTTGAAAAAACGAGCCAGTGCGCTCATGCCTATGCCGCCTATGCCTATAAAGTAGATCCGTTTCAACCCTTTTACATCCATTATCAATTAGTTGCTTGCTATTTTTATTATTTGTTTTGCTATCCTTTCATCAGCATCTTTTATTGCCAAGCCTTTCAGGTTCTCGCTCATTTTATTCTGCGTTGCCTCGTCAGCCAGCAATTCTTTTATTTTCTTTACTAATTCAGTTTTCACTTCACTGTCTTTAACTAACCAGGCAGCATTCCTGTTTACAAGTGCCATTGCATTGCTTGCCTGGTGATCTTCTGCCGCAAAGGGGAATGGCACAAATATTACCGGCTTTGCCACAATGCACAATTCAGCTATTGCCAACGCCCCTGCTCTTGATATCACTACGTCTGCAGCCGCATAAGCATATTCCATATCACGTATAAATTCATGCACTTTCACAGTTGCAGTCTCTTTTTGCTTTGCCCGCTCATAATAAGGCTTACCAGTTTGCCAAAGCAATTGCACACCGGTTGCCTGTATCTCATCAAGCCTTCCAGCTATCGCTTCGTTTATAGAACGTGCACCCAGGCTGCCACCAACTATCAGTATGGTCTTCTTATTAGCATCCAATCCAAACTTTGCAATTCCCTCTTGCTTGCTAATATTCATTTGTGAAATATTCTTCCTTACCGGGTTGCCCGTTATCATTAGCTTCTCTTTCGGGAAAAATCGTTCCATGTTCTCATAAGCCACACAAACCGTCTTTGCTCTCTTACCCAGTATCATATTACTCTTGCCCGCGAAAGAATTTTGCTCCTGTATCAGTGTGGGGACATTTCTTTTTTGTGCCGCATTCAGCACCGGGAAGCTGGCATAGCCACCTACACCTACCACTGCATCCGGTTTAAAATTCTTCAACAAGCTTCTTGCCTGCATATAGCTTTTTATCAACTTAAATGGAAGTCCAATATTTTTGACCATATTGCTACGGTTATAGCCCGCTATGTCCAGCCCCACTATATCAAATCCTTCCTGCGGCACTTTTTCCATTTCCATTTTCCCTTTTGCACCTACAAACAACAATTGCGTGCCGGGTTGCAAACGCTGCAAGGCCTGTCCCACGGCTATTGCCGGGAATATGTGCCCTCCTGTTCCGCCTCCTGCAATTATCACACGCATGTTATTTATACTTCTTTTAATTTTTTAATCTTCGATTTCTTCGTCCTCATCCTCTACACCTATTGTTGCCAAACTTGCTTTCCTTTTTCCTTCCATCTCATCTACATTCCTGCTCACACTCAATACGATACCTATTGCTATACTCGTAAACCAGATCGACGATCCTCCCATGCTTATCATAGGTAGTGTTAAACCTGTTACAGGTACCAAATGCACGTTCACGGCCATATTCAGCATAGCTTGAAAAACTAACGTAATGCTCAACCCAACTGCCAGGAATGCGCCAAAAGCATAAGGGCATCTGCGAAATATTAAAATGCTACGCCATAAAAAAAGTAAGTATAGTAATATGATAAAGCCAGCGCCTATCAACCCATACTCTTCTATAATGATGGAATAAATAAAATCAGAATAAGGGTGTGGCAGGAAATTACGCTGTAGACTATTGCCCGGCCCGCGGCCTGCTATACCACCATTTGCGATCGCTATTTTTGCCATTTGCACCTGGTACACATCTTGTTTCTTACCACTCTTGCCAGTACCCGAGAAATCTTGCATGCGCTGCTCCCATGTAGAGGCCCGGCCAAAACCCGTAAGCTTAGACACAGTAAACAATATACATATACCCATTATACCTGCTAATGCCAATAGCATAATATGTTTTACCTGCACACGGCCAATAAAGAACAAGATGCAACAAGTAAAACCTAACATTAATGCCGTGGATAAATTAGCAGGCGCTATTAATGCGCAGGTGAGGAATACAGGTATCAACACAGGTACAAAACCTTTTCTCAGATCCTTTATATCACCTTGCTTTATACTCAACATGCGGGCCAGGAACATGAACAATGCCAGCTTTGCAAGGTCTGATGTCTGGAAAGTAAGATTGATAAGCGGTAGCCTTATCCAGCGTGAGCCTTCATTCAATTTTGTTCCGAAAAACAAAGTATAAAACAATAATGGCAGGCTCAATATGTATAGGGCAATTGCCAGGCGCGCAAACTTTGTATAATTTACTTTGTGTACCCAATATATTATTAAGATACCCAGCACCAATACCATTAATTGCTTAATGAGATAATAAGTAGCATTCTTATCCATGCGGTAAGCTAATGAGCGTGTAGAGCTGTACACAGCAAGCAGGCTGATAAAGGATAGTAGTATCACTACCCCCCATATCACCTGGTCACCTTTGGTCCGTTTCAGCAGATTACTCATAGTTAGCTTTAGCTCGTTTTTATAATGCTTTTACCGCGTCTTTAAACCTGCGGCCACGGTCTTCGTAATTTTTAAATAAGTCAAAACTGGCACAGGCCGGAGACAATAACACCACATCACCGCTCTCACCCAGCGCATAGGCTGTGGCTACCGCCTCTTCGGCGCTATGTGTATCGATTATAGTATCTACTACCCCGGCAAAAGCCTGGTGTATGGCAGTATTATCTACGCCCATGCACACAATTGCCTTCACCTTTTCTTTTACTAACGGCGTTAATTCAGCATAGTCATTGCCCTTATCTTGTCCGCCCAATATCAATATCACCGGGCGTGTCATGCTTTCCAATGCATACCAGACACTGTTCACATTCGTTGCCTTACTATCATTAATAAACTCAATCCCTTTTATAGTAGCAACAAACTCTAATCGGTGCTCCAATCCATGGAACGAAGCAAAACTTTCGCGTATCTTTTCTTTACGCACACCAGCTATACGTGCAGAAATGCCTGCCGCCATACTGTCGTATTGATTGTGCTTACCTTTTATAGTAAGATCGTGTATAGACATGTTCAGGTCCTGGCTTTCATAGTTGATATGCATTTCCTCACCTTTAATAAAACCGCCCTGGTCTAAATGATTTTGCTCGTTCATCGTGAAAAAAATTGTTTGTGAGTGAATGGAATGATTTAGTAAATAATTTATTATAGTTGTGTCGTCCTGGTTAAGGACCAAATGATCTGTATCTGATTGATTCTCTGCAATGCGAAATTTTGAAGCCACATAATTCTCAAATTTGTGATCGTACCTGTCCAGGTGGTCGGGCGTAATGTTTAACAACACGGCTATATCCGGACGGAAATATTTAATGTCATCCAGCTGAAAACTGCTGATCTCCATTACATACCATTCACAAGGACTTTCTGCGATTTGCTTTGCAAAGCTGATGCCGATATTACCTACCATTGCCACATCATAGCCTGCGGTTTTGAGTATATGACAGGTGAGTTTAGTTGTAGTGCTTTTGCCATTGCTACCGGTTATTGCTATTATCTTACTGTCTCCTTTATAACGGTAACCAAATTCAATTTCGCTGCATACCTCTACCCCTTCAGCACGCACCTGTTTCATTAACTCCGTCTTCTCGTTGATGCCGGGGCTTTTCACAATACAGTCTGCATTCAGTATTTGCTGCATGGTATGTCCACCCTCTTCAAATAATATATGCGCTTGTTCCAACACTTCTTTATATGATTCATTTATATTGCCGCCATCACTTACAAACACATCCCAACCCTGTTGCTTACCCAACAAAGCTGCACCTACGCCGCTTTCGCCGGCGCCCAGTATCACTAGTCTCTTATTTGTGCCTGTACTCAATTATCTCAGTTTTAATGTTACGATACTTAGTATCGCCAATATGATCCCTACTATCCAAAAACGCGTTACGATCTTTGCTTCATGATATCCTTTCTTCTGGTAATGGTGATGCAATGGCGACATCAGGAATATACGCCTGCCTTCACCATACTTCTTTTTGGTGTATTTGAAATAATACACCTGCATCACGACTGATAAATTCTCTACCAGGAAGATGCCGCAGATAATAGGTATCAATAATTCTTTCCTCACAATGATGGCAAGCGATGCGATGATACCACCCAATGCAAGGCTGCCTGTATCACCCATAAACACTTGTGCCGGATAAGCATTATACCAAAGAAAGCCTACACAGGCACCAATAAAGGCGCCAATAAAAATGGAGAGCTCTCCTAAATTGGGTATATTCATAATGCCGAGATAGTTAGCAAAAATGTAATTACCAGACACATATGCAAACACACCTAAGCAGACACCCGCTATAGCCGAAACACCGGTAGCTAAGCCATCTACGCCATCTGTTATATTTGCGCCATTAGAAACGGCGACAATGATAAACGTAACAAAGAGAATATAAATAATAGGTGTAACAACATTTACATTCTTCTCTCCAAACACAGCTGCTATCGTTTCAAATTTCAGTTCGTGGCTCTTTACAAATGGTATGGTAGTAGATGCCCTTTTAATTTTAATATATGCCTGCATTTTACCGTTCTCATCTTTTCTTGTATTAGGGCCATCTATTAACTTCTCCGTAGAATTTAATACGATAGGGCTATGCACATCTTTCAGATCTCTTGTCACTACTACATTATCATTCCAATACATCGTACAGCCAACTATTATACCAAGCCCCAACTGCCCCATTACCTTGAAAATACCCGCCAACCCTTTTTTATTTTTCTTAAATACTTTTATATAATCATCTATAAAACCTACAATGCCCAGCCATATGGTAGATACCAACATCAGCATGATATACACATTCAGCACACGCGCAAATAACAAGGTGGGTATGATAATAGCAGATATAATAATAAGCCCACCCATTGTTGGCGTTCCCCTTTTCTTATCTTCCCCCTGCAGGCCGAGCTCTCTTACCGTTTCGCCTATCTGCTTATATTGCAAATAGCCTATCAGTCGTTTGCCCATCAGCATAGAGATAATGAGCGAAAGAATGATTGCCATAAACGCGCGGAATGTGATATAATAAAACACACCTGCCCCAAAGAGCTTAAAATGATCGCGTAAGTATGTGAACAAATAGTAAAGCATCTGCTTTATTTATTTAATAGTTTAAAAGTTTCTGTCAATACTTCCCTATCATCAAAATGATGTTTTATTCCTTTTACTTCCTGGTATGTTTCATGCCCTTTACCGGCTATAAGTATGATATCCTCATGCTGCGCCAACAGGCAGGCAGTTTTAATGGCCTCTTTGCGGTCTGTGATTCTAAGTGCTTTTCTTTTTTGTGTAATTGTTAACCCGGCTTCCATTTCATTCAATATTTCTTCGGGGTCTTCACTCCGTGGATTGTCAGATGTAAGTATAGCTTTATCACTATGTTCACAAACCACCTGTGCCATAATGGGGCGCTTTGTCTTATCACGGTCACCACCACAACCCATCACTGTTATTATTTGTTGGCCCTTTACACGCAATTGATTGATAGTCGCCAAAACATTTATCAGCGCGTCAGGTGTATGTGCATAATCTACGATGCCCAACACTTTTTCATTAGGCGACATGAATGTTTCAAAACGTCCCGGCGCACCTTGTAGGTTGCTGAGTATAGACAGCACATTCATTTTATCCTCTCCCAACAAAACCGCACTGCCATACACAGCCAACAAATTATAAGCATTGAACGTACCTATCAGCCTGAAATGCGCTTCATGATTATCAACCATCATCACAAGACCTGTGAGATTATTTTCCAGCACTTTCCCTTTTATAGTTGCGGGTGCTTTCAGACTATAAGCGTTTTTATATGCCTTTGTATTTTGCAACATCACCGCACCGCGCTTATCATCCGCATTCGTTAGCGCGAATGCATCACCCGGCAAGCCGTCAAAAAAACTTTTCTTTACGTTGATGTATTCATCAAATGTTTTGTGATAATCCAGGTGATCATGCGTGATATTAGTGAACACACCGCCTGCAAAACGTATTCCTTCTATTCGGCGCTGGTGTATGGCGTGAGAACTCACTTCCATGAAGGCATGTGTACATCCTGCGGCTACCATCCTTGCCATTAAGGCGTGTACAGAAATAGCATCGGGTGTAGTATGTGTAGATACTTCTGTCTTATCGTGTATTTGATTTTGTACAGTGGATATTAATCCACATTTATAACCTAAGGCTTCAAACAGATCAAACAGCAATGTCGCAGTAGTGGTCTTGCCATTAGTACCAGTTATTCCTACAACTTTTAATTGTTTAGAGGGTTCGTTATAAAAAGCATCTGCCAATTGGCCTACAGCTTTGGTACTATCTTTTACCTGTACATATACTACACCTGTCACCTTATCCACAGGCATTTTTTCACAAACAATTGTTGTTGCTCCCAGCTCTATTGCTTTCGCAATAAAATCATGTCCATTGCTGGTAGTACCTTTCACTGCTACAAAAGCACTGCCGGCAGTTATTTTACGAGAGTCAATATAGAGCCCGCTCACATCGGTGGCGGTGTCACCTGCTATTTGCAGTATTTCTGTCTCCTTCAGTATGTCTTTCAGCACAGGCATTGCTCTAACTCAGTTGTAATGTTATGTTTTGTCCTTTGGTTATTTTAGATCCCGGTGGCACAGATTGTAACAGCACCTTCCCTTTGCCCAATATCTTTACTCCCAGCCCTTGATTCTCTAATAAATAAATAGCATCTTTCAGGCCCATTCCTTTTACATCAGGCATCACGCCCATATACACATTTGCAGCCTTTACCAACGTATTCTTATTCGTGTCTACTACCAATTGCATCATATTATTATCCCACATCGGCACATCTGATTTTCTATTGAGCGTATTCATCAGCGTAGCGTAATTTTTACCTGTTGCAGATTGTGCGGGCATTTTTTTATCTCCTACTTTCGAAAGGCTATCCAGTGGCCCATTCCATACACCTATATCGTAAGCAAATACACCATCTGCTATCATTTTAAACACCGGAGCCGCAATAGCATTACCATAATATGCGCTGCTATGTGCCTTCGTACGTATCACAACTGCGATCGTATACTTAGGTCTTTCAGATGGAAAAAATCCTACGAACGAACCTTGATACACACCATCAGCATATTGTATCTTACCATCAGATACTTGCGCGGTACCTGTTTTACCCGAAATATTATAATAAGGCGATTTGATATTGCTTGCAGTACCTTCTGTTACCAC
>Ga0207139_1208_pt1 | contig 11060 bp, 14 predicted proteins | sample Alteio_BWMinHeat_7_FD_153585 | JGI IMG/M metagenome (GOLD analysis project Ga0207139, IMG submission 153585) | Enriched cells from forest soil in Barre Woods Harvard Forest LTER site, Petersham, Massachusetts, United States -... | ecosystem: Environmental > Terrestrial > Soil > Temperate forest >... | reverse complement strand
TCGGCGATATCGGTCATCATTTCCCTGATACCGACATGAAATATAAAGGCATAGACAGTAAGATCTTGCTAAAAGAATCTTACGACCTCGTGCTGCAAAAAGGTTATAAGCTGGTAAATATGGATAGCACCCTTTTACTACAAGCCCCCAAAATAAAACCCTATGTAGCGCATATGCGCGAGACAATAGCTGCGATCTTGCAAGTGAACATAGAAGATATTTCCATCAAAGCAACAACAACAGAACATCTTAGTTTTATAGGCCGTGAAGAAGGCGTGGTGGCAACCGCTAATGTTTTATTAGAAAAACAATAATGAAGTTTACTGCGCTCATCTTACTAATATTCATCTTCGCTAGTTTTAGATTCCCTTCTGAAACACACGAGGAGAAATGCCATTTACGTTCCTATTCTCATAAAAATGTAAGCAATATAACAATTTTGGTAAGAGATCGACATAATGTAGTATGTGAAACAAAAACAAACGCTAAAGGCGACTTTCACCTATATTATAGTTATAGCTGGGGACCTTGTACTCATCAATCATATTGTTACGTCAATTCAAAAAAAGACACCTTATTGTTAAAGAGATATAAGTATAAACTTATTGAAGGTCAATTATATAGTGATGATGCAGTTTATGAAACAACCTTCTATATCCCTTAATCTCATATTATGACCCATAGAGCCCTCACAATATTATTACTTACATTATTGCTATGCAGTTTTAGATTCCCAACAATTGACTGTGAAATAACAGGGCATTTAAGATCGAAATCTCACACGATAAATGTTAAATATGTTACCATAATAGCTAAAGGAAACGACTTTGGCTATAGCTCAGCCAAAACAAATAGTAAGGGAGATTTTTTATTATCGTTTAATACAGGATTGCATGATCCTACTCCAATTAAATTTTACTACATAAATAACAAAAAAGACACAGTTTTCATAAAGCAACAAACAAGATTTGATAGCGACCAGGTTGAAATGACATTCTATATTCCTTAACTTTATATAATGCTCTCAAGAACACTCATTATATTATTGCTCATCACTACCTGCTTATCGTCCTGCACACCAGATGCTATGAACAACAATGGTAATGGTAGCAATCCGGGCCTGATGAGCGCTGATATCAATGGTTCATTATGGTATGCCAACAACGGCTACGCTACTTCTCCCAATGTTTCAGTATTGCAACTCAACGGCAACTATAATAGTGCCGCACATATTTATATCTCCATCAGCGGCTACACAGGTACGGGCAGTTATAGTTTAGGTGGTTTTAACAGCGCTATTTATTACGACGGCAATGGCACAGATTACCCGGCAACTACAGGCAATCTTACCGTCACCTCAGACAATGGTTCACAGGTAATGGGCATTTTCTCATTCTCTGGCACCAGCACTGTTGGCGGCTTACCCATTGCTGTTAGCAGTGGTCATTTCAATCTTTCCAGGTAATAGATAGCTATCTGCTTATTGCAGGTAGTATTTTATGTTTTCACTTCTTACTTACAGAGCACCATCTTGGGCAGGTCGGCTATAGCTTAAGTCGCTGGCCTCTTCCAATATATTTAATATACGGCGACGCAGGTCTTCATTCAGTCCCTTCACTTCTTTATTCAATATCTTTTTCAGGTCATCCATTTTAGCTCCTGTCTTACCTACCATCTTATACCATTTTGTTTTCCACTCATCTGCAGTATCTGTTATTTCATTCCTAAGTTCTTTGCCTTTTTTAGGTGCTACCAGCAACCATAATGTAAGCCCTGTAAGGGCACCAATTAAAAATCCTGTCGTTCTCATGTTTATTGTTTTTTATTGAAATTATTATTTATTACTATCAAAAAAATAATGCAAAAAATTACCGCCAATACTAAAATTACTTTACAAAATCATGCCATCATCATAGCAAAAACACAAATAATGTATTACATTGTATATTATAGATAATCACAAAAAACATAGCTATGGATAGGAAAGAAAAATACGTGGCGTTAGTTACAGGCAGCACTGGCGGCTTGGGTACAGCTATCTGCAAAAGACTGGCAGATGATGGATTTCATGTCATAGCCAACTACAACAACCAGGAGAAAGCTGATAAGTGGAGATCAAAAATGAAAGAAGAGAGTTATGAATTTGATATGCATCAATGCGATGTGAGTGATTATGATGCGGTAGCCAAAATGATAGAGAATGTAGAAAAAAAAGTAGGGCCAATTGATATACTTGTAAACAATGCCGGCATTACCCGCGATGGCCAGTTTAGAAAAATGACACTCGAAAACTGGGATGCTGTTATGAAAACAAATCTATACAGTGTATTCAACTGCACCCGCAATGTCATTAACCAAATGATAGAAAGAAACTACGGTCGTATCATCAATATTTCTTCTGTCAATGGGCAGCGAGGCCAGTTTGGTCAAGCAAATTATTCTGCTGCTAAAGCAGGCATGCATGGTTTTACAAAGACCCTTGCAATGGAAGTGGCCCGAAAAGGAATTACAGTTAATACCATTTCACCCGGCTATATTGCCACCGATATGGTTATGGCAGTGCCGGAAGAAGTACGCAACAAGATCGTTGCTGAGATACCGGTAGGTCGCCTGGGTGGTACTGACGAAATAGCCCACCTGGTCTCTTTCCTGGCTTCAAAAGAAACCAGCTTCATTACCGGCGCCAATTATGCCATCAATGGCGGACAGCACGTATACTAACTATTTGCTATAAAAGTGCGTTTCTATGGGAATTGAGCCATTGAGCACCTGTCCCGCTTATGCGGGATTGAGTAATTGAGCCATTAAATAACTACCTTTGCGCCTCGATTTTAGATATGCAGCACCTCAGGAATTTTTGTATAATAGCCCATATAGATCACGGTAAAAGCACACTGGCAGACAGGCTGCTGGAGTTTACCCATACCATTTCTGACCGCGACATGCAGGCGCAGGTTTTGGACGACATGGACCTGGAACGTGAAAAAGGTATTACCATCAAGAGCCATGCCATACAGATGGACTATGAATACAAAGGCCAGAAATATGCATTAAATCTTATCGACACCCCCGGCCACGTAGATTTTTCTTACGAAGTATCGCGCGCACTGGCTGCTTGCGAAGGTGCTTTATTGCTGGTAGATGCCACGCAAGGTATACAAGCGCAAACTATATCCAACCTTTATCTCGCACTCGATAACGATCTCACAATCGTCCCTGTTATCAACAAGATAGACATGGATGGTGCCATGATACCGGAAGTTACCGACCAGATGATAGACCTTATTGGTTGCAAAGCCGAAGACATCATACTTGCGAGCGGCAAAACAGGCATAGGCATCGAAGAAATAATGGCTGCTATCATAGATCGCATACCAGCCCCAAAAGGCGATACACAGGCTCCATTACAGGCACTCATCTTCGATAGTGTATTCAACTCCTTTCGTGGTATCATAGCTTATTTCCGCATTTTTAACGGAACATTGAAAAAAGGCGACAAAGTAAAATTCATTCATACAGATAATATATATGGTGCCGATGAAGTAGGCATACTGAAACTTGGGCTTTTACCGAAAACAGAAGTAAAAGCCGGAGACGTGGGCTATATCATCACCGGTATAAAAAATGCAAAAGAGGTAAAAGTTGGTGATACCCTAACAGTGGCCAACAATGCCAGCCCCGATGTGATACATGGCTTTGAAGAAGTGAAGCCCATGGTATTTGCAGGTATCTTCCCGGTAGAAACAGAGGACTTTGAAGAGCTGCGCGAATGTATGGACAAATTGCAGCTCAACGATGCATCCCTCACTTTCGAACCTGAAACATCGCAGGCGCTTGGTTTTGGTTTCCGTTGCGGGTTCCTTGGCCTCTTGCATATGGAGATCATACAGGAACGTTTGGAACGTGAGTTCAACCAGATGGTCATCACCACGGTACCCAACGTTAGCTTTCATGCTTTCACTACGCGTGATAAGGACAAATTGCTGATAGTGAACAACCCCAGCGAAATGCCCGACCCTACTTTTATAGACCGAATAGAAGAGCCATTTATCCGCGCACAAATAATTACATTACCCGAATATATTGGCAATATCATGAGCCTTTGCCTCGGTAAGCGTGGCATGCTCATCAACCAGCACTACCTCACTCCTACCCGTGTAGAATTGATATTTGAATTACCGCTTACGGAAATAGTTTTCGATTTCTACGACAAACTCAAATCCTCTACCCGTGGCTACGCATCTTTCGATTATCATCCTATTGATTATCGCGAAGCCGACATTGTAAAAATGGACATACTGCTGAACACCGAAAAAGTAGATGCCCTAAGTGCACTCATTCACCGCAGTCGTGCACAAGATTTTGGCCGCAAGCTCACTTCTAAATTAAAAGAGCTGCTACCACGCCAGCAGTTTCTCATAGCCATCCAAGCAGCCGTAGGCAGTAAAATAATGGCCCGCGAAAACATATCTGCTATGCGCAAAGACGTAACAGCCAAGTGCTACGGTGGTGATATCTCCCGTAAACGAAAGCTGTTAGAAAAGCAGAAAGCAGGTAAGAAGCGTATGCGCCAGATAGGCAACGTAGAGATACCACAGGAGGCTTTCTTAGCTGTATTGAAACTGGATGAGTAAGCTTTTTTCATGTCTCCATCGTAATAAAAAGCCACCCAAAATAGGGATGGCTTGCAATATAAATGGATATAAACCTCCTTTTCGTTAATTAAATAAGACCCGATCAATACGGTCATTCCTTATTTCATCCATTGAAGTCAAACAACACGCTGCCTGTTCTATATGACTATTTATCCTTGTGCACTATGCTATGCTCCACAGTCTGCGTATTTTTGATGGCTTTACCCTTTTGATGCCTGTCAATGTGATGGGGCAACTCAATAATTAAAGACAATACAAACGCTGATATCAAAATGATCACTGCCATTTCCAACCTCCTTTTCACCGGGTCTTTTACTCATCTCACTGATGTTCAACCCTACAACTATATACAAGAAAATATCGTGCCAAATTCACATATTTTATCAAAAAACAGTGAATATTATGACCAATATCATACAGCTCTTATTATGGATAAAGAAGCCCCTTAGACATACTGAAAAATCATTTAGAGAATGTCGAGGTGTTTAGGGTTTCTTCCGCTAGCAATAACCGAATATCCTCGCACAGGCGCTGCATTTCAAGGTCTACAGTGCCATTGTATATGCCCCTCAAATGGCCATGAGCATCTACGAGGATGAAATGTTCTGTATGGAGAAACTCAGTAGCATCTTTATTCAATCCTATCTCCTCTTCAGCAAAATAAGACTTCCTTGCCAGGGTATATATCTCGTCATGGTTTCCTGTTACCAATTTCCACTGTCCTTCATCTATATCAAACCTGCCTGCATATTTCTTCAATCTGGGCACAGAATCTATATTCGGTGTTACAGAATGAGACAGGAATTTCACCCGCTCATCATACCTAAAACTGTCGGCTACTTTCTTCATATTTTTCATCATCCTTGGGCAGATACCCGGGCAACTGGTAAAAAAGAAATTAGCCACATATACCGTCCCCTTGTAGCTGGCATTATTGATGGTCTTACCTTCCTGGTCTGTAAAGCTGAAGGGAGCTACAACATGTAGTGTATCTGTTTTATCTCCGTTTTGCAGCCACAAAGGTGTAAAATCGGGTGTGTTATAATAAGGCAGCTTTTTAGTTACTTCTCTTTTGCAAGAAAACACACTAATGGCGACTAACACTATCAGACCATACCGATACACAATTTTTAACGCCTGTGAGTCCATATTTTCTTCCGTTTACTGATTGATAATTGGCTCTTATTTTTCCATTGGTCCAATACATTCTTTCCATACCTTCTTCCTGCCCGTTCACGTAGTTAAAATCCAGGTACAGCTTACCATCCGCATACCATTCTTTTACATTCCCTTCAAAACGATCATCTTTCATATGGTATACAAACTTTGGCTTCCCATCTGCATACCAGCCTCTGTGTATGCCTGTCTTCCTGCCCTCGTGATAATACCGTGTCTCAGCTATTTGCCTGTTCCTGTACCATTGCTCTGCCATCCCTACCTGTTTTCCATTGTAATAATATATTTTCAGCGCTGTGTCACCACCTGGGTATAAAGCATAAGCGATGCCTGAAAATATTTTGCCTTTTGCAGTAGTCATGCCATCCTTTATTTCAACACGCTCCTTGTTAACATCGGCATACACGCCAGGTATTTCTATTTTAGTTTCATGCATGCTGTTGCAACTCCAAACCAAATCCACAAACAACAGCATGCATGCTATGAACCTAGTGTGATATAGTTCCCGCTGTACCATAAAATCCGTCTCCGTTTATATAAGGTGCGTCAGAAGAAGTGTGATAGTGATAGATACCATTAGGATATTCTGTTGTTTTTCCAAAATGCCCGTGATAAGCATCCAGGTCGGCACTGGTTAAGGTCTTGCCGTTTTCCAGTGGGCCATATACCGGGAACCCGTCCAGTAAGAACCCCAGTAATGCATCCTTGCCTTTATTTTGTGTAAGCCATAATGGCTCTACATGGTAGTGATACATATTAGGGCCCGGTGCCGGGTGGCCATTATATTCATCAAAAGTATTGATCTCTACAGTCAGCGGATTGTTCTGACCATTATATTGGTTAAAGAACACCACACCATTTAATGATATGCCTATAGGACCCAGTGGTGTTGATGAATGAGTAGTGGCCACAACCGGACGCAATGGAATTCTGAAAGTTAGGTTTTGAGCTGCTATGCTACCCCCGTCTAAGCTAAAACTTGTATTGCTACCATTGTATGCTTCATACAAAGTGCTCTCCCATTGGGTACCTTTATAATAAGGTGTTTTATGGTCGGGCAGGTCTTTGGTAGTGATCACTACATAGTCTCCATCCTGGTGCACATCGGTAGCACCATATATTTTTTTGAAAATGGAAAGCCTGGCGCTGTCGGTCATAGTAGTATCAGCGCCGGTAATTGTAGTAACATTTGTATTATCACTTTTCTTACAGGCAGTCATATTCATCGTTACAAATATCCCCACTGCGATTGTCGCATTGGCAATTGTGCTGTTGTTCATAACATGATCATTTTGGTTCTGCTTATTTTGACGACAGTACTCGCAACATCCTTTGTTAATAAAAAAATAAATAAGGATGCAAATTTTGTATCCCTATTATAACTACGGTCTGCCGGGCGGTGGGCCATCATTTGGAGGACCGTCCTGCTGCGGTTCATCATGGGGCGGGCCACCATGTGGTGGTGGCCCCATCAACTGCCTGCTTAATTCACTTATAAAGCTGTCAAACAACGGTTGTTGCTCGGGCCTTAGCATAGCCCTTAATTTTCTGAAATGTTCTAAGGTCACCTGCTCCTTGCGCAATTCATTTTGTTGTATCTGTAATAATAATGTGTTTTCTGCAGCAGTATCTTCAGGTTGTTTTTGCAACAGGCTAAATAACACATCATGCAATTTTCCACCTTCCTGTTGTATCTCCACCATTTGTGAATGATGCTCATGTTTCAACCCTTCAAATATTTGCTGCTGTTTTTCATTCAGTTTTAGCCGCTCTATGATCATACGGTCAGGCCCGCTGTTATGCGCATGGTATTCCTTCTTACCATACCATAGAAAGGCAAGCATGCTCACATTCAGCAGCAACAAGCAAATTATGATGACCTTGTAAAAACTATCCTTTTTCATAAATTATATAAAGGATTATCATTAGTTAATTGGTAATAATTAGCTACTTCCTGCATTGACTTATCAGAACCGACACTATGCTTATTTAACAGTAAAACATTTAACAGCAGCAATAACAGTATGCAAGCCGCAGCCAATGAAACGGTTCGCAATGGAATTACCCGCCCTATTGTTATAGGTTCAGATAAACCGCGCGCTATCTTCTCAAATAAAGCAGTGTTGGGTTCGGCTCTTTCCGCACCATCCAGGCTGTTTATTACCTCATCTACCCACTTATTTTTATCTTTTTGCTCCATACAAAGGTATTTAGACGTTAGTTTTTATTTTCCCCTTCTGTCATTATCATAAAAATCAGACAATATTTTTCTCAGATTATCCTTTGCCCTCGACAATTGAGATTCTACCGCCTTCTCCCCAATATTCATAATAGCAGCTATCTCTTTCTGGGTCAGGCCCTCTACATGCTTTAATATAAAGGCAGTCTGCTGGTTTTCAGTCAGTTCTTTTATGGCTTTAAATAGCACTGCCGCTTTTTCCTTATTTTCCAGTTTCACTCCAGGGTGGTCAAAAACAGGACTATCATACATCAGCGCCCCGGTTTCTATATTAAACAAGCTGGAAATAAAAGCGAATCTTTTCTGCCTGTTTTTATATCGTAATCGGTCAAGACATTTATTTATAGCTATTCTGTATATCCAGGTACTTACTGATGCTGTACCTCTAAATGTTTCGGCAGCGTGAAACACCTCTACAAATATATCCTGTGTAGCTTCCTCCGCATCATTTTCCTGTTGCAGGTATGCCAGGCAGGTATTATATACTTTGCTCTTAAATTGTTCATACAGCTGTCCAAAGGCCTGGCGGTCTCCTGATATTACCTTCTGTAATAATTCCTCGGGAAGCATTGAGCCGCCAAAATAGAAAAATTCTTTTCTTAAAACTATCATGGTGTGCAGCTTATTGCTGCACACCATGATAGATAACGCCTAATATCTTTTATACTACTTCTTTATTCCCTCTTTCCTTTTTCGCTCTTCCATTTTTATTACGTCAGGGATCGTCGTATGATCTAATTTTTTTCCGATTATTATTTTCTTCTCATCCAGCAGGTATATAGTAGGTGTGCTATACACATCATACTTACCTACATAGTCCGATTTCTTCTCAGGATCGTATACATTAGTCCAGTCCTGTAGATTATGTTTAGTAATAAAATCCTGCCATTTCTTTTCATCGCCTTCGGTGCGTACCGCATACACTTTCATTCCCTTTGCTTTCAGCGTAGACCTGTACATAGAGTCGATCTTTGGTATTTCCTCCTGGCAGTGACCGCAGTCAGGAGACCAGAATACAACTAAGGTATATTTCCCCTTTACGTCAGACAGCGCATGTTCAGTCTTGTTAATATCCGGCAGTTTTATATCCGGGGCCACATTACCGATCACATTGGGTGCTATATGCATAGCACGATCAATAAATTTATTGAGTGTCTCATTATCCAGCCAGGTAGCATCGCCTTTCATGTAGTAATTCTCTACCAACCATACAAACACTTCGTCCATACCCATTATCTTACTTTCCTGTGCAAAGTTTGCATACCATGAAAGTGTGTATTTGAAGAGGTCTTTAGTACCTCTCATCTTTGTTAGCATTGTTTTTGCTTCATATTCTATGCTATCAGGTGCAGGATATAATTCTTTATTAACGTATTCGTCCAATTTGGCATCAAAGATGGGTGTATTAATAATGCGGTCATCCTGAAAATTAAAATGATCCCAATAATGCATTTTATAATAATGATACGCAAACATAGAATCTATAGAACCATCGGGCAAGTAGTGCTTACCTTCCGGTACCGTTGGCATTTCAAGTGCATTGAAAATAGTAGACAACAGCGCGCCCGGATGTGCTTTTACATAATCTCTGCGATAACCTGTTAAAGTTTTCATTGAGCCATTCAGTTCTTTTCTCAATGCTTCACTATCTGCTGCTGTTTTTGCCTTTTTCACTTTATCCTGCATTTCCTGCTGTGCGGCCGCATATTGTTTTATGAAAGCAGAATAAGCCAGGAAGTCATCGTTATTCTTAGAGTTTTTAAATACTAACCCGTCAGGTAGTTTCTTAGTCTCTACTGTTATGGTCATATCATCCCCATTGTCCAGTAAGAATTCAAAATAAGTTTTGTGGTCAGAAAGCAGGATGATATAAATACCACCGTTTAGCTTTTCTTTACTCTCGAGCGTAAACACACCGTTCTTTACACGGGCTGAATCGCTTTTGTAAATGGTTGGTAAGGGTTTTGCATAATAATGCGCCAGGAAGATCATGGTGTCTTTGGTATCAGCCAATTTTACTTGCACCTTATAGCCATCTTTTGCAAATGATAAAGTGGTGCTAACCAATAAGAACAAGAAGGGTAGAATAATTCTTTTCATAAGTCTGTTTAATTTCTTTAAGCTCTATAGACAGGTAAATCTCTAAAAGTCCGGGTTAAAGAAATGCAAAAATAATTGATTTAGCCTCTTGATGCTAAATATATTAACAAAATATCAGCTAACCCATTAGCCGAACCTATCATGCGACAACTTTGGTACAAGCCCATCGTGCCGTCTACGCACTGTTTCGCCAATGGGTGTGGGTGTGCCATCTTCGTCTATCCTTACAAATGTAATGGAGGTAGTGCATACTACTGTTTCTTCTCCGCTATACAGGTTGAACCGCCTTGCTTCTATATTCAGTGTTATAGAAGTATTGCCCAGCCCAGCCACCTCGCCATATATACGTACGTGATTGCCTGATTTTAATGGCCGCTTAAAAATAAGCTCCCCTACCCTAAGTGTCACCATATTAGGCGTATTACAATATTCAGTAGCAAATGCAGCTGCCGATTCGTCGATCCAAGACATGAGGATACCGCCAAACACATTTCCGTGAATCCCAATATCCCTTCCCATGCATATTTTTTTGTTGATGAGTTGCATTTTTTTGTTTTAAAACTATTATAAAACCACAGCGCCCTCCGAATCGGAGGGCGCTGTTATGTAAAATACTTTTTCTGTTTTCTTTAGTATGAACAAATGCAGCACCCATCGCCTATATGACGACAAGTAAACCACTTTATATTTTGTTGTTGTTTGTTCATTATTGCAATATTAGTAAGTATTGATGATGGCACAAAAATATTTTTCTGTTTTTCTCAATCAACTAATTCCCAATCCTTATTCCTGTATGCTATTCCATCTGCATCTTCTTTTTCAGATAAGCGACTGCAATTCCTTCTGCCTCTGTAGCCGCAATGGCATTGAACTTCGGATTGCTGGGATTA
>Ga0207139_1183_pt2 | contig 11195 bp, 7 predicted proteins | sample Alteio_BWMinHeat_7_FD_153585 | JGI IMG/M metagenome (GOLD analysis project Ga0207139, IMG submission 153585) | Enriched cells from forest soil in Barre Woods Harvard Forest LTER site, Petersham, Massachusetts, United States -... | ecosystem: Environmental > Terrestrial > Soil > Temperate forest >... | reverse complement strand
AATGCTTACCGCGTGCGGCTGTCAATTGAGCGGAAGAATCAAACTGACCCACTACCAGCTTTGGCGTTGTGTTGACAGCTACTCGCGCCGTCATTATTCTTTGCCGCAGTCGGGCAAGGACCTCCGATATCGGCCCGAGCAACACGGGACCTACCGCTGTATTCAGCCGCATCAAAAAATAGAGGAGGCAAGCATGAACAACATCGTTCTAGTTCACGGTGGCTTTGTGGATGGCGCTGGCTGGGAGGGCGTCTACAAAATCCTGAAGGGGCACGGCTACAAGGTAAGCATCGTCCAGAATCCGACAATATCGTTGGAGGACGACGTAGCAGTTACCAAGCGAATTCTTGCGACGCAGGACGGACCTACAGTTCTCGTCGGCCATTCCTACGGGGGAGTGGTAATCACTGAAGCCGGAAACCATCCAAAGGTTTCAGCGCTCGTATACATCGCTGCCTTCGCTCCAGACAAGGGCGAGTCGGTGGGATCGCTTATTAAGGACCCGCCGCCCGGCGCGCCCGTACCGCCGATACTGCCGCCGCAAGACGGCTTTTTGTTCCTCGACAAAGCGAAGTTTCCCGCTTCTTTCGCAGCCGACGTGGACCCAGAAAAAGCCGCGTTCATGGCTGATTCCCAAGTTCCGTGGGGCTTGGGGGCCATTAGCGGCGCGGTCAGCGAACCCGCGTGGAGGACGAAGCCGAGCTGGTACCTGCTCACCACCGAGGACAGGATGATTCCACCTGACGCCCAGCGTGCCATGTCCAAGCGTGCGGGTGCTACGGTCGTTGAGGTTAAGGGAAGCCACGCCATCTACGTATCGCAGCCAAAAGCGGTCGCGGATCTTATTGAACAGGCTGCGACGAAGGCGAAACCCGCCACCGCTTAGTAAGCCCAGAGGGAATTAGCCACTCGATACGAGAGGTCTACGTCGGGGTTAAAGTCTGCCCGATGCCCTCGCGAGCAGCCAAACGGCGGCGACGGCGAGGATGAAAACGGGAATCGCCCGAATGCTGTCCTGAGGGTATCCAATATACCCTCACCTCTTCCATATTCCAGCACTGACTTGTAAAGTGCAGTATACTTTTGCAATTAAGCATGGTTAACATCCATCGCCTCGAAATGACACGCACATTTTCGGGCCTGCCGCACTTCGGAATGGCTCGGTTCTCGGGCTACACACGAGTATTTCTTTTACTTTCTTTAATGATCGGTGGATTCTTCATCTCGCCGGCAAAAACGGAGGCACAAGGGGAAACCACAAGTGCAATTGTCGGGCAAGTGACGGATGCCACCAACGCGGCGATTCCGGGCGCTACGGTCAGAGTGACAAATCACGCGACCGGCCTGGAGCGCAGCGCCAAGACGGATGACGAGGGCCGATTCAATTTTACGCAACTGCAGCCGGGCACGTATTCGGTGAAGGTGGAGGCGGATGGTTTCGACGCGCAGGAAAATGCCAACATTTCTTCTGCTCTCGGGCAAAGGCAGGAAGCGAATTTCAAACTCAACGTAGCGCATTCCGAGCAAACCGTGGAGGTGACCACCGAAGCGCCGCTCATGAACCCGGCAAACACGAATACAACTTCGACACTTGGCGGCGCAGTTTTGGCGGAGATTCCGAATCCGGGCGCCGACCTGACCTACCCTTTGCAGTTTGCCTCTGGCGCGCTGATTAATACGGCGGGCAACAGCAGCGATGCGGTCTCGGGCACGAATGGTTACGGCAACGTGGAGTTCAACGGGTTGCCCGCCGCCTCGAATGGTTACATTGTCGATGGCCTGGAGACCAACGATCCGCTGACCAACCTAAATATTGGCCTCGCGACCAATCTTGTACTGGGGATGAATGCGATTTCCGAAGTGACGGTGAACACGCTTTCTTACTCCGTGGATCAAGGGCGGTATGGGGCATCGCAGGTCGACTACGTCACCAAGTCCGGTACGAACCAGTTTCACGGGAATCTTTACGAAATCTGGAACGGCGCGGCCCTGAATGCGGCGGATTTCTTTACGAATGCGACGCCGGGAAACCAGAAGCCGCAAGCCACGGTGAATCATTTTGGAGGCAGCCTGGGCGGGCCGATCCTGCACGGCAAGCTCTTTTTCTTTTCCGATTTCGAATGGGTGCGCCTTAAGCTTCCGATTGTCACGCAGGCCACGGTGCCGACTGCGGCGTTTCAAAAATACGTTCTGCAGCAACTTCCATTGGGCGGAGTCGACACCGTAACGGGATCGATCTATCCGGCGGAGCCGCAGTTAGTGCCGTTCTACCAGAAAATGTTCTCGCTGTTCGGAAATACAAGCGGAACTGCCCTGGCGGTTCTCGGCTGTCCGTTCAATGCGCAAGGGCTCGCGGTGACCGGAAATTCGCCGGGCAATCCGCCGGACGGGGATGGGTGCGCCAACCGGCAAGTCACTTCGCACACGAGCAAGGACCACGAGCAGGTGCAAACGGTGCGTATCGACTACAACGGCGACGCGAATAACACTGCGTGGTTCCGCTTTCAGGCCGATACGGGAGTGCAGGCCCAGTTCACCGACCCGATCAATCGGTTATTTAATTCGATTTCGTCGCAGCCGCAATACACGTTCGGGGCGGGATATACGCACGTTTTCTCGCAGAACCTGGTGAACTATTTCAATCCGGGATTCACGTGGTACGAGAGTCTTTTCGCGCCCAGCAATTATCCGGAAACGCTCGCGGCCTTTCCGATCGTCTTGCAGGGGCAGGGAGCGAATTCGCCATTCAGCAACATCGGCGGGCAGGACAATACCTGGGTGCAAGGAAGGCGCGCGACGCGGTTTTTTATCAATGACGACCTCGCCTGGAACCGCGGCGCGCACGAACTTAGATTCGGGACGAATGCTCGAATCCTCCGGCTGAACGATTACGACTTCGGTGAAGGGAACGTCCCCGCGGTAACCTACACGACGCTGCCGCAGTTCGTTTATGGCGTGGCGTCGACGGCGCTGGAGACTTTTCCGGTTTCGCAAAACCAACCTTTCAACTTTCTCAATCTCGATTTCTACGTGCAGGACACGTGGAAAGTGACGCCCAAGTTGACGTGGAACATCGGCATACGCGATTCGTTCAATTCGAACCCCGCAAATCCGCATGCTGAAGTGGCGCGCCTCAATGGTTCTTTCGCGTCGATCAACCACGATCTCAACCAGCCGTTGAATGCGGCGATTCAAACCGGACTGAAGAATCTCTTCGCCTCGACGCCCCTCGCGATTCTGCAGCCGAGGATGGCAATCGCCTGGCAGTTTGCACCCAAGTCGGTGCTTCGAACTGGCTTCGGAGTTTTCGGCGACATTTTGCCGGGCAGCGTGGCGGACGCGATCGGGATGAATCCACCGTACGTGGAGACATTTCAGGGCGGGCTGCTGGGCACTGTGGGCGGGCTAGCCATCGCACCGGGAGTGGCGAACAGCGCGGTCGATGCGACGGTCGCTGCTAACCAGGCGTTCGGATCAGGGTTCGCCCGAGGGGAACTTTCGTGCGCTGCGCCGCGGGCGAATCGTGCAAATTGCCTTCAGCCGGTCGCGCTTACAGCCGTGCCCGATGGCCAATTGCATGCCCCATACTTCATGGAGTGGAGTCTGGGGATCGAACATCAGTTTGGGGGCACTATCAGCGTTCGCGCGCAGTACGTGGGCACTCGGGCTCTAAATGTGCCCTATCTGACGCAAGCGAACGGCTATCAAACCGTCTGCCAAGGCTGCTTTGCGCCGTTTCCATATTTGCAGCCTACAGATCCGAGGTTTGCGGCGGTGACGCAGTTTTCCACCGGAGCAAACAGTCACTATCATGCGCTTCAGTTGACGGCGACCAAGCGGATGGCGCACGGGCTTCAGGGCACGGTCAACTATAACTTCAGCCGTTGCATGGATACCGTCTCGAACGGCGGATTCCTGCCGTTTTCCGCCGGCGGGATTCTTTCTCCGCTGCCCGGAAATCTTGCTCGCGATTACGGCCCTTGTGACTACGACATCCGGCACAACTTCAATGCGCAGTACATCTATCAGCTTCCGATTAAAGTGAGGAATCATCGGCTGGGCTACGCGCTGAATGGCTGGCAGCTATCGGGGACCGCGTTCTGGCACAGCGGAATTCCGTTCACCGTGCTCAGCACGCCTTACTCGGCAAATGGGAGCGGAATCGTGCAGGGCGGAGGGCCGCAATTCGCAAGCGTCGTTCCCGGCGTGCCCCTTTACGAACACAATCCGATCCCCGGTGTGACGCAACCGGGCTCGGTTCAGTGGCTCAATCCGAATGCTTTCGTTTCGGCAGTCGATCCCAGTACGGGAGCGTGTTACGGCGGAGACGGCCCGCAGAACTGCCAGTTCGGAGATCTGGGTCGCAACGCTTTGCGCGGCCCTGACTTCTTTTGGAGCGACCTCGACATTACCAAGCTGTTTTCTTTGACCGAGCGGATGAAGTTGCGGATCGAGGGCCAGTTCTTCAATGTGTTTAATCATCCTAACTTTGGGTTGCCCAGCATCGTGTTGGCTGGAATTCCGGGAAAGCCTTCGACGCAGACCGGATTCGGGGCATCTACTTACACCGTCTCTCCTCCGACCGGCCTGCTTGGCGTCGGTTTAGGCGCCGATAGCTCGCCGCGCATGATCGCGCTTCACGCCCGCCTCGAGTTTTGAGGGTTTCGCTCACCAAATACGTCTTTCGTTCCAGGATGGGTGTATCTAGCGTGAGTGGGGCCAGGCTAGGGAAGCGTGGCCAATTACCGAGAAATGATTGGATAAGGTCGTGGGCTCCCCTCAGCCGAGTAGACTTGGTTGCGCTTATTCGACCAAGGTTCGGAGGAAAGGAGCCGTGATCGGCATAAAGCTAGGTTAGACTTTACCGGCAATGAGCGTGATCGACGAAGTCATCGCCGCAAACGAGATATATTCGCGCACGCATGAATTGCGCCGACTGACCCCGCGTCCCGAGCGCAAGCTCGCAGTCGTAACCTGCATGGATACCCGTCTTTCGATTCGCACCTTGGGTCTAAAAACGGGAGACGCACATATTCTCCGCAATGCCGGAGGCATCGTCACGGACGACACCCTGCGCTCACTGGTGGTATCGCACTATCTATTGGGCACCGAGGAAATTATGGTGATCAATCACACCGATTGCGGTTTGATGCACACCAGTGAACAGGATTTGCGCACGAGAGTTGAGAATCGCACTGGAACCGCCGTCGTTGCTCCATCCTTCTTCTACGCCTTCCAAAACATCGAAGAAAATGTGCGCAAACAATTGCAAAAGCTTCGCACCCATCCATGGATTCCCAAGACGGTTGACGCCCGTGGCTTCGTCTACGACGTGACCAGCGGTCTGCTCCGTGAAATCAAGGATGTTTGACAATGCCCCTGCACCGTCATCTCACAGGTCAGACGATCAACCGCGCTGACGAGGGTGTGAGTTTCCTGATGCATACGCTAGAGACGGTGCTGCCCGGTAGGCGCAGCGGCCTGCCGGAGGCCGGCTCGCCAGCAACGCTCACACAGTTCGTCCGCGTAGACGAAGTACTTCGAAGACTTGCCGCATCTGCGACATTTTAGCGACACGAGCCGCGCCACTCCGCGAACCAGCCTCTTTACTCGTGCGGTAGAATACATATACGCCTGCTTTGCGCTGCGGCTTTGACGATTGTCCTTCAAAAAAAAACCCTCCCCGACCAAGTGAATTCTCAGCCGCTGTTTTTTCGAATGAAGTGGCAAATGCTTTCCGTGCCATGGTCTCGAGGACTCCGATTCAAAGATGTTGTCATCCCGAGCGAGGCGCCGTTCCCAACGTGGCGCCGCAGGTGCGCGCGTTGGACCCCAAGCGAACGAATTGCTTTTGGTGACCTGCCCCTACGCGTTGTTTCAGCGCCCAAACTCGGCCAACAGTTGAGCGCAAATTTGCGTAAGACAAGTGCACGAATAGAGGACACTAAGTTTCCTGTAATGAACACTTGCGCAAAAAGGGTAGGGGGGTACCCTCACGTTTTCAATTTGGCTCTTGCGCGCCGCGCCGGCAGGAGTGACAGTTCATCGGGGAGGGGAGCATGACGCGACGAACCACCGAGACCCAAAATCGCGAAACCGCGACCCGGAACCGCGAAACCGTGGACGTTCAGGAATTGTTCTGCCGCGTGTTACACCATACGACGGCCGAACATAAACCCGAGCTCCAGAATAACGGAGCCGGCGCGGCGGACCCGGCCACGAAAGGGCGCCCGGGCGATCCGGTCACTCCGCCGATTGTCTTGTCTGGGGTCTTCTTTCTTCCCGGCGACCCGGCGGGGCCCTACCAATACGCGCGCTGGAGCAATCCCACATGGACCGCTCTCGAAGAAGCGCTCTCGATTCTGGAGGATGCCGAGACTGTAATCTTCCCCTCCGGGATGGCCACGGTGGCCGCCGTCCTGAGCAGCCAGCTTAAACCGGGCGATGGCGTTCTTTTGCCCTCCGACGCCTATTACACCTCGCGCGTTCTGGCCGATAAGTATCTCGCGACCGCCGGCGTTCGCGTGGTCACTTGCCCTTCCGCCGACTACGACGCGCAGGACTTCACCGGATTTCGCATGGTCTGGATGGAGACGCCTTCCAATCCAGGTCTGGACGTCTGCGATATACGCAAAGCCGTTGCGAAGGCCAGACAGGCCGGGGCCATGTTGGTCGCCGACAATACTATGCCGACGCCCCTCGGCCAGCGTCCACTCGATTTAGGAGTGGACGTCGTCGTTTCGTCGGATTCCAAAGCTATCAACGGCCACTCTGACGTGGTCTTTGGTCATGTCGCGTCGCGCGAATCCAGGTTGATTGCTGCGGTGCGCGATTGGAGAAAGATTTACGGCGCGATTCCCGGCCCATTCGAGACATGGCTCGTGCATCGCGGGCTCGAGACTCTGGAAGTGCGCTTCGAGCGCATGTGCAACAGTGCCGAAGCGCTCGCCACCCGCCTCGCCGAGCATCGCAAAGTTAACGAAGTGAAGTTTCCCGGGCTTCGCGCCCATCCCGCGTATGCTGTTGCGAAGAGCCAAATGCTGCGGTTCGGAATGATTTTGGGCGTAACGCTCAGCGACAAAGCCTCCGCGGAGAAATTCATCAATAATTGCCGAGTGATTCGCCCGACCACGAGCTTTGGAGGCCTGCACACTTCGGCGGAAAGACGCGCGCGCTGGGGCGATAAAGTTCCGGAGGGATTCGTGCGTGTGTCGGTGGGCTGCGAGCCGCTCGAACAGCTCTGGAAGGAAATGAAAGCCGCGCTCGATAGCTTGTGAGCGAGAGAGTTAATCTCTGCGGCCCGGAAATCCGAAGCTTTGCACAGGAATTGCACCAAACTTTGCTGCCGTAGGCGCACATACACGATTTACTGTATTTGCCTCACGGCGGTGCATTAGTTAACGTACCTCCCGCGAAAAGCACGCGTCCTGGGCCAGGTGGCTTTTTCGCTTTCGACTAGAGTCCCCGCACAGATTGATTCGATCGCTTACGACGAGGACGGGAGCATTTTGCATTCGCAGTAAAAGGGGCCAAGCAAGTGAGAATTCTGGTTGCAGACGATCACGAAGTGATTCGCAGGGGAGTTCGCGCGCTGCTGGCGGCGGGAAAGGACTGCGAGATTTGCGGGGAAGCCGTGGACGGGCAGGACGCGGTGGAAAAGGCCCGGCAGCTTCGCCCTGACTTAGTCATTATGGACGTCAGCATGCCGAACCTGAATGGTTTGGAAGCGACGCGAGCGATCCGCCGCAGCCTGCCCGGCACACAGATATTGATTCTGACCCAGCACGATTCCCAGGAAATGATGCGCCAGGCGCTCAATGCCGGAGCGCGCGGCTTTGTAGTCAAGTCTTCCGTCGCGCACGACTTGCTCAACGCCGTCGAGGCCGCAAAGCGGGGCGAATCGTTCTTCGATTCGACCGTCGTTCCAAAGGTTTCTTCTTCGGGTCCGGCCGACGCGAAGACGATTCTGGAGCGGGAAGCGGCGCTGGAGCAGGCGCTGCGTGAAAGCGAAGAGCGCTATCGCGCTCTGGCCCTGGCCACCGATCAATACGTTTGGCGCGCGGACGCAGCCGGCTACAACGTGTGGACTTCCGAGAGCTGGCAGCGGATTTTGGGTTGGGAGTGCGGGGAAGCAAAAGGCCGCGGCTGGCTGAATTTCGTTCATCCCGACGATCGCGTGCGCGTTGCGCAAAAGTGGGAGGAGTCCCTGAAGGCGGGCAGGGAATACCACTCGGAATTTCGCATGCGCACGCGCGAGGGCAGCTACCGGTATTTCGATGCACGCGGCGTGCCCGTGCGAAATCCCGACGGCACGGTGCGGGAATGGATTGGCACCGACGTCGATATCACGGAACGAAAGCGCGCCGAACTGGAGGTTCGAGCCAGCGCGCATCGCCGCACTATGGCGCTTTCCGCGGCCCGCGTGGGCGGGTTCGTTTGGGATTCGCAGAGCGGGGAATCGGAGTTGACCGCCGAGCTTCAGGAAATTTTCGGTTTCGAGACGGGCTCCGCCATGGACAAGAACCAGGAACGCTGGCTAGCCAATGTACATGCAGACGATCGGGCCATGGTTGTGGAGCGCATGAGGGAAAGCGCATCTTCCGGGAACATGGACTTTGAGTATCGCTATCGGCATCCTCGTCTCGGCCTGCGCTGGCTTTACGCTAAGGGACAAATCCGGACGGACGAGGGCGTCAACGGAAAGAGCTTGAACGGAAAAGGTTCCGAAGAGAAAAAGATCTACGGCGTGGTGATGGACGTCACGGAACGAAAGAAGGCTGAAGCGGAGCTGAAGCTGGTGCACGAAGAACTCGAAGAGCGCGTGCACCAGCGAACGGCGGAGCTGCGCGCCGCGGAAGCCGGACTGCGCTCGCTTTCCACACGCCTGATGCAATTGCAAGACGAAGAGCGGCGGCGCATTTCGCGCGAGCTGCACGACAGCTCCGGACAGGTTTTGGCGGCGCTTAGCATGTGCATTTCCGTGGTCGAAAGGGAAGCCGACAAACTGAGCGAGCGCGCGGGGAGAAATCTGACGGATGCCACCCGCTTGGTGCGCGAATTATCGCAGGAAGTGCGCACCATGTCTCATCTGCTGCACCCGCCCCTGCTCGACGAGGCCGGACTGGAATCGGCGCTGCATTGGTTCGTCGAGGGGTTCGCGCAGCGCAGCGGAATCAACGTGGATCTGGACCTTTCTCCGGAGCTTGGGCGCCTCTCCAAGGAAATGGAAATCTCCATCTTTCGCGTCGTGCAGGAATCGCTTTCCAACGTGCACCGCCACTCCGGAAGTAAAACGGCGCAAGTGCGGGTGGGACGCGATGCTCAGAAAGTGACTCTGGAAATTCGCGATCAAGGGCGCGGCCTTCCCGTGAACGGTAACGCGGAACGTTCAGAGCCGGCAGTGCCGGGCGTGGGAATTCAGGGGATGCGTGAGAGAGTGCGGCAGCTGGGTGGGCATTTCGACATTCAATCGAGTGAAGGCAGCACGATCGTGCGCGTCGAAATTCCTGCGGCGGAAGTGGCTCCGGCCGGCAAAGTATTGCAAGCGACGATCTAGGCTGTACTCGTTTGCCCGCGTTTACGCTTCGATGATGTGATTGCGAATGGCGTAACGCACGAGTTCGGTAACCGAATGGCAATCGAGGCGCCGCATGATATTGGCGCGGTGAGTTTCCGCAGTCTTAACGCTGATATTCAAGGTCACCGCCACTTCCTTGCTGCTCTTACCTTCCGCGAGTAACTGCAGAATCTGTTTCTGACGCGCGGTCAGACGCAGGCCGTTCTTGCGGTTGTTGTCTTCCGCTTCGTTGTCTTTGGTGGGGCGCCCCAGATAGCCTTCCAAAACCATCTGCGCTACTTTGGGTGTAAAGAAGGTCTTATTGCGGCGCAGCGCGTCCACCGCCGACACCAAATCCTTTCCGGCGTCCGACTTCAACAAATATCCCCGCGCTCCTGCTTCCAGGGTTTGCCGGATCAACGGATCGGAATCGTACATCGTCAGAATCAGGATTTTGGTCTGCACGGTCTTTAGAATTTCCCGCGCCGCTTCCAAGCCGTTCAGTTCCGGCATGCTCAGATCCAGAATGGTCACATCAGGCTGCACAAGCTGGGCCTTCTCCACGGCTTCACGGCCATTCGCGGCTTCGGCAGCCACTTCCCACCCGGGCTGCTCCTCGAGCAGCATGCGTACGCCTTTACGTACCACATCGTGGTCGTCTGCCACGAGTAAGCGAAGGTTCGCCATCATTGCCTCCAACTTGGGTGCGTGGCCTTTTTGTGTCTTCTCTTATTATTACTTACGGCAGCCTCACACTGATTTCCAAAGCAGGGGCGGTAGCGGGCCAGACTGGCGAACCTGAGGAGAGAGCTGCGTCCAATGGGCTTGCGAAAACTTCCCCAGCTTGGCTTACAGCATCTCGCCTTTGGAAAACATTTTCCATACAGATGTTACTGTACGGCTCCCTGGAGCCAGAGTGCCGGAAAGCCTTTGCGCGAATCGGACACACTCTAACTAAATTGATGCAGCGTGCCCACCATGTGGACACCAAATTCTGAGTAAATTTCCTTAGAAAGCCAACTTTTTCACTCTAGGGCGCGCACCCGGCGAAGCTCTTGTACTGAATCTGCTTTCGTGAGATCAGGCGGCAACTGCTATCCTCTATGTATGCCACGGCTCTGAAGCCATCATGCTTCAACTCAAAGACCCAGTCTTCATGGTCGAATGGGCAGCGATTTTGGCCGGGTTGATGGGCGTGATCCGGGGCAGCATGATCCAATTATCGGGGCTGGCGTCGGGATCGTCAAAATGTGATCCTACCCTGCGAGCAACATTCTCGCGACGATCTGGGCGATTCAGATGCGCTATTTCATCGGCGTGGCTTCGAGAGAACACGTTCGCGTAGGAGTTCGAGGTGGATTTGCGCAGTTCAGCCACGGCAAGCTCGGTCCGGCAAAACGGTTATCAAAGGGGGACTGGATCATATATTACTCTGCCAGGGAGAAGTACGGCGGAATGATAGCGTGTCAAAAATTTACAGCCATCGGGCAAGTCGTCGATACCGCCGCCCGGCAGGTCGAGCAAACATCTCGGTTCAAACCTTGGCGTCGGAAGGTTAAATACCGGAGAGCCAAAGAAGTAGAAATACATTCACTGCTTAAGCAGCTTTCGTTCATCAAAAACAAAGACAGATGGGGTG
>Ga0207139_1204_pt1 | contig 11206 bp, 11 predicted proteins | sample Alteio_BWMinHeat_7_FD_153585 | JGI IMG/M metagenome (GOLD analysis project Ga0207139, IMG submission 153585) | Enriched cells from forest soil in Barre Woods Harvard Forest LTER site, Petersham, Massachusetts, United States -... | ecosystem: Environmental > Terrestrial > Soil > Temperate forest >... | reverse complement strand
TACCACCATCTACAAAAATAGTTTTCACATACAGGTTAGCGCTTGCTACATCCACACCTTCGTTCTTTACTTTCCAGTTTGCCACTGCACTCAGCAACAGCTTTTCAAGCGGTGTTGAAGTATGCTTAGTGCTGAATTTTAAAGTATTCAGCGCCAGTTCTACATCTATACCACGTATCAGATCAGCCAGCAGGCGCATCTTGCGGGGTGAAGTAGGATAATTTCGTAAGCGAGCTACAGCTTCCATTGTTCTTTAAATTAGTTCTTATTATACCCCCCGCACGTGCGGGAGAAAATTATTTACAATTATGACTTATTGTTACCACTATGGCCTTTGAAGTTTCTTGTTGGTGCAAATTCACCCAGCTTGTGGCCTACCATATATTCTGTTACATATACAGGTATGAATTTGTTACCATTATGCACAGCGAATGTCTGGCCTACGAAATCAGGTGTGATGGTAGAGCGACGGCTCCAGGTCTTTATCACGCCTTTCTTGGCTTTACCTTCGCTTACTGCCATTACCTTGCGGTCCAGCTTTGCATCTACATAAGGTCCTTTACTAATTGAACGAGCCATTTATTGACTTTTTATTTTTTTATACTACTTGTTAACTTTTAAAACCTATCAACTATTCAACCTACAACTTCTTGCCATTCTTTCTCTGTATGATCAGCTTGTTAGAGCCTTTCGTACGGCTTCTTGTTTTTTCACCCTTAGCATACTTACCAGTACGGCTACGTGGGTGTCCACCTGAAGCTTTACCTTCACCACCACCCATCGGGTGATCTACCGGGTTCATCGCTACACCACGTGTGCGTGGACGAATACCTTTCCAACGGTTGCGGCCTGCTTTACCCATAGACTGGAGGGCATGGTCGCTGTTAGATACAGTACCAACCGTAGCCATGCAAGAACCTAATACTTTACGCAATTCACCTGAAGGCATTTTTAATACTGCATAACGTTCTTCTTTTGCATTCAGTTGTGCGTATGTACCTGCTGAGCGTGCCAGTGAACCACCACGACCAGGTTGCATTTCTATATTATGTACCACGGTACCCAGTGGCATATTCTTCAACAATAATGCGTTACCTACTTCAGGAGCTACTTCAGGCCCGCTGATAACAGTGGCACCTACTTCCAGTCCCTGTGGCGCAATGATGTAACGTTTTTCGCCATCTGTATAGTGCAACAGTGCAATAAATGCGGTACGGTTTGGATCGTACTCAATGCTCGCAACTTTAGCCGGAACGTTATTCTTGTCACGTTTAAAGTCGATGATACGATACATCTTCTTATTGCCACCGCCCATGTAGCGCATAGACCTGCGGCCCTGAGAGTTACGACCTGCTGTAGATTTTGTTGATTCCAACAAACTCTTTTCAGGCGTATCTGTAGTGATCTCCGCGTATGCGTTACCTATTCTCCAGCGTGTTCCGGCTGTTACCGGTTTGTATTTACGTAATGCCATTTTTCTTGTTCTTTACTCAATTTTATAATGAGAACAGATCTATCGAATCTCCTTGTGCTAATGTTACTATTGCTTTCTTATACGAAGGCTTGCGGCCTGATAAGAAACCTGCTCTTGTAAAACGTGTCTTGTTCTTAGCCGGTACTACCACAGTATTTACGTCAGTTACTTTTACTCCGTAAAATTCTTCTACTGCTTTTTTTATTTCCAGCTTGTTGGCACCTTTGCCCACCATGAAAGTGTAACGGCCGCTTTTTTCAATCTGGCCATTTACCTTCTCTGTGACTACCGGTCTAACTAACACATCTGCGAATTTCATTTTCTTTATTTTTTACTCGTTATTATTATTTCATTTACAAATTTGCACATCAGCACATTTGCACATTTAATACTATGCTTCTACTGGTTCTTCGTTAAACATATTTGCTGCGCTTTCTGTAAAAATGAGCACTTGCGCGTTCATCAGGTCATAAGTGCTTATATCACTCAATACTGCTGATTTGTTGCTTTTTATGTTGCGGCTACTCATGAACAGGTTGTGATCGTGCTCTGCGGCAACTACCAGCGATTTTCTGCTGCCACCGCTCACGCTATTCAGCATAGCTGCAAATTCTTTCGTTTTAGGAGCATCCAGCTTCATGTCTTCTACCACTACTATTTTGTTGTCTTTAGCTTTATAAGCCAAAGCACTCATCTTAGCCAGGTCTTTCACCTTACGGTTCAGCTTGAAGGTATAGCCATGAGGTAATGGGCCATTTACAGTACCACCACCCTTATATAATGGGTTGCGTATGTTACCCTTACGAGAGCCGCCGGTACCTTTTTGCTTGTGCAACTTCTTGGACGAACCATGTACTTCTGCACGAGTTTTGGTCTTGTGCGTACCCTGGCGCTGCGCAGCCAAATACTGCTTTACAGCCAGGTATATAACATGATCATTCGGTTCTATGCCGAAAATATCATCCGGTAGTTCCACATTGCGGCCGGTCTTTTCACCTTTAATATTTAAAATGTCAACTTGCATGACTCAATTAGTTCTGAATTAAAACAATAGATCCGTTATGTCCTGGTACTGAACCGCTTATTAATATATAATTCTGTTCAGGGAATACTTTTACTATACGCAGGGCTTTCACCTTTACGCGATCACCGCCCATACGGCCAGCCATGCGCATTCCTTTGAATACACGTGCAGGGTATGACGAACCGCCCACAGAGCCCGGTGCACGCTGACGATCATGCTGGCCATGGGTAGCTTCACCCACACCACTAAAACCGTGACGTTTTACAACACCCTGGAAACCTTTGCCCTTCGTTGTGCCTATAACACTTACTTTTTCGCCTTCGGCAAAAATGTCGCATGTTATTGCTTCACCAATTTGTTTATCTATGGAACAATTACGGAGTTCTTTTACTATACTTTTTGGAGTAGTGTTCGCTTTAGCGAAGTGATTGATGAGCGCCTGGGGAGTATTCTTTTCTTTGGCTTCACCGAACGCTATTTGCAGCGCATCATAACCGTCGGTATCTACGGTCTTCTTTTGAGTAACCACACAAGGGCCAGCTTCGATAATGGTGCAGGCTGTCTGCTTGCCATTCGGCTCAAATACGCTGGTCATGCCTATTTTTTTACCTATAATACCTTTCATTTCTTTTATATTTTAGTTCAGCGCCCGGGTTACCTGTCCCGAAGCTTCGGGAGGACCGGGATGAACCGTTTTTCAATTTTGTTAAAGAACTATTTCATTCTTTCTCTTTGTCCCTCCATTTAAAGAGGTTAGGAGGATTTATCATGCTTTGATCTCAACCTCTACACCGCTCGGAAGATCTAACTTCGAAAGCGCATCAACTGTACGGGAAGAAGAAGTATAAATATCCAACAGACGCTTGTGCGTGCAAAGCTGGAACTGTTCACGTGCCTTTTTATTAACGTGCGGTGAACGCAATACTGTAAAGATCTTCTTCTCTGTAGGCAAAGGAATAGGGCCTGTAACCACTGCTCCTGTATTGCGCACAGTCTTAACGATTTTCTCTGCTGATTTGTCCACCAGGTTATGGTCGTAAGATTTAAGCTTTATTCTGATACGCTGTGACATACTTATAAATAACTTCTAATCCCTCAAAAAATTTGGGACTGCAAAGGTAATGAATGGTTTTGGTTCTGTCAAAATAATTTAAAGGAAATTTAAAATTCTTTCCCGGGCTATGCTAAATCATTGCCCAGCCTATTTCAAAAGCCATTTTTAAGGATTAAAAAATAGAGATATACACCCCGTATAGAAGTGTAAAAAAATATCAGGTTTTGAATAAGGGGTATCTGCTAGTATCCCGATCCTTGTATAAAAAGATATTCTACCCTACTTAGCAGGCATATTCTTATAATGATCTACCCCCACAGCCACAATAGCGCCAAAAGCCAGGCAGGCAAATAATGGCAATACAATACTACTTGCCTTAGTAGTATAGGAATAGATGCCAAAACTTATAACAGATGATAGAAAAAAATAAAGTACGGATATTAACTTGTTTTTCATGGTGTAACTGTGTATGGTGATAGTAACAAAACTGACACTAAATTAGGACAAATGATTCTAATTGCTAATTAAAAGCACATTAAAATGAAATAACATTTCGCAATCAATTGATTATCAACACATAATTCATGATTATGCAATAATTAATTTTTAGTACAGATGCATTATACTCCATTTGATATTCATTTTTCATTCATTCATATTATCAATAATTGATCTAAATATATTTTATTATACTTTATTAATCGCTCAAAATTTTTACATTCTATATTGCAATTCTGTAAATGTTTATCTATTTTTCAAAAAAATCTTAAATATGAATTGGAAACTCATTTTCAGCTTGTCACTTTTCGGACTGGCAATGGCATTTGCCACAGTATATGTAATACCGGGAAATATTGAATTATTTATCTGGATACCTATATTTATTATATGTGCCTGGTTCATAGCCAAAAGAGCGCCGGGCAACTATTTCTGGCATGGCTTTATGGTCAGTATTTTTAACTGTGTGTGGATAGTGGCCGCGCATGTGTTGCTTTACAACACCTATATAGCTAATCACCCCGAAGAGGCTGCAATGATGCATAAAATGCCACATTATATGCATTTGCATCCGCGCCAGGCAATGATAATGACCGGCCCAATATTCGGTATCATATTCGGACTCATTATTGGCCTGTTCTCCTGGATAGCCTCAAAAATTGTAAAGAAGTAATATTGGAATAAAGTTATTCAAGCGGGTGCAAAAAACATTGCACCCGCTTTCTTATGCAAATTTTTAATTTGGGCGCGCTATTCTATCAGGAGTTTCAAGAAAACGCTTTCGTTTTGTGATCGTACCTTAATGAAATACATGCCCTTATTCAACCCATTTATTTCTATCTTTTCCTTTGCAGATAATGTAGTGCCATACCTCAGTCGCCTGCCATTTATATCGATGAGTTCATAATAAGCATACCTTGCACCTGCTAAAAACACACTACCATTTGCAGGATTTGGGAATAATTGTACTCTCAACATTTGTAAGTTGGTATTACTGATATTAGTATGACCTGTATCAATAGCAGCAGCTGTAAAACAGATAAAACTATCTATTCCGCCGCTTTTTACTATTGTACCTGTATTTGCTACTTGCCCACCACCTTTTACAATTGTAGCTGCTGTTCCCACTATCGTGGCAACTGTTGTGGCAGTAAACAATGTATCTTTCTGACTGATACAATTACTATTGCCTGCTGTATCCGTTTTTATAACGTACATGTCTTCATCATTTGCGTTAGCTCCCCAGCTGTTAGTAAGACCGGTTAATACAAAGCCGCCGTCATTTGCTATTACCAGGCCATATGCGCCATCTGCTGAGCTGCTTCCGGTACTGGCCTTACCATTACCACCATAAACATGCGACCATTTAATATTGCCAATAGAATCTGTTTTGAGTAAAAAAGCATTGTTGCAGTTACCTCCACCAAAACCGAAACTTTTTGTAAACCCTGCTATTACATAGCCGCCATCTTTCGTTTGCTGCACTGCATGACCAAAATCATCTTTGGGTCCGCCATATACTTTGGCCCATTGCAGGTTGCCGACAGAATCTGTTTTCACCAAAAAAATGTCTTCCATTCCCGCACCATAGCTAAGAGTAGAGCCAACCAAAATAAATCCTTTATCTTTTGTTTGCTGTATACAATGCCCATATGCTTCATCATCACTGCTACCCCCATAGGTTTTTGACCATTGCAGATTACCGTTTACATCTGTTTTTACCAGGTACATATCCTTACCACCTGCTCCAAAACTTTGAGTATAGCCGCCTATTGCATAGCCACCGTCTTTTGTTTGCAAGAGCCCATATCCCCAGTCATCTTGTGCACCACCATATGTTTTATTCCAAATAGTATCTCCGGCACTATTCAGCTTTGTGAGCCATGCGTCCAACATTCCGGAACCAAAGCTCGATTCGTTTCCGGTAACCAATATATTTCCTGCATTATCCTGTATGATACCATAACCATCATCACCCCCTAATCCTCCCCAGTGCTTTGTCCATAAGGTATCCCCATTCCCCTTTATTCTTATGATATAGGCATCTACATCTGTTGTATTCGGGCCGGTTGTCCAGCAACAAGTATAGCCTGTTATTACAAAGCCACCATCCTGCGTAGGATAAATATCATTCAATACCTCAGGCCTGGTACAGCTGCCCCCATATGTACGTGTCCAAACAGTGTCGCCATTTTTTGCAAGTTTTACTACATAGAGATCAAAGCTTGCTCCACCGGCACCAAAGCTCGATGTAGTACCCCCTAATACATAACCACTGTCAGTCGTTTTTTGTATAGCATAGGCATATTCCCAATTGGGGCCACCGATCTTTTTCTGAAACATTAATTGCTGTGCTAAAACACAATGACAACTATAGAACAACATAACAAAAATCAATATCCGGTGCATAAATACATCAATTATTATTTGCATTATTGATAAGGTAACCAAATAGAACTAAAATACAATATTTCGTTTGTATTTTCATTGTATGTATTACACTGGTCCGGGAACAAAGCGTTTATATATCCGTCCACTTACCAAGGACGATATTCCTGTTTGGGCAGAATATTTCACCTATCCCGAAGCTACCCGTTTTATATCGCAGTTCTTTCCAAGTACAGACCCCTACAAAATATCAGAAGATTTTATTGGCAAGCAATTCCTCCGCTACGCCGAGAACCGCTATGGCCACCAGGCACTGATACATAAAACAACAGGAGAATTTATGGGCGTATGCGGGCTGCTACTGCAAAATATACAAGGGGTAAACGAAATTGAAATAGGCTATCATTTGTTCCCGAAATTCTGGCACCGGGGCTATGCCACGGAGGCATCACAGCATTTTCGCGACTTTGCTTTTCATAATAAACTTACCACCTCCATTATATCAGTAATAGACACCGAAAATTATGCTTCTCAAAATGTAGCTATCAGAAATGGTATGACGCAAGAAAGAAAATTCCCCTTTGGGGGTTCTGATCATTATATATATCGTATTACACGCGAAGAGTGGGAGATCATAAAATAGATATAATTGTGCTGTATAAGAACCGGTTGGCACGATTATTTTAAGATCCTTTTCATAAAACGATCTGTTTATGAAAAAGCTAATAATTATCTCAATCGCCTTTTTTTCAATGGCTTCTTGTAATACCGGTAATGCGCCCGACCAAAGCAAAACTGTAGATTCCCTGAAAATGGAAGTCATGAAACAACATATTACAGATTCGATAGTACAGGCACAGGCAGCTAAACAAGCCACAGTGCCTGTTAATGAATATCCCACAGTAACAACGCAACCAACAACAGCTGCAACAGTGCACCACCATCATTCAGGTGGGGGAACAATAAATAATAATACTACTAACAATTACAATAACCAGGCATCTACCACAAAAACAAAGAAACCATGGAGTGCTAAAGCTAAGGGTGCCTTGATAGGTGCCGGTGTAGGTGCAGTAACAGGTGCGGTAGTAGATAAAAGACACGGCGAAGGTGCCTTAGTGGGCGGACTGATAGGTGCGGCTGCAGGTACCGGTACCGGTGCTATCATTGACGATAAGAAGAAAAAACAAACAAATACGAATAAATAAATTCAGACAGCCTGTTAAGGTTAGACCATTACAGGAAGGCTTACAGCGAAGATCAAAAGTTCTCTATCAGAAACTTTATCTTCGCTGTATACTTATTATACATACTGTGCTAACCATCAAGATAAATAATAACATTATTCTTTTATGGAAAATCTATCGTTTAGCATCTTTTAAGAAAAACAGGATGCGTAGCTATCTCCTTATCATATTATTTTCCGCTTGTTCTTCTTCTCTTTTTGCTCAATCTCACGAAAAAACTGTTTACACATATGTAGCACATATGCCCGAATTTCCCGGTGACTATAATAAATACATTTCAGATAATCTCCGATATCCAATTGATGCCAAAAAAGCTAAAAAAGAAGGTAAAGTGTTACTGAGATTTTTGATACTCGAAACGGGAGAATTAGATAGTGTTTCAATAATACATGGTATTTATCCATCCATCGATTCCGAAGCTATACAAGTCATTAAAAATATGCCACGATGGAAACCTGCAAGAAATGATGACAATATTCCTGTTCGGGTTTGGTATACTTTGCCCATCATTTTCAAATTAGATTAAACTATACCTCTTATCAATTTTATCTATTTCCCCACCCCAAATTTTCACCTTATTTTTGCCATCGAAAACAAGCATTTTATAACATATTAACTATTCAACTTATCAACCAATCAGTCAATCATCACTTCTTAAGTTTCTAATAAAAAAATACTCTCGAAAAACGGCAATCTTATCGCCAAAGTCCTTACCAGTCAATCATATTAACAAAAATATTGCCGAAACTTAAGGAAGCTTGACGCAATAAAACGGCAATTTGAGGTACATAAAAAGGCAATTGCAGTACATAAAAAGGAAGCTTGTTACCATTGAATTTCCGGTATACACATTGTCATATTCTCGTATTATCTTTATTCTCCACTTCACTTTAAAAATTTTACAATGAAACTCCGACTCCTCTTATTATCAATGTTTGTCATGCTATTGCATTACCAGGCATCAGCTCAAAAGACCGCTGCACCCGTTAAGCTAACTACTGTAGAAGGTATTACCGAATACCAGCTCGCAAACGGACTGCATGTATTGCTCTTCCCCGATCCGTCCAAACCAAACATCACTGTAAATATCACCTACCTCGTAGGTTCGCGTATGGAAGGTTATGGTGAGACCGGCATGGCACACCTGCTGGAGCATATGATGTTCAAAGGCTCTACCAAACACCCGCATGTGCCAGCCGAATTAACTGCACACGGCGCCAGCCCCAACGGTACCACCTCTTACGACCGTACTAATTATTTCGAAACCTTCAATGCCAACGATTCTAACCTCAATTGGGCACTCAGCCTCGAGTCTGACCGTATGGTCAATTCATTCGTAGCAGAAAAAGACCTGAGAAGTGAATTTAGCGTGGTGCGCAACGAATTTGAATCTGGTGAGAACAGCCCCTCTAATATATTGATGGAGCGTATCCTCTCTACTATGTATCTCTGGCACAACTATGGTAAATCTACCATCGGCTCTAAAGAAGATATCGAGCGCGTATCCATACCAAGCCTGCAGGCATTCTACAAAAAATATTACCAGCCCGACAATGCAGTATTACTCGTAGCCGGCAAAATAGATGAAGAAAAAACGCTTGCACTCATCAATAAATATTTTGGCAGCATACCAAGACCTAAGCGCATCATAGAGCATACCTACACAGTAGAGCCGCCACAGGATGGCGAGCGCACAGTAGAGTTGCGCCGCGTAGGCGATGTACAATCTATGGGTATAGCCTACCATATAGTAGCAGGTTCTGATCCTGACTATGAAGCATTTGATGTATTCAATGATGTACTTACAAATGAGCCAAACGGACGGCTGTACCAGGCACTCGTTAAGACCGGCTTGGCCTCTACTGTCTGGAGCTATGACCCCGGATTGAAAGATCCTGCCTTCTTATATATTGATGTAGATGTACTGAAAGAGAGATCGATGGATAGTGCTAAGCAAGCTTTATACGCCGCATTAAAAGAACTTACCAAAAAGCCGGTAACAGACGATGAAGTAAATAAATCAAAGAACAAACTGCTGAGCGATTTTGAACAGCAATACCGCAACACCGAAAGTATAGGATTAGTACTCAGCGAATTTATTCCACAAGGCGACTGGAGGTTATTATTCATCTACCGCGACAACTTGAAAAAAGTAACTGCCGCAGATGTGAACAGGATCATTGAAAAATACATGCTCAAATCAAACCGTACTACCGGCGTGTTCATCCCTACCGCCGATCCTAAGCGTACTGTTGTACCCGAGCCACCTAATGTAGCCAACCTGGTAAAAGATTATAAAGGCCAGAAAACACTGGCACAGGCCGAGGCCTTCGACCCTTCGCCTGACAATATTGAAAAACGCACAGAACGCGGCAGTATACCTGGTGGTGCCAAATATGCCCTGCTTACAAAAACAACACGCGGCAGTACGGTAAATGCATTTATTACCCTGCGTGTAGGTGATGAAAAGAGCATGATGAACAAAGCTGTTATCAGTTCTCTCACAGCAAACATGCTGAAAAGAGGTAGCAAAAGCAAAACCATGGCACAGATAAACGAAACGCTGGATAAGCTGTCGTCTAAAATGAACATATATGGTGGCGGGCAAACAGTTACCATCAATATATCTTCTACCAAAGAAAACCTGGCACAAGTGCTTGACCTCTTAAACGAAATATTGCACAACCCTGCCTTTGCAGAAGATGAACTGAAAACACTGAAAGAAGAAGAGATAACAGGCCAGGAACAAGGACGCTCAGAACCGAGCAGCATTGCATTCAGGGAATACAACCACATTATGAATCCACACAAAAAAGGTGAAGTAGGATATATAATGACAGTAGACGAAGAGATAGCCGATCTTAAAGACGCAACAATAGACCAGGTAAAGTCTTTCTACAAAGACTATTATAATACAGCTAATGCCACCGCGGCTTTTGTAGGCGATTTTGATCCCGCTATAGTAAAAGAAAAACTAAATAAAATGATGGCCAACTGGTCTTCACCTATGGCTTTCCATCATGTGGTAAGTCCTTACAACGATGTAACGCCATGCAATAAGGAAATAAAAACACCCGATAAGAAAAATGCCATGTATGTATGCGGCATGAACTTGAAGATACGCGACGACAATGCAGACTACCCTGCGTTAGTGATGGGTGATTTCATATTTGGCGGTGGCTTCCTCAATTCGCGCCTCGCCATGCGCATCCGTCAGAAAGAAGGGATCAGCTATGGCGTAGGTTCATTTATACAAGCCAATATCCTCGATGAATCAGGCGCATTCATCTCTTATGCCATTTACAATCCTGAAAATAAAACTAAGCTGGAAGCTGCCTGGAATGAAGAACTGGCCAAAATGCTGAAAGATGGTTTTACAGAAGATGAAATGAAAGCAGCAAAAAGCGGCATTATACAATACCGCCAAAGCAGCCGCACAGACGATGACCAGCTTGCAGGCAAACTCGCTAATTACCTGTTCTTCAATAGGACCTTTGCGTGGGACAAAAGCATAGACGAAA
>Ga0207139_1202_pt1 | contig 11303 bp, 8 predicted proteins | sample Alteio_BWMinHeat_7_FD_153585 | JGI IMG/M metagenome (GOLD analysis project Ga0207139, IMG submission 153585) | Enriched cells from forest soil in Barre Woods Harvard Forest LTER site, Petersham, Massachusetts, United States -... | ecosystem: Environmental > Terrestrial > Soil > Temperate forest >... | reverse complement strand
GGTGAGGATATTGTGAAAGAATTCATTACACATTAACGCTGTTGGTATTATACCACAAACAGGCATCAAAATTATTATTGACTGAAAACAATACCTCATTTTGGTGAGCACTTAACATCTCGTTATAAAATGATAATAATTTTATATTTATTAATTATGCATTAAATTTTAATCCACATATGTGATTATTATCATATAATATGTAAAAAATATTGAATTAGATATACAGAATCGTATATTCTTGTATAAATTTGAGTTGAAAAGACGTATAGCATTTGTCGCTATTTAATAAATTCTTAATTATTAAGTAATTTTCTGCGGCAAATCTATCGCTTATCTTTGTTGACTAGAGAAATGATATAAACCCACAGATTCACATTAAGTAAAAAAATTATGCAATATAAGATCAGAATTTTACCACGTTGGATAATTTTTCTCCTTGACCTTTTTTTCATACAGTTCTCTATCTTCTTTTCCTTTTTACTTCGATTCAATTTTGACCTTGAGCAGGTGAATGATTATGAACTAAAATTAGTTCTAGGTCTTTCTTTAGCTATCAATACTATATTGTTTTATGTATTAAAAAGCTATGCAGGCATTATTCGTTATACTAATATAGAAGACACCTTCAGGCTGCTGATCATTAATTCTATCACTGCGCTGTTTTATTTTACCATCAACCTGATCGTAACACAAACGCACAGCGTATTATTATTCCCTGCTTCTGTAGTAGCCATCAACTTTTTTATCGCGAATTTTATATTGATCTCTTACCGCCTTTTAGTAAGGTATTGCTTTAAATTTTATAACCTGCACAAGCAGATAGATAAGAATAAGACCAAGGCCGCGATATATGATACCAGCGAACATGGGCTGCACACTAAAAAGATCATTAATGATCTGCCAAACGGTGATATGCAGATAGTGGCGTTCCTGGATGATACCATGAACAAGGGTGGCAAGTTTATGGAAGGCTTGCCTATATACGCAACAGATGAGAATAACATAAAAAAATTAAAGCAGGAAGGTGTAGAACTGATAATAATAGCCAACAGAAAAATATCGAAGGAAAAACTTAATTACCTGGTTGATACAAGCCTAACCTATAATATAAAGGTGCAGCAAGTGCCGCCGATAGAAGAATGGTTCAATGACCAGTTGGTGAGCGACCAGCTGAAGAACATAAACATTGAAGAACTACTGGAGCGCGAGGTAATTAAAATAAACAATGAGAAGATACACTATGAAATAAAAGGAAAGAAAATATTGGTAACAGGTGCCGCCGGATCTATAGGCAGTGAATTAGTGCACCAATTGATCAATTATAAACCGTCTATTATCATATTGTGCGATAGTGCTGAAACGCCTATGCATGAACTGAGCTTGCAGATAAAAGAGAAACATCCGAATGCGAATATAAAAGCCTACCTGGGCGATATATGTGACCGGGTAAGAATGGAGCATTTGTTTGAGATATATAATCCTGAAGTAGTGTTTCATGCTGCCGCATATAAGCATGTGCCGCTGATGGAGGATCATCCGTCGGTTGCTGTTCTGAACAATGTGCTTGGAACTAAAATACTTGCTGAACTGGCTGTGCAAAATGATGTTGAGAAATTTGTAATGATCTCGACTGATAAGGCAGTAAACCCTACGAATATAATGGGTGCGTCTAAACGGATAGCAGAGATATTTACTCAAAGCTATTACAGGCACCTGACCAAGAATAATGACAACGGACCGGTAAGAAAAGCAGATGCTACCAGGTTTGTAACTACACGGTTTGGCAATGTATTGGGCTCTAACGGGTCTGTGATACCAAGATTTAAACAACAGCTTGAAAAGGGTGGGCCTATAACTGTAACACATCCGGAAATAACGAGGTATTTCATGACCATACCAGAGGCATGCCAACTAGTAATAGAAGCGGGAGCTATGGGCCAGGGTGGTGAGATCTTTGTGTTTGATATGGGTGAACCTGTGAAGATAGTAGACCTTGCTAAAAAGATGATCATGCTGGCGGGGAAAGAACCTGATGTAGATATACAGATCGTATATACAGGATTGAGGCCCGGGGAAAAACTATTTGAAGAATTGCTGAACAATGCTGAAAATACTATGCATACTTATCATGATAAGATACTGATAGCTAAAGTGCGGGAATATGATTTTGAAACTGTAAGCGCTAAGATAGACCGACTGATAGCCAGCGCCAAAAGACATTACACGCTTGAGACCGTAGGACAAATGAAAGAACTGGTGCCTGAATATATTAGTTCCAACTCTGTATATGAGAACCTGGATAAGATACTAGGATAAGTTATTTAACCCACTATAAATAAACAAGCCGATTCAAATTGAATCGGCTTGTTTATTTCATATAGCTATGAATTTATTTCTTGAATATCTTAGCGGCAGTAAGGAAAATTATTTTCAGGTAATTGGCTAAAGTAGGGTGTTGAATAAATACATCATTGAGTTGTATCTTTTGGGGCATGATGTGATCTATGTAATATTTTTCCGGATCAGGTTGCTTATCGAGTATCTCATTCTCATTTCTAAAAGAGATAGATGCCATATCTGTAATACCGGGACGAAGATCTAATATCTGCCTTTGTGCAGGAGAATAGAGGTCTACATATTTTTTTACTTCGGGGCGCGGACCTACAATGCTCATTTGGCCTATCAATACATTCCAAAGTTGGGGCAATTCGTCGAGTTTGTATTTCCTGATGAAATAGCCAACAGACGTGATGCGCGGATCGCGACCACCAACTGTGAGGAGCCCTTTTTTATCGGCATTGATATGCATAGAGCGAAATTTGAGGAGGGTAAATTCTTTGCCTCTTTTGCCAATACGTATTTGCCTGTAAAGTACCGGGCCTTTGGAATTAAGTTTAATACAAATAGCAAGTATGAGCCAAACAGGGCTTAATACAAGTAATGCAATGAAAGAGATAACGATATCGAATAACCTTATCATTTGATCACTTCAGTATGGGCTTTTTCCAACTGCTCTTCAATATAAATACATTGTTCGTTTGTAAGCTGTGGATAAATTGGCAATGATATTTCGTGGGCGTAATTTTTATATCCCTGTGGGTAATCTTCTATTTTATAGCCCAAGCCTTTAAATAATGACAGCATTGGCATTGGTATGAAATGGACATTTACTGCTACCCCTGCATCTGCCATTTTTTGGATCATGGCATCGCGCTGATCTTCTGTAATATCTTTGATTCGTATGGGATATAGATGATACGATGAGCTGCGCTCCTGATCATGCGAAGGCGGTACTATAGCCCAACCTTTTTTTGAAAAAAAAGCGGCATAGTGATCGAAAACACGCTTGCGCTCCGGCAGTAATAAGTTGGGATATTTTCTAAGCTGTGCCAGACCTATTGCCGCACAGACATCCGGCAGATTTATTTTAAGACCTTGAGACACGATATCATACCTCCAGCCACCACCTTGTGTTTTAGTAAAAGCATCTTTGGTTTGACCGTTGAGGGAATTTAACCGCATCCAGTTATATATCTCTGTGTTGCTAAATGGTGCAGGCAGATTGAGACAAATAATGCCCCCTTCAGCAGTAGTAACATTTTTCACTGCATGCAAAGAAAATATAGTGATGTCTGAGGCAGTAGCAGCAGGCTTGCCCATATAAGTGGCACCCAATGAGTGAGCAGCATCGGCAATCAAAACAGGTCGACCAAAAGCCTTCTGAATATCGTTTGATGCTTTGAATTGTTTTTTTACTTCATCCGTATTAATTACTTCTTTTATTGCGTTGTAATTGCAAGGCCAACCAGCAATATCAACTGCCAATATTGCTTTTGTGGCAGGTGTAACAGCGGCAGCGATCTTTGCAGGATCAATGGTGAAATCTTCAAGCACATCTACCATTACAGGTTTGGCACCCGCATGCAATACCACAAGCGCTGTAGCCGAATAAGTATAAACAGGCACAATTACTTCGTCACCGGGACCAATACCCAGCCATTTTAAAACGAGGGCTGCTCCTGATGTCCACGAATTGACACCTACCGCTTTTTCTACCCCAGCAACCTGCGCACATAATATTTCGAGGTCGCGCACTTTGGGGCCGGTTGTTATCCAGCCACTACGCAGACTATCGAGCACTTCATTTTCTATGTCTGTATCTATATAAGGCGGAGAAAAAGGTATGTTCATCTCTATTATTTTATCTAAGTTCTATTTTGTCGCAATACCATAGACCACGTATCTATGTGATCTGCCAACTAATGGCGATACAATTTTATCCAATAAAAAGGCGGCGGACTTTAACGCATCTCCTTTTGCAAAAGCAGTGAGGAAGCCACAAGTCTTTATTTCATTGTTTTTGAATGGAGACAGGTATTCATTCATTTCAGTTGGTGTAATATAACGCCAATCTTTGCCCCACGATATAAAATTCTTTCTTGCAAAACGATGGAGCGCAGAAGCTTTGGCATTTTCTAAAAAACAAAAATAACCACCGGGTTTTAATACCCTGTATATCTCGTTTATAAATTGCTGCTGCTTTTCTTTTGAATTGATGTATCCCAACACTGATTTAAAAACGACTACATCAAAACTATTATCCGCATATTTATTTTCCAACCCATTCACAGCATCAAAACTTAAAGTCGTATTATCTTTCATTTCGGGATGGATAGTCAATACCCTTTCAAGGGGATTATCGAGGTCTGAACAAACTACATTGAATCCTTTTTCATTTACGAGACAAACTGATATACCACCCTGGTTAGCGCCTAATTCTAAAGCCTTCAACTTGCTGTTTGGTAGCTTGCTTAATATATACTGCAAGCCTACACCCCATGTGTTAAAATCCCAGTACAGGTATTTTTTTAGCTTGTCGTGGTTCATATGGATCGGAGTTTGCTTAACAAGTTGAGCGCTATTTTTTGCCTGTCGAAATTATTCCTGGCATATTCTATACCATTTGCGCCGAGCGAGACTGATTTGTTCCTGTCATTGTATAATTCCAAAACTGCAGCCACGAGCGCATCAACATTTTCAGGTTCGAAATATAGACCGGCTTTGCCCTTGTCAATAAACAGGTCTCTTGCCTCACCGTCTACACCTAATAATATAGGTTTGCCGTAAGCAAGTGGTTCAAATATTTTAGATGGAATAGCCCCTAAGAAAATATCAAGTTTCTTAAGCGGTATCACTGCCGCATCGATAGAGGAAATAACTGAAGGCATGAGTTGCCTTGGGGTATTAGGCTCGAATATGATATTGCTTAATTGCTTTGATTCTTTTAATTGATGGAGTGCTTCTTTTTCAGGCCCATCGCCCATGATGATGAATTTGATACCTGTATAGGATCTCAATTTGTCAGCAGCATTGATAATGATCTCTAATCCCTGTGCATGCCCAAGCACACCAGCGTACATTAATATAAAATCAGAATCGGCAAAACCTTTTGACTTGCGCCAATCGTCATTAGCTTTTTCGGGTGAGAACATGTTGAAGTCTACCCCGTTTGGCAGCCAGTAAGTAGGTACCTTGGGGAATCTTGATTGTATATTACTGATGATACCCTGTGTTTGCCCGGTAACTAAAACAGATCTTTTGTAAAGGAATGCTTCGAGCTTGTAAGCCAGACCTAATAAAGCCTTATTATTTATGATCTTCAATTTCTCAGCGCTTTCAGGCCATAGGTCTGATACATTGAAAATGAGCTTTGCCTTGCGCAACCTAGAGATAACATATGCCGAGATGCCTAAGAATAATGGTGGTGATTCGCAAATGATATAATCATAGCGGGGCAAGCTCATGCCACGCAACATGGAAGAACAGACAAAAGAAAAATAGTTCATCAATCGCTTGATGATGCTTTTGCTTTTGCGCACATAGATGCCTGAGCGATAAATTTTAATACCGTCAATTGTTTCTGTCATACCCGCCTTACCTTTATATTCAGGGAATATCTCCATCTTAGGATAGTTAGGCAATGCGGTCAATGCTTCAATATCTACTCCTTCCTGTTTTAGATAACAAGCAAGACTATGCAATCTATTTTGAGGTGCACCGGTTTCGGGTGGATAATATTGTGTAAGTATCAGTATTTTCATTTGATACCGAAATAGTCGAGCATTATTTTACAAATATTAGCCGCAGCATTGCCATTACCATAAAGGTTTTTCTTTTCAGGATATGGTTTTTTTACCAGTTCATCAGCGAGGTTAATGATCTTGTCTGTATCGGTCCCTGCAATAAAGTTGTAACTATTTTCTACCAGCTCTACCCATTCTGTTTCTTCGCGAAGAGTGATACAATATTTGCTGAAGAAAAATGCTTCTTTCTGCAAGCCGCCACTATCCGTTAATACCAAAGAGCAGTTTTGTAACAATTGCAGCATGTCAAAATATCCGACCGGTTCTATAATAGTGAACTCAGGCGTTATTTTATTGGCATCTAAAATTTTCTTTGTGCGGGGGTGCAATGGTAAGACAACTTGTACCGTATCATTTATTTCATTAAGTGCCGTAATAATTGCTTTCAGATTATTGATATTGTCCGTATTCTCAGCACGGTGTATGGTGCAGAGCACAAATTTTTTATCTTTTAAACCAAGTGTATTTATTATGGTTGACTTATCTACAGATAGCTTGCTGTAATAAAGGGCTGAATCTTCCATTACATCACCCACCTTAAAATACCTGCAATGATAGTTGGCAAACCCTTCGGCTTGCAGATTGGCTATTGCAGAATCGGTAGGGCAAAATAACAGGGTACTTATTCTATCGGTCAATATACGGTTTATCTCTTCGGGCATTTTCATATTGAAGCTACGCAGGCCTGCTTCTATATGCATAACGGGTACATGCTGTTTGGCTGCTGTTAATGCACCTGCGAGTGTGGAATTAGTATCGCCATATACGAGTACTGCGTCAGGTTTTTCCTGCAGCATTACCTTCTCAATTTCTTCCATCATCTGTCCTGTCATGGCACCGTGGCCCATACCGTTAATATTCAGTGAATATTGAGGTAAGGGTATCTGCATTTCTTCAAAGAATACAGCAGACATATTATTATCAAAATGCTGGCCTGTGTGAATGATGATCTCCTGTAAGCCATTATGCTTTGCCATCTCCCGTGACATGATAGCAGCCTTCACAAATTGAGGGCGGGCACCTATAACTGTAAGTATCTTCATGTACTATTGCTTCTTTAATTTTGATACAACGGCCTTGAACTTGCCGTTAGCTGTACGGGGGATCGATGTTGTTTCTTCTGTAATAATATTCATAAGGCTACCTACCCTATCCTGCAAGCGGTGCTTTATCAAGTCTAATTGTTCCTGGTTAAACCCCGTTGTAGGAACGTATAATATCTTTAAGAGATCTTTTGTTTCCTGTATTATCTGTGCTTCTTTTATATTCAAGTCCCCTTTAAAAATAGGGTCAAGACGGATCACCAGTTTACCGTCGGGAGTTATTATCATGTCCTCAGTACGCCCTGTCACTTCTTGTAAAATAGGGAAGGGCCTGTCTTGTTCTGTGTATTTTTCCTTAGGTAATAAGGCCCCAGAATCTCCGACACGAAAACGTATTAGCGGCATTACTTTATTTACCAAACCAGTAACAATAAAATCTCCTACTTGTCCATCAGGCAATAATATACCAGCTTCATCTACTGCTTGCAATATACCAGCTTCAGGCCATAAGTATAATTTACCGCTTCTATCTTGATTACCACCAAATGCAAATTCACAACCACTGTATGTTTCTAATACCTTACATTTAAATGCTTTAGCAATTGTTTCGCGCTGGTGTTCGAAAAGAGGTTCGGCGTTTGTGATAACAACTTCTAATGTCGGCATTTCCAACCCTTGTTCTAACCCATCGCGGGCAATAGCGTACATGGAAGAAACAAAGCCAAGCATGTATTTTACTTTATACTTTTTTAATGCTTCAATATAATACTTTGTATTTTTCGGGTGTATATGATAACAAGATAAATAGAGCTGGTGCATAGCAAAGTTCCATGTCCAGAAAGGGGGCTTTTTTTGATCTGCTTTGCATATCATCTGTGCGCCAAAATGTGCCCAGTTATCTTTTCCGGATATACCGTTCCATCTTCTTATGCGGTGTTCGTATATTGCATACCAAAGGCTCAAAGCATCCTCATCAAGCCAATAACACATGGGTGTTCCTGAGGTGCCGCTGGTATGAATATCATAAAGTTTTTGCCCTTTGTAGTTATCTGCAATGAATTCTGAAGGGAATTTTCTTATTGTATTTTTTTCAAGTATAGGCCAATTTTTCAATTCAAGATGTGATATAGAAGGATCTTTAGACCATATATCCTTCCACATGTTCCTATAATAAGGTACGTTCTTCACTGCATGGTCAAGCATTTGTTTTAATTCTTCTTTTTGCCATGCTTCGAATTGTGCCCTTGTCCAGTTATCTCTTTCTTCTATTAGCCTTAGTAATTTCTCTCTATTCTTTGAGCGCCTATTATTCAGTTTATATCCCTGTATAGCAGAAGCGAAATTTTTAACAGGAAATGGAAGAGATTGGTAAATACTTAATAACCTGGAGTTCATTTGAATTTATTGTAATACTCTGTTTCCCAGAGCCTCATAAAGAAGAAGAAGCGTATCAACATTTTTTGAGAATTATCCCCTGCAAAAAAACCTTTAACAATTGCAGCTTTATCAAAATCACGGAATAAGCCCATATTTAATATCTCACTATCATTTATGGACAGTAATACGTCGCGGTATCTTGGCACATCGCGCAGATACCGCTCCCATGGAATACCCAATCCTACTTTTCTAAATGTTCTTATTTCATTAGGAAGATTTTTACCTACCGAATCAAGGAGAATGTGCTTGCCTTTTTTGCCAATAGCAAAATAAGAAGCGGGCAGCGACATGAGCCCTTCTACAATATTTGAATCAAGATATGGTTCCCTGCATTCTATACCCACAGCCATTGTAGTACGATCGTTTCTATCCAGTAATGAAACCAAATACGTATGCTGGTCGAGGTATAATGCTTGTTTTACAGGATCTGAGCCAACATATTCTTTTGCTTCATTTAATATTGATTTGCGATAGGCTATTGAATTATCAGATAGTACTTGTGATGTTTCTTCCGGGTAGAAGTTAGAAGCGTTCAGTAGTATCGCTTCATCTATCGACCTATTTTGTAGATATCTCAAAAGTTTACGAAAACGTTCTGCATTTTTCACATATGGCAAATTCAAAAATTGCGAGAACAACTTAAGATTGTTCCAATACCTTAATGGTTTATAGCGAACATATCCTCCCATTAATTCATCAGCTCCCTCACCGGATAAAAGTACTTTTACGTAATCTTTGGAAAGTCCGGCTATAGCCAAAAGATGCGGATCACTTTGGTGTATGATTGGTTCATCGTGTGCATAAACTGATTTAACAAGGCTATCATAAAGCAGATCATCCTCGACTAATAACGTATGAGATCTAAATTTCAATTCAGATGATAGCTGTTCTGCGAGGTGGGTCTCATTAAGGTCTGTTTCCTTAAATGAGATGGTGAAGGTATCCAGGTTCTTATATCCCTGTGCGGCTGCAGAATAGGCTATTGAGCTGGAATCGAGTCCTCCACTTAATAATATACCTACAGGTACATCGCTCACCATTCTGTATCGCATAGAACGGTTAAAATTATATTCAAACCATTCGTAGATGTTTTCCTGAATTTTATGTGTTGTCGCTCTTTCGCCTAAATGCCAATAGCGTTGTGTGTCTATTTTGCCATCGGCAGTAATATTCATGTAATGGCCGGGCAACAACCTGTACACATTCTTAAACAAAGTATTCTCACCAGCTATATAGCGGTAAAAAAATAGTTCATTCAAAAAATTTTCTTCTATAGTGCAAGGTACACCTGCGGCAAACAAAGCTTTTTGCTCTGAGGCAAAATATAGTGTGTTATTATATATGCTGTAATAAACAGGTTTAACGCCCATCCTGTCGCGGCATATAAATAGTGTATTCTCTACATTGTCCCATATGGCGAAGGCCCACATACCATTAAGGCGATTGAGCATTTCAGGTCCATATAGTATGTATAAGTAAAGCAATACTTCTGTATCTGAAGAAGAATGAAACTTTATGCCCTTCTTCTCCAACTCAGGAATAAATTCTTTGTAGTTGTATATTTCTCCATTAAAACTAATTGTGTACCTGCCATCTGCTGATACAAATGGCTGGCTGGCATTGTCACTAAGGTCTATTATAGAAAGACGCCTATGACCAAGGGCTATACATTTGTCAATAAATAAACCAGCGCCATCCGGGCCCCGATGCGCAATACAATCACGCATTTTTATAGCTATGTCTTTATCTACCGGAGTATTGTTAAAGCTTAATATGCCTGATATGCCACACATTTATTTAGAATAACGAATTTGATATACAGTTAAATTTTTCCCAGAAGATCATGCCATTTTTTATAAACACTTTTTTCTGAAAAAGTATCTATACATTTTTCACCATTTTGAATCAGGTTTTTAGACAATGCCGTGTTATTTAAGAGATCATCTATTTTTTTTGCCATCTCTTTATAATCTCCTTTATCTACAAGCAAGGCTGTTTCATTGTCGGTAACAAGGTCGGGAATGCCGCCTACATTTGTACTTACTATTGGAAGTCCTAATGCCATCATTTCTAAAAATGAAACAGGGGCATTATCAATATTGTTAGTACACATGTATACATCGCACTGTTTTGCAAAATATAATTTATTCCGCATGTTTACAAATCCGACTAATTCTATATTATCTCTAAGTTTATGCTGATCTATAAGTGCTCGTGCTTTTTGCATAAGTCCCATATCAGGGCCACCCATATATAGTTTCACATTCTTATAGTTATAGGTATTCTTCAATTCATTGATCACATTCACTGCCATAATAGGATTGTATACCGGAGAAAAAGCCCTCATCCAAAATAAAACAGGCTGTAAATTATTTTTATGCTGAGACTTATAATCCTGTACCTGGATAACATTCTCGATCAATACTGTATGCAAATTGTATTTCTTGAGTGATCTCACCATGAAATTAGACGGACATGTAATGACGTCAGCTTTTCTTAACAACCTCAAATAAGTACCCGGATCGATCTTCATCCTATCCGGAAGTGCGCCACCTCTTATCGTTAAAATGAGTTTTTTGTTTTGAAATTTGATAAGATAGGCAGCAACATATGCCCAAATGATATTGAGACCTGTATATACCTGTACAATGCCAACATCAAACTGTTTACGTTTGTT
>Ga0207139_1159_pt1 | contig 11398 bp, 18 predicted proteins | sample Alteio_BWMinHeat_7_FD_153585 | JGI IMG/M metagenome (GOLD analysis project Ga0207139, IMG submission 153585) | Enriched cells from forest soil in Barre Woods Harvard Forest LTER site, Petersham, Massachusetts, United States -... | ecosystem: Environmental > Terrestrial > Soil > Temperate forest >... | reverse complement strand
TCTCTTCGCACAGCCGGCTTTCATCAACGATTCCTCGCGGAACCACTGGTCAGATACTGGCGATTGGAATCTCCATCAGCGTAAAAGCTGAATCAAGCAGGCTAACGACTAGCGCAGGACGAGGTTCCTCAAGCCGCCCGCACCACGACCGGTAGCAAGCGCAGCTGGGTCAGATGCGCGAGCATCGGCTGCTTCATTACCGCGATCAAATCCGCAGACTAATGCTGTGGCTGATAAGCGGGGCCTGATCTAGCGGGCTGCCTGCCAGGCTCTGCCTCAACGCGGTTAATCGATCCGGGTCAAAGTCAGGACCGGTATCTGGCGCTTGGTCTTGTTCTGATAATCCGTAAAAAACGGCATCAGCTTAGACTGCGCTTCAAATAGGCGATCCCGCTCGGCGCTGTAGACTTGCGTTGCTCTCGCCTTAAGCTTTTCGGTGCCGACCTCAACTGTCACGACGGGATTCGCGACGAGATTATGATACCAGGGCGGGTTCCGCGGCGCGCCGCCATACGAAGCGATTATCACGATGCGATCGCCATCGCGGGAGTAGCACAGTGGGCGCACCAGAGTTCGGCCCGTTTTGGCGCCGGTCATCGTCAGCAACAAGATGGGCATCCCTTCCATAGGACCTCCGACCTTGCCCTGATTCGCGCGAAACTCCTTGATGACCGACTGATTGAGTTCATCGATCGCGCGGGGATCCGCGACCAGCCGGTCGGTATCGATTCCTTCGGGTGTGTTCGCCATGTGATCCTCTGTTTTCGGTATGGCTGCAAAGCTCAAGCACGAGTTTTCATCCATGACGACGCGAGTTGTCAAGGGTGCGTGCGGCAATTCCGGCGATCTACACCCTCTGCACGCTCCAAGAACAACACATAGAACGTTTTCCGCGTCCATGGATTGACGGCGACGTTCTCATACTGACATTCACACCGGGCGCGTTTCGCGCGCCCGGTGTGAACTCAGTGATCTAAGGCGACACCAATGGACCCCAATAGCTACATCATTCTGAAGTCAGCGGTTTGTCGGTGAATGCGACGTGCGCATCCATCCGCGCGCTAACCTCCTTCAAATGGTTGCAGTACTGGAAAAACCCGCCGTTGTAGTTGCCGTCCTGACGCCGCTGGAACTCGCCTTCGAAGTTGTAATAGCCCAGCGTACATTCCTGATTGAAGCTGGTCTTGCCGCGATGTTCGATGACTTCCTGCACCCACCATTCCTCAGCTTTCGGCGTCGCATCCAACGATTCGTAGCCGTGGCGGCGCACATGGTCGATGATGCGGCAATGTACTCGCCCTGCGCTTCGATGATTTCGGTGAAACTGAACTGGAATGAAGCCTGTAAGCCGCCCATCACGAACAGATTGGGAAAGCCCTGCAAATGGATTCCCAGCAGGGTGCACGCACTCCTTCCCGATGCTTGTCATTTATATCGAGGCCGTTTGCGCCCCTGATCTGGTTCTAGGTGCCGGTCCTCTGCACCTCGAAGCCGGTGGCGTAGATGAGGACGTCGACCTCGTACTGCCTGCCCTCAAACACGGGTCCTTTTCCCGTGATCTCGTTGATGCCCTCGCGGTGGGTGTCAATCAAATGAACGTTGGGTCGGTTGAGGGTCGGCAGGTAGCCATTGTGGAAGCAGGGGCGCTTGCACATCAGCATGTAGGGCTTCAGCGCCTCGGCCGTGGCCTTGTCTTTTACAACCTGATCGATACGCGCATGGATCTTCATCAGCGCTTCCATGTTCGCGTTTTCCTGCCGGCGGATCTTCTCCTCGGGAGACGTGGCGGCGTGCTTCGCCTTCTGCTCCTCGGTCATCTGCGGTTCCATCCGCGCGCGTTCGCGTCGCCGCGCCTGCCATCCGGGACCCAGTTTGCGTGCCCAGTTCGGATCGGTGGGCCAATCGTCGCGGATATCGATCGAAGAAGGCGTGCGCTGGAACACATAGAGTTCTTTCGCTGCTGCGCCCAGTCCGGGAACGGCCTGCACCGCCGTCGCCCCGGTGCCGATGATGCCGACGACCTTGTCTTCCAGTCCCGACAGGTCGGGGTTGGTGTAGGCGTAGTCCCAGCGCGAGGTGTGAAAGGAATGGCCCTTGAAGGTTTCGAGGCCTTTGATTTTGGCCAGTTTGGGCTTCGTCAGGATGCCGTTGGCGCAGATCACAAAGCGCGCCTTCATGTTATCGCCGCGGTCGGTGGCGACGTGCCACATCTGCTCGACCTCGTCCCAGACAGTCGAGGTGACGGTGGTCTGGAACGTCGCGAGTTCGTACAGATTATATTTCTTGGCGATCGCCTGGCAGTGCTCGAAGATCTCGGGGCCCCCGGCATAATGGTCTTTGAGAACGTAGTCCAGTTCATCCAGGAGCGGCAGGTAGTCGTAGGCGACGACGTCGCAGGCCACCCCAGGGTAGCGGTTCCAATACCAGGTGCCGCCCACGTCCGCGCCCCGCTCCACGATTCGAATACTCTCGACGCCAACCTCGCGCAGCCGAGCGGAGGTCAGCAGCGCCGAGAAGCCGCCGCCGATAAACAGGCATTCGACGGTATCGTTGATCGGCTCGGGCGGCGTGACCGCGTCGGCGTACGTGTCAACCTCGTACCTCGCCAGCGCGCCGGTCAGTTCGTAGGTGTACTGCGTGAGACCTTGCGGCCGGTATTTCAGCCTTAGGGGTCGCGTTCCTCGGCGTACTTGCGCTTGACACTGTCGTAGAACTCCTGCGATCGCGTGGGCTTCGCTGTCAGTCCAATGGGCTTATCCAATTTTTCCGCCATGTAATTGCTCTCCGTGCATAGTGGTCATCGCGTTGCTTCGATTAGCAGTGGTCAATGCCGATGAACCGAGTCAGACCGGCAGCTTGCCTCGGAATTGGCAGAATTTTCCAGCGCGCCGGGTCGGCAGGGCCGCCTTTTCGAACTGGGTAGAAAGAGGTACTGCCGAATCAGAGGAATCAAAGCGATTGCGATTATCCAGTAAATCTCGGTGATTGACATAATTGTCGATTGCGCCTGGATCAGGCCGCAAACCATCCCGAATCTTTCTGCCAAGGAATTCACACGCAAAAATGTTGATGGTTCTTGACTGTGACGTTTCGTGGCTTGTTTCAAGTGCGTGCACAGCAAATCTCCAAGCTCTGTCGGAAGGACTTTGCAGAAAATCGGATAAGGTGAGAAGGTTAGCTGCCACAGGAGGTTAACCCGATGATTTACGAGATGCGCGTGTACACTTTGCAGCCGGGCAAGGTAGCGGCGTTTCAGGAATTGATCGAAAAGGAGGCGCTGCCGGTCATAAGTAAATACTCAAAGCTAGTGGGATGGTGGTCCACAGACGTAGGACCGTTGAACGAGGTCGTTCACATCTGGGCGTATGAAGACCCGAATCACCGCGAACGCTCCCGCCGGGCCCAAGGCGAGGACCCTCAGCTTCAGGCGTTTCGCCCAAAGGCGCAGGCGATGATCGTGAGCCAGTACAACAAGATTCTTGTTCCGGCGAACTTCTCGCCCCTGAAATAGGCATCTGCTTCAGGCGGGACCGGGGCGGCTTAGTTTTGCTGGCATGCCTCGGTCAACGAACTCGCGAAGAAACATGACGGTCAGAATGGCACTCAGGGACGCGTTTCGGACGTCACCGCTGACGCATACCTACTCGATCGTCGCGCGCGATCCCGAGACGGGGGAGATGGGTGTTGCAGTCGAATCGCATTATTTCGCGGTCGGCTCGGTCGTGACCTGGGCGGAGGCAGGCGTCGGTGTCGTAGCGACGCAATCGCTTGCAGATCCGGCCTACGGAAAACTGGGACTCGACTTGATGCGAGCTGGGCGGAGCGCCCGACACTCTCGCCGGCCTGGTCGCGAGTGACCCGGCGAATGCTCTCCGCCAGGTTGCAATGGTCGATGCCGAAGGCCGTGCCGCGGCGCACACCGGCGCCTCTGCAATCGCGGAGGCGGGGCATCTCGCCGGCGACGGATTCTCGGTTCAAGCAAATATGATGCTACGAGCGACGGTGTGGCCTGCGATGGCTGAGGCGTACAAATCCGCCGAAGGCGAGTTGATTGATCGCCTGCTCGCGGCGCTCGATGCTGCCGAGTTCGAAGGTGGCGATATACGCGGCCGCCAATCCGCCGCGATCCTGGTCGTCTCCGGCAGGAACACCGGCCGTCCGTGGATCGACACCATCTATGACGTTCGCGTTGACGATTCCCCCGAGCCGCTCGTTGAGATCCGCCGTCTCGTATCGGTCGCCCGCGCATACATTCATATGCGCCGGGCGCAGAGCGCAGTCGAACGCCGCGATATCGACACGCTCAATCGGGAGTTCGAGACCGCCGCGCGCCTAATCGGCGACAATCCGGAGATGCGGTTCTGGCACGCGATCGGTCTGCTCACCGCCGGGAAAATCGATGACGGCGTCTCAATCCTGCGCGAGCTGTGCGCGCGTGATCGTAACTGGATTACCCTGGCGTTGCGGCTTCCGGCCATCCTGTTGCCGCCAAACCCGGCGGTGATCGAGCAAATCAGCAAGCTCTTCTGATGGCTATTCTCGAGGGCAAAGATCAAGGAGAAGAGCGATGTTCAAGGTTGGCAAGGAATTTCATCTGCTCCACGTAGTCAGCGATTTGGATACGGTTGACGGCTGGTACGACGAAGTCTTCGCGGTGCGACGCTTCGTCCGCAATTCGATGAAGGCAGCGATGCGCAAAGCGTCGCTGGTGTTGATCGATGATTTCGTGATGGAGGCGGCGCAGCCGCTGCGCCGGACGCCGGGCTGGCAGAAGTCGGCTCTGGGCAAGTTCTACACGCGCTACGGGCGGCATTTTCACTCGATCGCCTGGTATGTCATCACGAGCGAACCTGCATCGTCAGCCACTCTTGATCCTAGGACCGTAGATGCTCGGCTGCGCGCTTCAAGTCCTTGGTCTTGAACGTCACCGAGTAGATGCCCTCGCCCGCCCGCTCCATATCAAGACCTTCGGGATTGGTCGGCGACAAGGGCTGCGCCGCTTCGATCACGGTGTTCGATACAGACCCGTTATCGTTTGTAATCGCGCTGAAGCGATCAGCGGTCTCCGCGAACTCGGTAAGCAAATAGTAGAAAATCTGGCGGACGCTACGTGAACTCCGTAAATTGCCCGATGATCTGGCCAATCGGATATGTAACGACATCCTTTGCTTTCGCATGAGTCACCCGACGCATCACCTGGTATGTGAGCGCCGCCTGCACTGGAAAGGCGAGCGGTGGCGGCGCACCAGGCTGTTCCCATGCGTCGGTCCATCCGCTGCGGAGAATGCGGCAGTTCTTTCCGCTCCAGACCTTCGACAGGATAGCGTCATTCGTGCCTCTAAAAGCCGTTCTTTCAATTCCTATGACACCTCGCTTTGCTGCGAGGTGAGCCAGAGCGAGCCGCACCAGACGCCTTCGGCACCCAAAGCGAGAGCGGCAGCCACCTGTCGTCCGCGCCCAATACCGCCCGCGGCCAATACGGGTAGTGGGGTGACGCCATCCACGATTTGCGGCACCAACACCATTGTGGAGATATAACCCGTGTGACGTCCCGCCTCCGTTCCGGTCGCCACCACGAAATCCACGCCGGCATCGCGCTGTTTAATCGCATCGACACCGCATTCAAGACGACCACTAGCAGCGACTATTCGGTGTGCCAGATCTGGGGCGAGACCCATAACGCATTCTACCTCCGCCACCAATGGCGCGAGCGCGTTGAATTTCCCAAGCCTGGTGCGAGACGTGCCGCGATCTCTCCGACCAATGGCGCCCCCACGCCGTCGTCGTCGAAGACGCCGCTTCGGGGCAAAGCCTGATTCAAAGCCTCCGGGCCGAATCGCGGTTGCCCATCGTACCAGCCAGGCACCTGTCGCGCGCGCGAAGCTGACATCGCCCTTCCTCGTATTCACGCAACACGGCTTGATAACTTAGCATCGCAGAAGCAAGCGGGCATCATGAGGCCACAGTTGTTAGACAGATTGAAGAGCTTGATTGGGTCTTTGTGAGTTAATAAATTGAGATTCTCAACTTACCGTCCATCCTCCATCAATCACGAACGGCGCGCCGGTGGCGCACGAGGACCATCCACAGCGGGCGCTCCATGCCGCCCTCCAGATGCAGCAGGAGCTGCGCGATTACGGCCAGCGTCGGACCGAACAGGGAGCGCATCCACTCGAAGCCCGCATCGGTATCAACAGCGGCGAAGTAGTGGTGCGGTCGTTCGAGACCGGCGGGAGGCTCGAGTACACGCCGATCGGCCATACCGCCAATCTCGCGTCGCGGCTGCAGACGCTCGCGCCGGTCGATTCGATCGCGGTTAGCGAATATACGCGCAGGCTGGTCGAGGGCTACTTCGAGCTGCGTGCACTTGGACCGACGCCGGTCAAGGGACTCAGCGAGCCGATCAATATTTATGAGGTAACCGGGCTCGGCAAACTACGGACCCATTTCCAGCTCTCGGAGCGGCGCGGTCTGACGAAGTTCGTCGGGCGCGAGCGTGAACTTGAACAGATGCAGCGCGCGCGCGAGCAGGCGACGGGCGGGCACGGACAGGTCGCCGCCGTGATGGCGGAGGCGGGCACCGGCAAGTCGCGGCTGTTCTACGAGTTCAAGGCGACCCTGCCGCCCGCATGCAAGCTGCTGGAGGCCTACTCGGTATCGCACGGCAAGGCCTCGGCCTGGCAGCCGGTGCTCGAACTGCTGCGCGGCTATTTCGGCATCCAGGATGCCGATGATCCAACCACGCGGCGCGAGAAGGTTCGCACCGCGCTGGTGGCGCTCGACCCGGCGCTCGCAGAAACGCTGCCATACCTGTTCGCATTGCTGGCGATTCAGGGCGCTCCCGATCCGCTGGCGCAGATGGACCCGCAGGTCCGGTCGCCATTTTCAAGTTGCAACACTTCCGTTCAGGCGGCATTTTTGACAGCGACAGGCGAAATTCTCCCGGCCCCTGCCGATACAAGCTTCGACCCTTGCGTTTTCCCAGCGTCGATTATTTGAACGGAACCGGGGGCTCCCGGACGATTAAGGGTCCATTTTTTGAACCGAGAGTCATAAGTCGCGATGATCGGAGCAGCATCAGGCTCGCACCACCACCGGATGGTCCACTTATCGCCGCGGGAATTAATTCTTTCCCACCGCGGCCGGCGCGGCTGCGTGCGCTCAGCATCGACGGTGCGATCGGGTTGCACAGATGAATGACTAGGTGTTATCGTCATGGGGTCGTTTCATCTCCTGTTTTTTCGGCGTTCCCGCCTGCACAACGGGAACGCCGAATCCTTATTTACCGGTGGGTTTAGATCGTTCGCGGGCAAGCCGCTCTAGATCCGGGCGCCAGACCAGCCGGCCGATTCCAGTGCGAATCGATCGAACCTGGCCAGCGTCGGCGATCCGTCTGACAGAATCCGCTGATAAGCCGGCCACCCGCGCGGCCTCCGAGGGTCCACACCACTGTTTCGAATCGAAATCGACCATTTTTTCGCTCGCTCCTCGGGTAAGCTCTTTGCGCCTGACTAAAGGCGCAAAGAGCCTTGCTCCTATAATGTTAGGAACCGCTTTGCGCGAGTGTCTAGTCGGGTGGATCACGGTTACCCACGAAATCCCGAGTTACAAACACTGCGCCTGTGGGATCATCCCGAGCCTCATCTGGGCTGAGGCCTATTTAGCGGTGCGGGGCTAAGGAGCGGGCGTGATGGGTCGCCGCGAGTGCGGGATGAAAAAAAAATGGGCGCGCTCGACGCCATTTTCGCCGAAACGCGCCCCGGTCCCACCGGAGGACCTTATCTAAACAATACCACTCTCGGGCGCCGGCAGTCACGTCTTGCGGTGCTGCACCAGAAGTTAGAGCGATGACCGCCAAACCCGAGACCGCGACGAGCGTGATGATGGTTACGCTGAGCTATCGCGCGCGCTGTGCGGAGGCGGGCTGCAAGAACCTAGCGCGGCAGCTTTTACGCTATGCGGATGCTGGCGGTCGGCCGATAAGTCATCCAGTGCTCTGCCACGCGCACGCGAGCTCGAACGTAGCGCGCGACAAGGCGGCGGGGCTCAAGGTTTACGACGATCGCGAGGCTAAGTAGTATGTCACTGGCTAAGCGTTTTCGGATTCCACTTTCGAATGAAGCCGAGGTAGAAGAAAATCAAAAATAGAATGGCATGGACAATGGAGTGCACGCCGCTGATCTCAGGCGTCTCGTTAAGGCCCGTGCTGAAGATAGGGACTGAAACATGGTAGAGATAGAGATAGAGATAGAGATAGAGATAGAGATAGAAAAGAATCCCCGCGTTCACGAAGAAGGCGCCTGAAAGAAACTTGCACACGTCTTGCCAAGGAATTCTCTTCAACACGGCATTAGCGACTCTTCACTTATTTTTCTTTTCGGATTTGGCGGCGCGCCGCTTCAACGCGGCATTCGTGGCGCGCCCCTTCGCGCGCCGCTTCATCTCGGCGCTGCGCTGTTCGGTAGTCATGCTCGCCCAGGCTTTCTTCCCGCCCTTCTTGCCCGCAGCCTCAAAGAACTCCCGCGTCAGTCTCTTCCTTGCCATGGCTGCATTATTTCTACCAGAAACGGGCGCGGTTCGTAAGTAGCAGAGCCCCTCTTATTGACAACAGAAACCCTCTGTCGTAACGTTGCGGCTCGGGCTAATTCAGATGAGACGGTTCCGACATTGACCGCGTTCACCGAGTAGTTCGCGTCCTCGATGATCTCGCAGAAGTATTCGCCCATGCCGGCGCTATCGATATTCACTGAGCGGAATGCGTTCGGGCCGCCGAACTTGGCCAGCTCGTTCAGGACGTGGCCGCTTGAGCGCTCACCGACCCACGACTTCTGAAAGACCACGCAAGCGCCGCGGCGGATCGTCAACACCGTCTCGTCTTCACCCGGGCCCGCCACGTCGATGCCGGCGAACAGTGGCGCATTGGACGCCTGCTGCTTCGCTACACGCGCCGCCTCCAGCCATTTCAGCGAGATCAATGCATCTTCGCCCTGTTCCGGGAATTCGCCGCGGACACGGGCTTGCCAGTAGGCGGAATGGGTACCGTAGCGTTGCGCGACCTCGTATACCCAGCGGCGGGTGATGAGATACGGGGTAGGGCGATGAGCGAAGAATGCGTCATCCTCTGGCATACCAGCCGGCAGATTCTCGAAACTGCTCCGGCGTCGTGCCCTGAAGATTGGGGGTATCGAAGGCGTCGATCGTGAAGGTTTTCCAGAGCGCCCGATGCTTCGTGAAGATGTCATAGAAAATGCCGCTGGAGACCGTCGGATTACCGAGCGCGATTACGCGAGTCTCGCCGCCGGCGCGTGCCGACTCGATCGCCTCGCCTGGCCAAGGGCAGTAGACTTAGCTTCGAAAGGAGATTTCTAATTCCCCTTGAGGCGGGGATCGTCGGTCGAAGCGCACTGACCGTTTAGAATCTTGACGGCCTCTGCCTCATAGTAGTCGTGGGCGTTCGTGATCGGGCCAAACTGTGTTCAGGCAGCAAATTGCTGCCTGCTCATCCAGGTATTGCAATCGATCAGGCCTGAGAAATTACCGATGGTCTGCCATTTGGACAGGCCCATCGGTATCGGCGTTGCAAGCGGAAGTTAGCGGCGGGACCATCAGGAGCCATCCGCCTGAAGAGCTGGTATTCTCAACCGGGAAACAGCCAGCGAGAACGAACAAACTGAGCGCGGTTGCATATCGGAGCTTCGTCAGCTTAGTCCCGATGCTGTCGCTGTGGCATCAACCGACGCCGCATAGCCAGGTTTTCTCCCTCGAACCCGAGCCGCTCGTAGAGCGCACGAGCGCGATGGTTCCGTGCGGTTACTTCGAGGGTGAGCGCTGCGGGCGGGACAGGCCACAGCGATTGTTCTGCCTCGGCAAGCTTCTCTAGGAGCACGGTTCCCAAACCACGTCCGCGATAGTCGGGCAGAACAAACAATTCATCAACGGTGCAGACTTCCCCTCCAAGCTCGTTGGACCAGAACGAAATCAGGAAAGCATAACCGACTGGATGACCTGCGACTTCACACACCAAGGCACGTCCGCGAGTGGGGTCCTCTCTCAACTTTGAAAGCGTGCGCTTCACCTGAGCAGGCTGCACCGAATAGGGACCCGGGTCTTTCGCGTTCAGGGAAAGGCACATTGAAACTATGTCGTCGTCATCTGCGGTCGCTGCAAGTCGCCACATGAAAAAAAGTCCCCCGCGCAATTAAATTTCGAGAGGCGGTTTTTCCCGAGGCTGCGGGCCCCGTGTCTAGTTAGGAACGCCGTCAAGACCTGCACGGTGGAATCGAAGAGTCTCTAAATGTGAGGAGACTGCACATTCCTTGACGATTCGAGGTTTAATGGCCGATTTCTCCGTCATCTTCATCTGGGGTACTGCCTTTCACTTCCTCATGCAGGATCGCAGCATCCACAGCCCGCACAACATCCTGGGCTGATAACACTTCAAGCATGTGCTTCATTTCATGCGGAGAGCAGGCAAAGCTAAAGCCTCTCTCTTCGAAGTTGAAGACGAAAAGCCCACCCTTGTCATCCTCGGGTCCCGATGGAGGGACATACTCTAGCATTAAACCTTCACACTCGTGGAGAGTTTTGGCACTCAAAGTGGCCTCCCTTCTATCCCGAGAATCTAAGCTTTTTGTACGGGATTTCTAGAAAAACCGGTTTTCAAACAGCCCTTCGGATATCTGCTCCTTACCAGGCTACGGCGTGGATTAAATCTTCCCGAAGTAGACTAGCGCACTACCCGGTCAGCTCCCCAAGCAGAGCCTTCGCATCCTTCAAGTCGGCGGTGTCGAAGCCCTCGGTGAACCAGTTGTAGATCTCGGCGAGCATCGCACGCGCCTCGTCGCGGCGACCTTGCGATGCGAGGAGCCGTGCGAGGCTCATCGTTGCGCGCAGCTCCCACGATTTGGCACTTTGGTTGCGCGCGACCTCAATCGCGCGCCGAAAGCAGCCCTGAGCTCCTGGGGCGTTCGAGTCGGCCTGCTTCAACAGCAACTCGCCAATAAGTCGATTTATTTCAACCTCGAAATAACGCGCTTCATGTTCATTTACAAAAGCCCGTGCTTCCGTTAGCGCGCTTAGTGCTTCCTCAAGGCGGCCCCCCTCCATACATGCTTCCGCTAGCATAGAAAGGAACCACGGCCACCCGATAGCCGCCCCCGTCATAGTAATCGCAGCGAGACCCTCCCGGACCTGCGCGATTCCTTCCTCGATCTGACCCTGCTTGGCAATCGCCCACCCGCAGATCGTAGTCGCAAAGCCCGACTGCAAAGTAAGTCCGTGCTCGGCGGCGAGGGCAGCTTGACGTTGCGCCAGCTCATGAGCTTCGAGCTCTTCACCCCGAAATTGGTGGATAATACTGGCAAACAATTCGACGCTCGCGAGGCTGGTGGGATGGGAC
>Ga0207139_1197_pt1 | contig 11595 bp, 5 predicted proteins | sample Alteio_BWMinHeat_7_FD_153585 | JGI IMG/M metagenome (GOLD analysis project Ga0207139, IMG submission 153585) | Enriched cells from forest soil in Barre Woods Harvard Forest LTER site, Petersham, Massachusetts, United States -... | ecosystem: Environmental > Terrestrial > Soil > Temperate forest >... | reverse complement strand
TTCTGCTGCTGTTTGCTGGTAACTACCACCAGCTTTTCGAAGTATTTGCCCAACCCGGCTTCCAGAATGAGCGCCGCTTCAAAGACCATGATGGCGCGCGGGTCGAATTCAACGGTCTGTTCCATCCAGCGCTCCATCCGCTCCTGCACCGCCGGATGGATCACGCGATTCAGCTCCTCAATGCGGCCAGTGCCGAAAGCAATCTCAGCAAGCTTCGCGCGATTAATGCTCCGGTCAAGATTGACGATGGACTCGCCAAAACGTCTCACAACCTCCCGATATGCCGGCTCACCGGGCTTCATGGCGTCATGTCCCGCCTGATCTGCGAACATCACGTATGCCCCTCGAGCAGCAAACATCCCGGCGACGGTAGTCTTGCCGCTCGCCAACCCGCCGGTAAGCCCAACCCGCAAACTCATGTCAGAGGCAACCCGCGGCGCAAGCGCGCAGCCTTTACGGTGTTCGCCATCAGCATGGCTATGGTTAGCGGACCCACTCCGCCAGGCACCGGCGTAATCGCGCCGGCAACTTCGGCGACCGCGGGATGCACGTCTCCAACCAGCGTCGATCCTTTTCGGGCGAACTCATCCAGACGTTTGCGGTCATCGCCGAAGTACTGGCGCACTTTTTCTTTATCCATCACGCGATTGATGCCTACGTCGATTACAGTCGCGCCCGGCTTCACCATATTGGGCGTCACCATCGCCGGTTTCCCAATCGCGGCCACAAGAATATCGGCGGAGGCGGTGTAGCCGGGGAGATCCACCGTGCGGCTGTGGCAAACCGTCACCGTAGCGTTGTGATTGATGAGCATCATCGCGACTGGCTTGCCCACGATGTCGCTGCGGCCCAGCACCACGGCGTCTCGTCCGGCAATTTCGACTCCGCTGCGCTTGAGAATTTCAATGATTCCCGCCGGCGTGCATGGCGTGAGGCCGGGACGCTGGGTGGAAAGATATCCAACATTCACTGGGTGAAAACCGTCCACGTCTTTCTCTGGAGAGACTGCCAGCAGCACCTGTTTCGAATCCACCTGAGGAGGCAGCGGGAGCTGCACCAGAATGCCGTCGATGTCCTCGCGCCGATTCAGGTCGTTCACCAGCTCGATCATTTCGTCGGTGCTGACCGAATCTGGAGGCGTGAGCTGCTCACTGTGAATGCCAAGCTGCTCGCACGCGCGAACTTTGTTGCGAACATAGATCTGAGATGCTGGATCATTCCCCGCCAGCACCGCTGCCAAACCCGGGCGGATACCCTGTGAGGTGAGCTCCTTCACTTGTGCCGCCACTTCCTCTTTGATCTGCGAGGAGATGGTGTTGCCGTCGAGAATGGTAGCCAATGCCTGCATGTCTCTCCTGGGAGGCCTAAATAGCAAGTCTAAATGAGCAGATTATCTTGCGGTCGGACAACAGTGCAGTTGAAATTGCGATGTTGTGCCGATTCAGCGAAACAACAGATTCCCCGCTCCGCAAAATCAAATTCTGACAGAAGCGGATGCGCTGGCGGCGGAGTGAGGAATGACAGCACGACGGTTCGCGACGAGTTTGAGAAATAATGCCGTTCTAAAGCTGCGGCCCCCGGTTGTCCGGGGACGATAACGCCCAGTACACCAGGAGAATCACCCCGGCCACGAGAAGCGGCACGATCCAATAGACGTGGTGATGTAGATGGACAGGCAGGCGGTTCACGGCATAAAAACCATATTCTTCTCACATTGTCCTGTCCAGCACCGTGCAGGTCCGTTCTGCAGTTTTGGAACTGCAGGGCCACTACTCTCGAATCCAGCTCTCGCCCGCCAACCGCTGAACCTTGCTGGAACATCCCAAAGTAAAAGCTCAATAACCGAACTCAGGGCAGAGTAGGTGCAAGAAGCGCACCCTTGCGAGAGGGTGCGCCTCGGCCAGAATATTTCACGCAACGACGAGGAGAGAAACGACGAGGAGAGAAACGAATTTATGAAACTACTTTCAACTTTGGCGCTCAGCGCGCTCCTGGCGGGAGGGTCCGCTTTGGCACAGCAGGCGCAGCAGACGCCGTCGAATCAGCAGCCCACTAGTCAGCAGGATCAAAACCAGCAGAACCCAACCGGCGACCAGGATCGCCCACAAGCGCGCGACCGCGATCAGAGTGCGACGCAGGATCAAGACCGGCAGCAACAGCGAGACCGTGATCAGAGCTCGTCGAACGATCAGGATCGAGACCGCGAGCGCAACCGCACTACAGATCAAAATGCCGATCAGGATCGCGATCGAGTAAACCAATATAACCAGTACAACAATGGGCAGAATGGTACTTACACCGATCAGGAACGCCAGAACCGCGATTGGGACCAGAATGGGAACTACAGCAACAACGGTCAGTGGAATCAGAACCAAAACCGCGCCGATCAAGATCGTCGTGATCGTAATCAGTATGGAGATCGCGATCGCGTGAACGATTCCGACCGTGTTCCGCAGAGCGACAACATGTCGAGCATGAACTCAGTCGAGCGCAACGGTTTTCGCGACGGATTAGCGGCTGGCCGCTCCGACCGGCAGAGCGGACGCCGATTCTCTGCTAATGCCTCCCGCAATCGATTCGGAAGCGCGGGACAGGATCCGCAACTGTATCGCGAAGGCTACCGTCAGGGCTATCAGCGCGGATATTACGGAAATAATCAGAACAATAATTACGCCTATCCGAGATAAGTTTGCGTTGAGCGTAAAAAGACGCGGCCTGCGCCGCGTCTTTTTTATTGAAGCACTCTCGGGTTTTATTGAAGCACTCTCAGGGCCCTCGTTTTTTAAAGAACTCCACGGGCTGTCATTCTGTCGTTTTTTTACTCCTTGAGCTGTCATTCTGAAAGCTGTCATTCTGAGCGAGGGCGAATAGCCCGAGTCGAAGAATCCCTATACAACGTCGGACTTCCCAGGAAGTGCTCATCGCGACCGTAAGCACCAGAGGAGACTATCCTTCGACTCAGGCATTCGCCCTCGGTCAGTAAGACAGGTCAACTAAATCGGAAACATGTTACGGTTTACCCGGTGGCGGCATGCGTTTGAAAATCTCCTCAACCTTGAGAAAGCTTTTCACGTTGGCGCTCCGTAGAGCCTTCACCAGCCGGTGCATGGAAATGTTTTTGCTGTCCATGTCGTGTTCAGCTACAGCGCTCAGGTACTCATAATCTTCCTTATACAGCCAGAGGACAGTTCTGCGTTTGCGGTTCATGTATTGGACTCGCTTGAGGGGGGAAACAGAGGGTACGCCGCCGGCTTCGGAGAAGGAACGTTCATTGTGGCTGGCAGCTATGGTTATAGAATTCGGCGTGCTCTCAGCGTAACTGCCAGATACCGAATTGGGACGTGTGCTCATTCTTCAGGGACCAAGTTCGTCAAAGAGTGCGCATTCGGCCTGCGCCGCCGCTCCTTGCAGCAGAGTACGGGCCTCGGACCCGCCGTTCAGTTTCCGCCACGAAGGCTGCCTTGAACGGTTCCTTGCACTTATGATTTGTCGATGACTTGACCTGTGCTGCTGCAACTTGCTTGCCAGACTCAACGAGCAGAGTTCCCTCTGAAAATCGCGCTACGCCTTCCCAGAACCTCCATCAACTATTTACTGATATGGCAATAGTGAGAATTCAGGTGCTCACAAATTGCAAGCGGCTGAACGATCGGCAGCAAAAGGAAAGGACTCTAACACGGTTAAAATCCGCAATCCGGGATGCGAACCTCCGCACGCTGCTGCCCGTCGAGGTCAGCAGTTCGATTCTGGGAAGTAACCTCGAAGGATATCTCCCCTTGGAAACCAAAGCCGACTCCTGAAAAGGACGGAAGCCGATCTGGAGACCGGCTTCGTTCAAGCTTGTCCAAACTATGTCTGTTCAAGTTACGTCTGTTCAGTCTTAAGAAGCGCGTTCTTCCGTTTGTGTCAGATTCGGCACGACTGAACCTGGATTATTGGAGACAGATACAACGTGCGAAAACCTCTAGTTCTGTCATCCTTCGCCCAAAGGCGGCGCTCAGAATGACAGTTTTATAGACGGTTGCTTCTCTTCCAGTTCGTAACCGATCTCAAATCCCGACTCTGCTAATTTGAGAGCCCGCACTTTCGTCCCATTTCGCCAACTGCAACACCGTCAGCCAAGTTTCACATGCTGAAAGATAGATTTTTTATCTTGAATTCATCGGAGATTCTTAGGTATCTTCTCGCACCATATTCAACTCGCAGAGGATTTCTTTTCTGCCGAGTGCGAGAAGCGAGCTAACCCGGCCTGCGTTGACGATTTGATCCAAGGAGGGAGCTGCAATGACGTGCCGCCTTTCCGCGAAGTCTTCTGGGTTTTGGAGTTACAACCGTTTCCTGCCATATCTGCTCGGCGTGGTTCTGATCGCCGTGGGCAGCGCTCAAGGACAAATAGCCACCGCAGCCATTAATGGCACGGTGACCGATCCCTCGGGAGCCGTAATACCCGGCGCAGCCGTCAGTCTGAAGAATACGGCGACAAACGTGGAACGCACCACGGCTACCAACAGCGCTGGCAACTACGTTCTGGTGAACGTCAATCCAGGACGCTACACGCTCACCGTACACAAGGACGGCTTCACCGCCGAGACAGAACCTGAGTTCGAACTCGAGGTGAATCAGACTTCGACTCTGAATTTCAACCTGCGTGTCGGATCGTCGGTAGAGACCATCACTGTCGAGGCCGCTGAAACCGGCCTGCAAACATCGACCTCGGAACTGGGCACCGTCATCGATAAGCGCGCGGTGAACGACCTGCCCTTGAACGGCAGGAACTTCACTCAATTGCTGAATCTCACCCCGGGCGTAAGTACCGTCAACGTCGCCCAGAACAACAGCTCGACTGGGCAATTCGATGGAAACCCGGTCGGAAGCTTTTCTTTTCCTTCGATTAATGGCCAGACCAATCGCAGCAACATCTTCCTGCTGGATGGATTGAACGATCAGGAGTCCTTTGGCAGCACCTATTCAGTGCCGCCCATTGTGGACGACATCCAGGAATTCAAAGTCGATTCGCACAACGACCAGGCGCAGTTCGGCGGCGTGCTGGGCGGTGTGGTGAATGTGGTTACCAAATCGGGAACCAATAGTTTTCACGGAGAAGCCTGGGAGTTTCTGCGCAATAGCGCCTTCGATGCGGCTGATCCCCTCAACGGCGAAAGCTCGCTGCATCAGCATGAGTTCGGAGCCAACATCGGCGGCCCGGTGCTTTTGCCCCATTACAACGGACGCAACCGCACGTTTTTCTTCGGCAGCTTCGAGCAGGCGATCATCCACACCGGCAATACCAATCAGAATCTGATTCCAACGACTTCACAATTGGGTGGAGACTTCAGCGCGCAAGGAGTTCCGCTCTACAACCCCTACAGCACGACGGCGTCGGGAACGCGGACGCCGTTTCTATGCGTCGGCGGAGCGCCGGCACCTCTGATCGCCGGCACCAAACTTCAGGCGCCTGCCGGAACTACTGCACCACCGGCTGGGACGACGGCGTGCAGCATCTTGCCGTCAGGCTTGATCGATCCCAACATGCAGGCGGTAACGAAATTGTTGTACGGAGGGCTGACGCCGAACCTGGCCGGCAATCCCTCGGCGAACTTCAGGGAAGTATTGCTGAATGTACAGGATCCGCGGAGCTACAACATCCGCGTTGATGAGGAACTGGGACCGACAAACTCTTTCTGGGGCCGATTCAGCCACAACAGCGCGCCACGCAACGTGCCAGGAATCTTTGGACAGGTCAATCTCAACGACTACCACGCCCACCAGGTGGCGATCACCTGGAACCACGTGTTCGGCCCTTCCGCGATTCTGACCCTCCAGTTCGGTCGAAACTACGGATTCTCCGGGAATCCCACGTTGCTCCCGGATTCCGTCGCCCAGGCCCTAATCAAGGCGGGCGGTTACGATCCCAGCTTCGAATGTTCGTTCAAGAGTGGCCCGCGGAGTTGCTACTTCAATGCCGTCAACTTCTCCAACGGTGGCATTGCCTCGTTCCAGGAAGGCACGCAACCTGCGACAGTGGCGGACATTTACCAATGGAAAGGTGATTTCACCAAGACGTACGGCAAGCATACCTTCCGCATGGGAGCCGATTTCAACAGCAACGGGTTCGAGCAGGCTTTCAATACCGGACATCTGGATTTCAGCAATCAGCAGACGTCCATTACCGCTTCGGGAAGCTGTCCTACTAGCGCCAAATGCAACACCGGCGGATTCGCATTTGCGTCGCTTTTACTTGGCGTTCCTACCGGCTTGACTTATCGCAACCAACTTGAGACCGAGCACGGCGGTTGGATTGATGGCTTCTATTTCCAGGACCAGTGGAGGGTTACCGACCGGCTGACGCTCAATCTAGGAGCTCGCTACGACGTTACCTTTATTCCCATTTACGGAAGCAAGGCGGATGGCAACGCTCCCATCGGCAATTTCGATGCCAATACGGGAAATTATGTGCTGCAGTTTATGCCGCCCGATTGCGCCACCTCCAACAATCAGCTTCCCTGCATCCTCGGCGGCACGCTGCCCGCGCACGTTACGGTCTCGCCCGACGGGCGTTTTTATCACAACAACTACGACAACATTCAGCCCAGAGTGGGCGTGGCATTTCGCCTGACCAATCGCACCGTCTTGCGCGGGTCGTATGGACGATTCTTCGACAACTGGGCCGCGATCCTGCAGATGGCCCAAAACCAGCAGGGTGGTTGGCCGATTCAGACTCAGATCTCGCTGACCAACGGCTTCAACCAGGGTGCTGCTCCTCCGGGCACCTTCGCCGAGAATCCGCTGCAAGGGGCAAACGCTCCGCTGCCGACTCCATTCGGCAGCGTGTACGACTCCAACTGGTATGTCGATCCCAACCTCAAAAATCCTTATTCGGATCAGTGGAATTTCGGGGTTCAGCAGGCTTTGAACGAGAACACTACGGTGACCGTCAACTATGTCGGTTCCAACGGCCACAGGCTGGATGTCGGCACTACCGGCAATCAAGCCACGATTCCTGGACCTGGATTAGTGCCTTCAACCACTTGCTACGGCGGACCGGGAAGCTCAAATTCAAGCTGCTCACCGGACAAAGTGGCGGCTCAAGGGCGCTTCCCCTTCCCCTATCAGCTTCCCACGCACTATGACGTGAGCAAAGGCGTGAGCTGGTATGACGCGCTGCAGGTCTCATTGGACAAGAAAGCGGGTCACGGCCTTTCCTATCTTCTCGCCTATACCTGGTCGAAAGCCATAGACATCGGCGCTGACGAATGGTTCGGCACCGGAACCAACGGCACCTCGGTCCAGAATAGTTACAACCTCAACGCCGACAAAGGCCTTGCCGGCTTCGATCTACCGCAGATCTTTACTGCCAGCGCTGTTTATGAGCTTCCATTCGGTCCAGGCAAGAAATTCGAGAGCGGCGTGCGGCCTCTCGACGCCATTATCGGGGGTTGGCAGGTCAACGGCATCGCGAATTTCAATTCGGGAACGCTCTACAACGTCACCGCCGCGAACACTATCCCCAATACCGGCGATCAGACAGGCGAGCGGGCAAACCTGGTGGGCGATCCCCATATCAGCAACCCATCTCTTTCAGAATGGTTCAACGTTGCGGCCTTTGCGCTTCCCACCTGCACAGCCGCACAAGTGGCTACAAACCCCAACTCTTGTTATGGCAGCTTCAGCCGCAACGTACTTCGAGGCGATGGGAGGGCGAATTTCGACTTTTCTCTCTTCCGCAGCTTCCCCATAACCGAGGGCACAAGGCTGGAATTCAGAGCGGAGGCCTTTAACCTGACAAACTCGCCCGTCTGGAATACGCCGAACGCTAACATCAGCACCAACCTAAAGTGTCTGACTACCGGTCCCGTACAAGCTCCATGTCCGTCGGGATCGATTGATCCGGTCAATAACACCTTTGGAGTGGTGACCTCTACCGCCCTCGGCTACAAGCCGCGACAACTTCAATTGGCTCTGAAGCTGTACTTTTGAGCCGTACACGATTCCTCGACTTGCGCTGGCATCGTCCCCTTCGACGATGCCACTTTTGTGTTGAAGGTGATAACGTACGCCAGGGTCTGTGACGTGCGCAGTCATCAGAACATCCCGGTGCTTAACAAGCTGTGGACAAGCGATGCGGAAGCCGGTTTAGGGAAGGGCACGACTTCTAAAGCGGCCCTTGCCCGGGGGATTTTGGCCCTGTTCGTTGTAAGTGCGTTGACTGCGCAGGCCCAGACATTCTCCGGTCCTACGACGTCTGCCCCGTCTGAACGGACGTTGAATCCAATCCCAGACGATTGCAAGTTGCCGGAGAACGTTCCCCCATCTGCGGTGGCGCTATTGCAGACGATCGCATCCGCGCCTGACGCTAAGACCTATAGCGAACTGGGAATGATTTACAGCAGAAGCGGCAACTCCAAGTGCGCGATTCCGGCATTTGAAGCAGGACTCGCGCTGGATCCCGGTTCCACGCAGACACGCTACAGCCTCGCCCTCGCGCTAATCGAGAATCACCAGGCGAAACGAGCATCCGACGAACTCCGAACAGTGATCGAGCGGCAGCCGGATTCTTTTTCTGCGCATAATGCCCTTGGGTTGGCCCTACAGGATCTCCGACATCCCCAAGCCGCCGCGGAAGAATTCAAAGCCGCTCTCAAAATCAATCCTGGTTTCGCTCTGGCCGACTACGATCTGGCGCAGCTCTTAAGTTCCGAAAGGCAATATCCGGGCGCGATTGTGTATCTCAAGCAAGGTCTTTCCCAGTCTCCAACGCCGGAACTTGCATTGCAGATGAAGACAGCACTGGCTGCGGCCTATGCACAATCCGGAGACTACGCCGCTTGCATCCCGCTTCTCGAGGAAGCTGTCGCCCTTCGTCCTGAGTCGGCTGAATTCCATTTTGAACTTGCGACCGCGTATGCCCACCGGGAAAACTATCCCGATGCGATCAAGCAGTACAAGGAAGTGCTGCGCATCGATCCGAATCGCAGCGACGCCGAGCTTCTGCTGGCCAAGGCGTTGCTGAACCAGAGCAATGTGGAAGAAGCGCTGCCCTATCTCCGCGACTACGTCCGCCGCGATCCCACAAACGCCGAAGGACTGGAGATTTTGGGAGACGCCCTTAAGGACTCCTCGCGATCCGGCGAAGCCGCAGAAGTGCTCGATCGCGCAGTAAGGGCCGATCCTTCGAGCTACAAGGCTCACTATGACCTTGGCGTCGTGCTGGGCAGGTCAGGCCATGTCGATGACGCGGTGCGTGAGCTGCAGGCAGCGATCCAGCTCAAGCCCGACGGCTCCGAGGCGCGATATCAATTGGCGCAATTGCTCGCGCGCAATAAACGAACCGAAGAGGCCAGGCAACAGTTTGCCGCGTTTGAACAGATCAAGCAGAACGATGAGCGCCAAACGAAAGCCGCGTTTCTCAGCAATCAGGCCAATGATTTGCTGAAACAAGGACAGGTTCGAGAGGCGGTGGACAGCTACCAGAAAGCCGTGTCTCTCGAACCGCGAGACGCAAAGCTGCATTACAACCTGGCGATCGCCCTTACAAAGCTCGGAGACCATGCAGCGGAAGAGCGGGAGCTTGTCAAGGCAATTGAACTCGATCCCAACTTCGCTCAAGCTCACAATCAGCTAGGTTCGAACTATCTCTCTCGCGGCCGTCTTGCGGATGCCGAGCGCGAATTTCGCGCTGCAGTTGCCGGCGATCCCCACTCCGCCGAGGCACTCAACAATCTTGCGACTGCTCTTGGACGGCAGGGCAAAAACCGGGAGGCGGAAGCGCTGTTTCGGCAGGCCCTGGCTCTGGATCCGCAGGAGCCGCTTGGATTCGTCAATCTCGGCCTTACCCTGGCGGCGGAGGGCGAATACGCCGAAGCAGAGCAGGACTTCCAGAGCGCACTGAAACTGGATCCCGGCAACGGCAATGCGCTTACGGCTCTAGGCATGCTGCAAGGCAAGACCGGACATGCGGCCCAGGCGGTGGAGACTTTCCGTAAGCTGGTGGAACTCCATCCTGGAGCGGCCGATGCGCGCGTGAACCTAGGCATCGCTTTAGGAGACAGCAACGATCTCCAGGGCGCGCTGGAGCAATTCTCGCAGGCAGTCGCACTCGATCCCAATTCAGCCATGGCGCATTACAACCGTGGCCGAGTCCTCTACGCGCTGCATCGCACTGACGAGGCGCGGCAATCGCTGGCAGCAGCCATAAAGCTTGCGCCGAACTACGTCGAGGCATTGATGCTCCTCGGCGTGATCGAACACTTCTCTGCTTACGCTACTCAGCTTTTTGAGAGAGTGGTGGCTCTGGAGCCTGGCAACGCCCAGGCCCGCTTCTACCTCGGCAGGAACCTGATGCAGGAAGGTAAGAAGGCTGAGGCCATTGCGCAATGGAAGAAGGCGGTGGAAGCGGACCAGGATAACCTCTCGGCACTCTCAAGTCTTGCGCGCACGTTGAGTCAGGAAAAGAGTCCGGAGGCTCCTGACTACATGGCGCGTCTGGAAGCCTTGCAAAAGAAGCGACAGCTCGCCGACCGTGTCAAGGAACTAAACAACTCCGCGCTGCGCGCTGCCGAAGAACAGAATTGGCCCCAGGCACTCGATCAATTGCAGGAAGCAATCGACCTCTGCCAGCAATGCGAGCAAATCGGACTCTTGCGCAAGAACCTCGGGCTGATCTACCTGCGCAAGGGCGATGCTAAGGGAGCCCGTCAGCAGCTCGAGTTAGCCCTGAAACTCCTCCCCGAGGGTCCGGACATGTTGGCCACCACTCAAGCATTGCAGCAACTCAATGGATCTCCGGCCCGGAGTGCCCACTGACCCGGTGCAGCCTTTATGAGTCAGGAAGTACTCGCTTGACTTTCGCCTAATTTTCGCTTATAGTTGTAAGCGTTATGACGCTCTCTTCTACGCATGAGAATTTCACAGATTGAAGGCAGGGTGATCCCGAGCGGGTCCCGGGATTGGGTCGGGATTGATCCCGACGAGATCCCGACGCTGCTTCGAGCCGATCCCGACGAGATTCGGGATCAAGTCGGGATCTTGGCGTGTAAGTCCTTTAGAAGTCGGGATCAAAAAAAATATTTTCTGTTTCATATTTTGAAACGACGGAGATACCACTCAAGTTCCGGTATCGGCCGGCTCCAAGGAAGTTCTTTTGCCCATCTTCGGTTCACACAAATCGGTTCACACAAAAAAGATTCTGGCGTGCAGCCCAAGCCCAACTGTGAAATGGCTACCCAGGTGATACCCTCGTCTGTTTCTAAAATCTGATATTCCTTGGAGCTTGTCTTTGGCTTCCATGCGTCACCGGCTGTTCCTGCTTTTGCTCTCCGTACTCGTACTCACCGGTTTTCGGCAGGCGCCCCAGCCCGCCGCCGGCGAACGGGTTTTTGGCTTCCAGGACTTCTCGCGGCAGGCGGAGATCGACCGCAGGTTCAATCAGTCGCCGGATGCTCGATTGGCCGAGGAGCATCTGCGCACCCTGACGCAGGCTCCGCATGTGGCGGGTTCACCGGAGGATCGCAAAACCGCGGAGTATGTCGCGCAAAAGTTCCGCGAGGCTGGACTCGATACCCAGATTGTCGAATACAAGGTGTTGCTTTCGTTTCC
>Ga0207139_1196_pt1 | contig 11602 bp, 15 predicted proteins | sample Alteio_BWMinHeat_7_FD_153585 | JGI IMG/M metagenome (GOLD analysis project Ga0207139, IMG submission 153585) | Enriched cells from forest soil in Barre Woods Harvard Forest LTER site, Petersham, Massachusetts, United States -... | ecosystem: Environmental > Terrestrial > Soil > Temperate forest >... | reverse complement strand
AGGAAAATTCTATTGCGATGATGGACACTTGGGCGACAACCGCCAGAGTCAATCCGGAGGCGCGCAGATGTTCAGCTTCGCAGGAACGGAACGCAATCATCGCCAACGCTCTCGACGGCACTCCGTCGCTGAACAGCCCAGAGCAGGCGCGCAGATCTTGGTGACGCCCGCAGCATCCAGCACTTCACTTTACCGTCTTTTAATATGCCCTCCGTTCTGAGCGGAAAAGCTGTGAGAAGATCAGTAACTGGGGCGGTGCTGCCGACGCACTGGAGCATTCCATAGTGGAAAAAAGCGGCCCAATCGGCCCATCCAATGGCCCGAAGAATGACCTGCCCAGTTTTTCATAGATAGGCAGGTTCGGTTTGGTAAATCCCGGCGCTACCGACCGCGGCCTCATCATCGACCGCTGTCCTTGGTTTCGACCTCCTCTCTTCGAATTGGTCGGAATTTAGCTCCTTATTTAAGTCACGCGATTGAAGTCACCCGGGTAATTTTTGTGGAGGGCAGTCTCGTTGAGGTGCTCGGAGCCCAGCGATCCTCCCGGGGGTGCGGATTTCCGCTTCACAGGAGCGCATCTAGGGTTGGAGCAGATCACGTCGCCATGCGCGACCGCGTCGAAGGTAGATCTCACGGTCGTGCAGGCGATGTGCGCGGTGCGTCCAGAACTCGATCGCATCAGGACGCACGCGAAATCCAGTCCAGCACGGCGGGCGCGGGATTTCGCGGCCCCTGAATTTCTTGGCGAGCCGCGCGCACCGCTCTAGAAGTTCAGTTCGTGAGCGAAGCCGAGCACTCTGAAGCGAAGCGCTCGCAGCAAGCCGGCTCTGACGCGGCCGGGTTGGCCAGTAGGCGTCGGTTTCCGCCGGCGTGACTTCCTCTACGCGTCCTTCGACGCGGACCTGCCGGCCCTGCGGCTGCCAGTAGAGCGCGAGCGACGCGAGCGGATTGCTACCCAACTCGCGCCCCTTGCGGCTTCGGGCGTCGGAGAAGAACACGAAGCCGCGCTCATCGATTCCCTTGAGCAGGACGAACCGCACGGATGTCTTTCCGTTGCGCTCCGCTGTCGCAAGCGCCATCGCTTCATAGTTAGGAATTCTCGTGCGCCGCGCGTCCTCGAGCCAGCGGATGAACTTCGCAATCGGATCGTGAGCCCTTCGCACCATTGTCGCAATCATGCCATGTGAGCAAGCCGACAGCGATTATCCGATAGCAAGACCTCTAATCAGTCGCAGGAAATGAAGGGCCTACGTCGCGCGGAAGCCGCATCCGTAACCCCCGCCACGAAAACGCAGCACAACCTGCCTTTTCGTGCCTAGTTCAATCGTGAGATTTCTATCGCGCTCCATCGGCAAGCCGTCGCCGCGCTCAGTCCCACACCAGGCCGCCATCGACATTGAACGATTGCCCGGTGATATCGTCGGCCTCGGCCGACGCGAGGAAGCAGGCCATATTGGCGATATCCTCGGGCGAGTTCGAACGCCCCAGAGGAATTTGCTCGTCCATCCGGCGCTGAGCCTCGTCCGCGGTGATCCCGCGCTTCGCGATGATCTCGTTCTGGATCGTTTCGTACAGATGGGTGCGAGTGGTGCCCGGGCAGATCGCGTTGACATTGATGTTGTCGCGCGGGAGTTGCGACGCGCCGATGCGCGTCATCGCAATCACCGCGCCCTTGGTGCCGGCGTACGCGAAGTGCTCGAGAGCCTGGCCCCCGCCGGACGAGCACCTGTCGCATCAAGCCGCGTGGTATTGCGAGGGTCGAGCACCTCGTCAGATCGGCGGCGGCGTCGCATTGACCCTCGCACGTCTGCTGATCGCCACCGATTCCCTCTAGGTCCTCGATGTCCACACACGCCCACCCGCGATGCGGCATGCCAGACTGAATCCATTCACTGGCGCCGCGGCTGCGCTCGCGTACCTCGGCGTCGAGTCTGCTGTCAGTCATCAACACCGCCGCGCCGCGTGAGCACCGCGCGCTGCAAGGGATGCGGCCCGAACTTCTAATAACGAAGGGTGTGAAGCTCAATACCTCTGCTCGACGTTTGTTAGCTGTCCTTGGAGTCGTTGCTTGTCATCAATCCGAGATTTAATGGGAAATAGTGCCGATCTCCGGCCTCGACCGGCCGCGCCATTTCGAAGCTTGAACTGGCTTCGAGTCAGTTCACGTTCGTGTACTGGGTCACGCCCGGAATGTCGCCGGTGTGGCGTCCGCGCAATTCGATGACATTGCGGTCCGGATCGCGCACGAACAGCGAGACCCCGCCATCGTCACCGAATTTCGACGGGCCTTGCGTGATCGTGATGTTCGCGGCCTTGAGAGCGGCCATCGTGTCGTTGATTGACGCGACCCTGAGCGCGGCGTGGGTATAGCCTGAGTATTTATCGCCTAGGTCCATTAGGATGTTCTTTTCCGGATCGTCTGCATCAGCGTTGAGGATGAGGTTGATCTCCACGCCGTGCTCATTGCGGATGATCGCCACCGGGTCGAAAGTGACGCGTATGGCGAGCTTGAACCCGAGCACCTGGTAAAAAGCGAGCGCGCGATCGAAATCGCGCACCCGAATGCCGATGTGATCGACCTTTTCGATGTTGATGCCGCTCATGGGGTTCTCCTGCGTTCTATCATCGTTCGCGTGGGCGCCAACCCGGATAGGAGCCTAAGCTAAGTAGCGAAGCCTGGGAAAACTAGCCCTGACTCGGAAACCCGGGCCAGGACTTCAGTTTTCACCAGATCTGTCGGAACAAATTCAACAGGCCACCGCTCTGGCTCACTGGGGACGCGCTCGGTGGCACTGGCGTAATCATCGGCAGTGTTGGCGTCGGCGAGGGCTCGCCTATTACGGTTGGCGTCGCTGTCGGTGTAGGCGAGATAGTTGGGGTTGGTGTTGGGAATCCGTCAGGGCCGCGAACCGTGACATTGATGGTCGTGCCTCCCCCAGTCACCGATATTTTCCCGGATTCCGGACCGATTCCGGTCGAGGTAAATGTGACAGTAAAGACCTGAGGCTGCCCGGGACCAACCAGCGCCTGTGTGGGACTAACCGAGAACGCACCAGTCGAGCTGACCGAGATTGACAAAAGCGGGCGATACCCTCTCCTGACAGTGAACGTCTTCGTCGCTCCCGGATCCGCCTTGCCAAAGGACAGCGTCCGCGGAGTCACCGTGAAAGGCGCCGCCAGCGCGGGCGAAGCAACCGCCAGAACCGCGATCACCAGAAGGAAAATACTGATTTCATGGCCGTGTCATAGCTCGTAGTTGCCTCTGGTAGCAAACGAAAGTGAGGGGGCAGCGGACAGCCGGTTCCACTTCGAAGAATGGGGAATCTAGAACATCAATGGAAACACCTCCCCTTGCTTTTTCGATACGCAATACCCGCAAAATTCACAAAACTCGCAATCGAAGACCTGAATCGCTGTTCGAACGGAAGTGTGCAACTTTGAAAACGGTGACCGCGGAGGTCCGGAGAGGAACTGGGCTGCGCGCTCTCAGGCAGCCAGATCGAATGTCAGGTCGATGGACTGATGAACGCGGCTTTCCATTCGATGCAATCGAGCGGCGGCTAGCCCATTCTGAGCGCGGCGGCGTGCGGGATGCATACAACAGGGCACAGTATCTGGCCGAGCGCCAGCGGATGATGCAGAGCTGGGCTGATTACCTAGACGGTCTAGCCCCCGGCGTCGTCATCGTCTGCGAATAATCAGACCCGCTGTGGCGAGAGCGCAACTCGCTGGCCGCAGCCCCTCAGCATCAACGCTACCATCACCCATGTCGTCCTCGCAGAAAAACGGGCCCAAAAATGTACAATCGAAACGGCACGGGAACCTGCTTAAACCGTCAAGAGCGTCACGTTTCTCTGAAATCCGAAAAACATTGGCAGAGAATTCTTTAGAATTTGGACCGTCTCTTTATAAGAATCAAAGAAGAGAATTTAACTGCGAACAATTATTTCAAAAGCACCCCATCCAGACGCAAAAACTTAAATCGCCTAACCATTCTCTTGTCATTAGACGCCAGACCACCAATAAGGAGAGCCGGGAGCAGATAGTCGAGGTCAAGAAGTTCGTTAAAAATCTTTCCCCGTTTGAACGGTGTTGCTATGCCGTAACTATCGTAGAAATCGAGACCACCGAGAAGCTGTACCTGATGCCACCTGAAAAACGCCCACTCGACATCAATGATCTCCGCCGGAGGGTAGGTATCAAGACGATGATTTCTATAAAACCCTCGTATATCGTCAATATCGTCTCTAACCTGAATCGCCAGCTCCCTTACCCTCTCCGGGATCTCGCTGTCCTTAGCCTCCTTTAGCGCCGGGAGCCGTCTAAAGTCGCGCCACAGTTCGACAGTGGCATCCAACTTCTCTTCGAATTCCTTTGTCCTACCATCAGAAATCCGCTTTGTTTCATTGTCTAGCTCGAAGAATGAGCCTCGTGAGCTAAACCGCTCATTCAGCACCAGACGCTTTCTCTCCATTCTAATGACTTGCGTTGCTGGCTTTAGAAATCGACTTTCGGCGCGAAACATCTCACCAATACCCGGCAAGAGAACAACGCGGCTTTCTATAGTTTTCAACTTTCTAAGATTTGCCAGCCTCCACTCATCCCACTTCCGCAAGTGTTCATAGAAAAATATATCGGGCACGGCGAAGAGCCAGCCATTTTGTACGTAAAATTGTAATTGAGCGAGCCCTACCGATTGCAAAAAGCTTTTGTCCAAAACAACGAGCGTCTGTATTCCTTCTCTTTTTGCGTCAATGCCAAATACCAATTCGGACCTCGCCATCATACTCTATTCTACACCGCGACCGTCCTGGCCTGCCTCCCCAAAGTGGCCTCAAAATGAAGTAAAGTCCGTCACGTGTAAGCGCCGGAGAGAAAATCCCTTGTATGTTGCCGCAGGCGAGTGGCTGTAGCCAGAATCGCAGGCGGCGCGGCAGGTCGAAAAATCCCTAGGGCGGTCGAGCCCGGTAGTGAGTGCGATCGCCGCGCCGCCAAAATAGACCGGCAGAGAGTCTGAACAGTCGCTGGGGCCGCATGAGCGAGCCCGGATCGTGCAAGGCTGGACTGAGGCCGGGGAGCGGGAGGTGATTGCGCTGCGGCAACAGGTATTCGCGGGCATTGACGTGAGTAAGGTCCAGCTTGAGGTGGCTCTCAGCACCGGGGAAGGCTTCGCAGTCGTCAATGATAAAGGCGGGATTGCGGAGCTGGTACGGCGGCTGCGAACGGCGGCGCAAAAGTTGGTAGTGCCGGAAGCTTCGGATTACGAGCGCGCGGCGTGGATTACTCTGTGGGAAGCGGGCCTTGCGGTGGCGCGGGTCAATCCTCGCGACAGCTATCACTTTGCCCAGGCGCGCCGACGGTTAGCCAAGACCGACCGCATCGATGCGCGCGGGCTGTGCGAGTTTGCGGCCCGGGTGCAGCCAGCGCCCAACGTGCCGCCTGAGGCTGCTAATGAAGAACTCCGGGCCTTGGTGGACCGCCGCCGTCAGCTCGTCGGAATGTTGGTCGCCGAACGTAACCGCTGCCAGCAGAATGCCCAAATCTATCTGCAAGAGCATTGAGCGCACGATCCGCGCACTCAAACGTGAACTTGGAACGATCGACCAGGCTATCGAACTCAAGCTGAGTGAATCGGCCAAGCTCGGTTCGTCCAGTACGTTGTTGCGTGCAGTTCCAGGCATAGGGCGGTCGCCTGCGCTACCCTGCTTGCTCGCCTTCCCGAACTGGGTCGCCTCAACCGACGTGAAATCGCAGCCTTGGCAGGAGTCGCACCATTCGACCGTCAGAGCGGAGCGTGGCGCGGCTCAAGCACGATCTTCGGCGGCCGCGCGGAGGTGCGTGCCACGCTCTATATGGCGACCTTGACCGCGGTCCGTCATCAACCTGCATTGCATGCTTTTTACCAACGCCTGCGCGAGCGCGGTAAACCGGCCACAGTCGCGTTGGTTGCCGCCATGCGCAAGTTGCTCGCTATCCTCAATGCCGTACTCAAACATCACACGCCCTGGAACCGCCCCGTCACACACCCGCATAACGGCGGGAGCGTTGCCCACAAGTTCACAGGCGGGATGTTTCCCGTGATCCCGGAGCCTGTGAACCCTGTGGGCAACGCATCCAGCGGCTTGACTTTCAACACAGTCGCTCAGAAGAAGCAGCCGGACAGGCCGGTTGCACCGCCACGAATCCGCCGCCGATCCGCCTACGCGTGCGCGATATGCAGAGCAGCCAACGACGCGGCCTCCTCTTCTCAAAAGCTGCTTCGCTCGCCTCAGCTACCCGCTCTATAAACGTCTTCCACGCCATGGATTATGGCGGGAGCGGTGCGCCTGTAGCCAACGCGACCGCCGCTTGGGCCACTTTCCTCGAAAGCACGAGTCCAGTCAGCGTCGGGTTTACGGAACCCACGGTCACAAACAAGGATTGGTCGGCACAAAAGGCATTGGCCATGGCGTGAAATCGGCCATTTGTATCCGTCACGGAATTTGGGGGGGGGTCGTCCCCATCCACAGAGTGCCCGCTTCGTGATACGTCGTTCCGAGACCGTCGCGGTTCTGGCTGGTGATCTGAATATTCGCTGGGTTGTTGCCGGCCAATTGGTTGGCAATGGCCAGAATGGCGGCGTCCATGTCATTGGCGAGCGAATTCTCGGGTCCAGTCGCTGTCAGGTTTACGAAAGCTCGAGGCACGCCAAACTCATCGCTCTCGAATGGGCTGAGATTGATCCAACGGCCCCCGGCATTCGGAACGCTGGTGGTCATGTCGCCAAATAGCTGCGAGACGCCGCGGAAACCCAGTGAGATCGAGCCGGCAGTCTGGTTGGCGAGAATCGCATCGAGGAGATCGATATCGGGAATCATCGCGAAGAGAAGATTATCGGAATTGCCAGATGGGTCCGCCGATGCAGTCACCTGGATATGAAATTTTCCCTGCGGCGTCGAGCCGCGCACGAGCAGCGCGCCAACCTGGACCGCATTCGGCAAAGTATTGCTTGGATCGATGGCGGCACGGTTGATACGCACGAAGATATTAGAACGGATATGCGCCATCAGGTTTCGTCCCATAAGTTCCTGGGACGGGTTGTTCAGACTGGTCGGAAAAGAATGCAGCGCGAGCCGAGTCGATTCCACTGTACCCGCAGCTAGAATCACCGCGCAGTTTGGCCCCACTCCGAGAGACTGCCGCGCGCCGTTCACGAAGACCTCGATACCGGACACCGCGCCGTTGGCTGTATTGAGGCGCGTCACGTGCGCATTCGGCACCACGAATAGGCGCCTTTGGGAATCCGGTTGCCCAGCGGCGTCACGCACCGCCTCAATCAACACAGTCGCGCTGCTATATTTGTCAAAACTGAACAGGCCGGAAGCCGGCGATTGCCCTTGAACTGCTAGCGGCGGATCTTCTACCGAATCGATGTGGGCCACGCTGCCATTCTGTATGAAGGTGGCGATGCGTTGCTTGAGCAGCGTGAACAGCGGCCCTTGGATGAAGTCCGTTTTGACATCGACGCCGGTCTGTTGTTCGAGCAATCCATAATTCTGGTTCAGGTATTGTCCCACCGCGGTCGGCCATACAGAGAGATCGCTGGCGAGAAGCCGCGGACACCATCCACCCCAGTACAACGATTTTCCGCCGATGCAGTATGCTTGACCGATAAAATCGACGTTGCTGCGCCAAGGGATACCCCATACGAGTTCGCGCGCGATACCTGGATCGTTGCTCGGCGTGATTGGTCCAGGAACATTAATGCCGGCATTCGGCAGGTTTTGAATATGCGTCCCGACAAGGAACGGCCCCGCCTCGAGCACGAGCACCTTAAGACCGCTTGCTTCACCGACACGGAAAATCTTGTCCGCGCAATAGCCGCCAAACATACCGGCGCCGATCACGACCGCATCGAACTGTCGCGCGCCGCCGGCAGTCGCTTCGTCCCATGTGTTGCACACGAACCGGCTCAGCACGTCGATGCCGAGCGACGTACGTTGTACGTCGGGCGGCGGGTTTATCGGCTGACCAGAATCCAAGAGACGGTTGAGAGGCATAGTTGGGCTGTCCTCCTAAATTCGCGTCTTCATAGGCATAGAAGCAGACGTCCACCTCGCGCAATATAAGCGGCCGCCCCGGCGTTCAAACAGTGCCGGGGATAGTACATATCCCAATGCCACACGGACTTCTCCACCTACCGATCTTTCGCTGGTCGAGGGATGGGTGCTTGCGCGCGAAACCGGCGAAGGGGAAGACGGTTGGCGAGTACCGGGCGAGCTACTCTCGCTGCTCCAGGTCGCGAGCCCGCCCCAATGAGCGGACATCGCCCCTGTTGGAAACTGCGTTCGCGCCACGGCCGATGAACCGACAACAGTGTATGAGACCACACGCCGTACGGTTATTTCGCGAGGGGAACGGTCTGCTCCGGACTTGGGGTGGACGCAGCGGGCGCCGGCTCGGCTTGGGGAGTCGCAGGCAAGTCAGCTCCGCTGGCGGGTTGCCCACTGACCCTGGGCGTGGCTGCGTCCGGGCAGATCGGCGTGACAGTATAGGTCAAGGGGTAAGTCTTCCAAGCAGCACCAGTTGCTCCCATATCGACGACCAGAATCGAGATAATTCCTAAGTCGATTAGGAGACCGAGCAGCGAGATCCCGTCGAACTTCGAACCGGTCTGCTCGGTGCGCGTTTCGCAACCGGGCGCTCTGCCCTCAATGGTAGCCGTTTTATCGCGCTCTACCGTCGTTGTCGCGTAACCTATGCCGACCGGTTGGTCGTTCACGTAGAGTTCGGCCTTGGGGTCGAGGCTCTGGATATGAATTTCGTCGCTTGTGCCATGAAACATCCAGGCGCAGCCAAGGCTCTGCGTCGTGAAAGTGAGGATCACGAGCCGAGCAAGTAGAGGTAGAAGACGCTTCATGGGGAGACCTTTCTTTGCCGACGTCTAACTCTCGTTCGGAACCGAGCGCCGAACTGTCTTGGAAAGCGCCCGGGACGGCTTGCAGTGGGCCGCCGCTCCCACCGCGAGGGGCCGCAACCGTCAGACTGTCGTCGAGTTGACGCTGGAGCGGCTATCCGGCTAAAACTCTCGTGGTTGCAAAGTCAAAATGGAAATTCCGGTGAACTGGTCAAGCGAGTCTATGCCGCGTTCAAGCCCAGCGACCTGAATGGGTTGCTGGCGAGGTTCGCCAGCGACTTCGATTTCGAACATCCAATGCCGCAAACGATCTGGGCTTTCGCAGGAGGTCGCAAAGGCCACCAAGCTTTTGTCGAGTTTATCAAAGGGTCAGGCACCGTTCGATCGTTCGTACTCATCCGTGAGAGTGGACGCAAAGCTATCTATGTGAACCCGCTCTATACTCAATCCATCGAGGGTTGTCCGAACCCGAGAGTCGAGGATTGCCGGACTTCTTATTCCAACACGTCTGCCGTCCGGATTTTACCTATCATCATCAGTGGACCCTAGGAGATGTCGTAATGTGGGACAACCGCTGTCCATTACATTACGCCGTCGCTGTGCATTACATTACGCCGTCAATGATCACAGCAATGCACCGCGCGTGATGCATCGAACGACTAGCGCCGGAGAGGACCCACGATAATAGCACTCGTACATTAGCTATAGGGGTCTGACGAATGGAAGAAGAACGACCGAGTTCCACTGCCGAGGGTGCTGCGGTAATGCGCGCCCTCCATCAAAAACTCGATGGCGAGCCGAAGATTCTGGATGACCCGATTAGTCCCCGCCTCGTCGATGCACAAAGCGACGCCCACCAGAGCCGCGTTGAGTTCCTGACGCGTCTGCCTGAATCGACCAGGATGCGGTTCAAATCGGGTTTTGTGATGCGTTGCCGATTTGCCGAAGATTGTCTCGCAGAATCGGTTAGCAATGGAACGCGCCAATACGTTTTGCTGGGAGCAGGACTGGACACCTTTGCCTATCGCCAGCCGCCTTGGGCGAAGTCGCTGCGGATCTTCGAGGTCGATCATCCGGCGACACAGCGATGGAAGCGCGTACGCTTGGCTGAAGCAGGCGTATCCATACCGGATAAGTCACCTTCGTTCCGGTCGACTTCGAGAGAGTTTCCCCTGCGGTCACCCTGCCCGCGGCGGGACTCGATTCTAGCTCCGCGACGCTCTTCTCGATGCTCGGGGTCAGCATGTATCTCACGGAGACGGCCCTCGAGCAGACGCTTAAACTTGTTCTTTCGGGGCCGGTCGGTAACAGAATCGTATTCAGCTTTGCCGCGTCTCACGCTGTTCTTCCTGCGGAAGATGTAGCCTTCGTGAAGATGCTCGACGAGCGAATAGCAGCGATGGGCGAACCCATACTGTCAAAGTTCGTTCCCGAGGATTTGACCCGCAAACTGTTTTGTATGGGCTTCTCGGAGGTCTTCCACTTAGCTCCTGAGGAAGCGAACCAGCGATACTTTCAAGGTCGTCGCGATGGGCTCAACGCGTCGCATATCGAACAAATGATCAGAGCAGCGGTATGAGACCGATCGCCATGTGGGACAACTGTTGCACGCTGCATTACCGCGTTCACGCTTGTGGCGAAGTGCGGCGCGTGATGCATCTTCCGAAAAGTGAGGCGGCTCGATGAGTCCGGCAGAACCCTCGCGCGTCAGGCGCAACCGGATAATCGCGATTGCCGCGGGCGTCATAACCGTGTTCGCGATCACGCTGGCGGCGTCGGGTTATTTGGGTCTGACCTGGCTCTGGCTGCGGCCCGCCGCCGAACTGCTGTTGCTCGCTGAACTGGTGGGTCTGATCGTGCTGGAGCGCCATCAACTGTTTGAACCGGTACACGAATCGGTCGGTGGCATTGAGGCGAATGTGGCGGCGTTGCGTAACGAGGTGAGCCAACTGAGTCAGCGATTTGATGCGTCGGGCCAGATATCATTCCACGCCAACCCATCGCAGACCGTGGCGGCGGTTGTCCGGGCGGCACGCGAGGCATTGGCTCGCGAACAGGAAGCGCCGCAAATGCTCCGCATCGCGCGGCTTGCCCGAAATCCTCTCATTTTTTCGGATCTCGAACTCGGCGCGGAGTTTCGGAAATACGCAGATGCCGTGATAGCCTTTCAAATGACGCCTGGCAGCATCGCCGATTCAAGAGTCCGCTTGTGGTCTATCCGGGTCATTATCACCGTGACAGGTTTGGAGGATTTCGACCGTTGGTGTGAACAGGTCTTACCCACATACTGGGAGCAAAAGTCGCTGAATCAGGAATTGAAGGTTCGCGTTCGGGTCCGCTCTAGCGCCGAAGCCGTGCTGACGCCACAACTGGTGACTGACCGGGACGCAATCGTAATCCTTGACGACGACAACCTTTCCTATCGATGGGGTGTTTTGTTTCAGGGCCGCCAGTATGTAACGGTTTTCGCCCGCTGGTTCGACGAGTTGTGGGCGAGCATTTCCGACCGTTATCTCGTTGGCTCGCGTAGCGGGCTGAATCAGAAGGCGTTGGATCGCATCAGGATGGAACTCGAAGCAGCCGAAGCTGAGCGCAATCGCCTGGACATCCCGAAAAGCGAGGCGGCTCTGTGAGCGGGACCCTCGCGCGTCAGGCGCAACCGCATTATCGCGATCATCGCGGTGAACGATTTAAGAGAGACCGCGA
>Ga0207139_1194_pt1 | contig 11670 bp, 8 predicted proteins | sample Alteio_BWMinHeat_7_FD_153585 | JGI IMG/M metagenome (GOLD analysis project Ga0207139, IMG submission 153585) | Enriched cells from forest soil in Barre Woods Harvard Forest LTER site, Petersham, Massachusetts, United States -... | ecosystem: Environmental > Terrestrial > Soil > Temperate forest >... | reverse complement strand
CTATCCTCAAACATAGCCAATCTCCATCAGGGCGCTATCAAACCTTATAGACATAGACACCGCCAAGGCCGATTTTGCTCCCAGTCACTTTCCGGGGGGAACTTTCCCTATTCGCTTCGACCCACGGTCACGCACGAATCTTAGTGCGGCGACCAGCAGCACCGGGCACCACTGCTACGCCAGTCCTCTCCACACGCCAATTCTGATAGGCCACCAGCATGGGAGCTGCTACCGCAATCGAGGAATAAGTGCCTATTAAGATGCCAATTACCAGGGCAAAGGAAAACCCACGGAGAACCTCTCCTCCAAAAAGATAGAGCGAGAGAACCGTCATAAACGTCAGCCCTGATGTGAGCACTGTCCGGCTCAGGGTCTGGTTGATGCTGCGGTTTACGATCTCCGAGAGCGACTCACGCCGGAGCAGCTTCACGTTTTCCCGGATGCGGTCGAAAACGACAATGGTGTCGTTCATCGAGTATCCGATTAGCGTAAGAATCGCGGCGATAACGGTAAGCGTTATCTCTCGATTCGTCAAGGAGAATGCCCCTACCGTGATCAAGGTATCGTGGAACACGGCCACCACCGCGGCCACTCCGTAAATCCATTCAAAGCGGAAGGCCAGGTACACCAGCATCCCAGCCAGCGAATATAGGGTCGCCCACTCAGCCTGATGGGTAAGCTGCTTGCCTACCTGCGGACCCACAATCTGCACGCTGCGAACACCGAATTGCGAGGTAAATGCCCCTTCCTTGAGGGCAGCGATCACTTGGGACGGCACAATTCCGTTCAGGTCATCGATGGCGCTAAGCACGCCGGAGCGGTTTTTATCGCGAAAATCGGTGATTTGGCGAGCGGTCTGAGCGTAGCGGGAGGCTGCGTCGGTGCCGAGATGCAACGGGTCTTTGTTCAGAAGATAATCGGATAGTTGTGCGGAACCGGCGTTATTGAGATCAATCTTGCCTGGTTCTGCGCCGCCGAAATGTCGCTCCATGGCGGCCACGATCTCGGCGCGGCCCCTGTCGAGCGCTTGCTCGCTGGTCTCCTGTTCAGGAAGGCTAACAATCACTTCATTGTTGCTTGCCGGCTCTAAAGTCTGAATCTTCGCATCGCGGTATCCAGCCTCGTGCACGGCAGTGCGAATTCTTCCATCATCGACTTTGTTGACGAACTTGATATCGACTTGAGTTCCGCCCCTGAAATCAACGCCCCAGGGGACATGGTGCCAAAAGAGCAGTGAGAGCACGCCCGCCACGCTGAAAACCAGTGAAAAGCTGAGGAAGTACCACTTCTTCCCGAGAAAATCGATGTTGGTGCTTTTGAAAAGTTCCAAAGTTGTTTCCTAAGCTGCGAAGCCACGAAGCCGCGAAGCTCCGAAGCTTAATTCAGTGCATTTCCCAAACGAACTCACTGCTACGACTGCAGTCACTTGTTCCAACCGACCATTGGCCATCGCAGGCCCATGCGCCAGGCTCGTAGCTTCGAAGCTTCGCGGCTTCGTAGCTATTAAATGCTCAACGCCTCGCCACGTTCTTTGCGGTTTAGTGCCGCGTCGAAGATTACGCGCGATACAAACACTGCTGTGAACAGGTTTGCCAGCAGACCGAAGGTCAGGGTCGTAGCAAATCCTCTCACTGGCCCGGTGCCGAAAATGAACAAAATGAAGGCCGAAACGATGGTGGTAACGTGCGTGTCCACGATGGTAAGCCAGGCATGGCCGAATCCCTGATCGACGGCCGCTGCCGGAGCCTTCCCCGCGCGCAACTCCTCACGAATGCGTTCGAAAATCAGCACGTTGGAATCGACGCCCATACCGATAGTGAGAATCACTCCCGCGATGCCAGGAAGTGTCAGCGAAGCATGGGTGAACCCCAGAAACCCAAGCAGGATCACGAGGTTCAGCAGCAGGGCTAGATCGGCGTTGATGCCTGCGCCACGGTAGTAGATCAGCATAAAGATCAATACCGCAGCCATACCGACAATCGCTGCCAGTACGCCGGCGCGAATCGAATCGGCGCCCAGTGAGGGACCTACTGTTTCCTCGTCAAGATAGTGAATGCTGGCTGGAAGCGCGCCTGAGCGCAGCATCATCGAGAGATCGCGCGTTTGATCTTCGGTGAAGGCTCCGGTGATCCGCACCTGATCCCGAATCGGCTCCTGAATCGTCGCTACCTCGCGCACTCGATTGTCGAGCACAATGGCCAGCTTCTCCTGCTGATGCGCGCTGGTGAATTGGAAGAAACGGCGGCCGCCATCGTTCGACAGGTTGAACTGAACATCGGGACGACCGTTCTCATCGCGGCTTGGCTGCGCGTCACGTATGTCATTGCCCGCCACGGCGGAGGTTCGTGTCACGACAAAAAATTCAGGCTGCCCTTCGCTTTGACCGGTATTCCCAGGCAGGATCACCGAATCCGCGGGAATGGTTCCCCCATTCGCTTGCAGAGCCGACTGCTCGTCCGGATAAGGACCACCGATTGATTGGCGTATCTCCAGCATCGCAGTCGATTGGATCAATTCCTTTACACGTGCTTGATCGTCCAGGCCGGGCAGCTCCACTAGGATCTGATAGGCACCCAGGCCGTGCTCCTGGATCGTCGGCTCGGCAACGCCGAACTGATCGACGCGATTGCGGATAGTTTCAATTGCCTGCTGCACCGCGCGCTGCTGCAGCGAAGTGACCTCCGACGGCTTCATCACCATCTGATAAACGCCGTTCGAACCGCTCTGCAGCTCATATTGCGGAAAGTTGTCGCTAATGGTGTTGCGCAAAGCACTGACTTTGTCGGGAGGAACGCCCTTAAGAGCGATGACTTCGGGATGATTCTGCGGATCAGGTTTGGAAATGTCGGTAGGGTTTACACCGGCTTTGGCCAAATCATCTTTCAGCGACGAGAGCGTGCGGTCAGTCTCCGCGTTCACAGCCTCGTTCACCGCGACCTGCAAAATCAGGTGAGTTCCACCCTTCAGATCGAGTCCGAGATGAATATTTTGCTGAATCGCGGCCAACAACCCGCCTTGCTTCCATGCGGTAACGGCCTTATCCGGATCGGTGCCGAGAAAGATTCCATAGACGAAGATCAACAGTGTAGCGATGATGAGTAACGTTCTTGGCAGCAGATTTTTACGCATTTACTTGGCTTCTTCTGGATTTACGAGCGCGGTTACGGCTGAGCGGGCGACCTCGATCCGCAGATTGTCCGGCGGAACGCGTAGCTGAACCGCGTCGTCCCTTAGGGAAATGATGGTTCCTCGAATACCCCCGCTGGTTACAACTTTGTCGCCATTTTTCAGCGCGCCAAGCATTTCCTGCCATTTCTTCTGGCGCTTCTGCTGGGGCATGATCAGCATTACGTAGAAAATGGCAAAAATGGCGACCAGTGGAAGAAGCCCGAAGAGCGCTGAACCCGAGGCCTGAGCCAGCAGACTGGTGATTGGGTGAGCTTCTATCAATATCTTCTCTCGTAGAATTTCGCGACTCGGCGATTGCTATGCAGGATTTCGCGATTCATTTGACTCGCGATTTGGTGCTCTCTTCGCTCAAACCGCGGAATCTGGATCAGGTAAATTTCGGGATCGTCCTTCGGCGTGAACCTGCGGGGTGTCGCAGACAAATCACAAAATCACCCGATCACCGGATCGCGAAATGGTACGGGCTGCGCTCGCAACTTCCCAAGTTTAATAGCATGACGGACGCTGCGCATCGTGTCAAGGTAATGGGCGAGGTTGTGGATGGTGTTCAGCACCGCAGCCAGCGGCTCTCCTGACACGAAAAGATGGCGCAGATAGGCGCGCGTGTAGCGCGAGCACACCATGCACTTGCACTCGGGATCGGCCGGCCGCTGATCGCGGGCGAAGCGCGCATTCTTGATGTTCATTCGTCCTTCCGACGTGAACAAGAGTCCATGGCGGGCGGCGCGCGTGGGCAGCACGCAGTCCATCATGTCCACGCCCATGGACGCATATTCGGCGATCTCCTCGGGATATCCGACACCCATCACGTAGCGCGGCTTGTCTCTGGGAAGAAGAGGCAATGTAGCGGCGATGATTTCGCGCGTCACGTCACGCGGCTCGCCCACGCTGAGACCGCCTATCGCATAGCCGGCAAAATCCAGCTCCGCTAGACGTTCTGCCGATTCACGCCGAAGATCGGCATACATTCCACCCTGCACAATCCCAAAAAGGGTCTGCGTCTCTCCGCGGGAATTAGACTGGTTTAGGAAGGGGGGCGGCTTTAACGAGGAAGACTGGCTTAGGGAGGGGTGCAGCTTTAGCGGTGCCGTTAAAGGCTCTTCGGTTTCTCTGGCTTTAGCCGCTGAGGTCGCTCTCCATGGAACTTCATGCTTATGCGCTTCGAAATACTCTTTGCTGCGTTTCGCCCATCGCGCAGTCATCTCCATTGACTCCCGGGCCCGTTCCCGCGTCGCCGGATGCTCCGTGCACTCGTCGAAGGCCATGATGATGTCCGCCCCAAGCGCAATCTGAATCTCCATAGCCCGCTCAGGCGTAAACACGTGGCTGCTGCCGTCGAGATGAGATCGAAACTCCACGCCCTGCTCCGAAACTTTGCGGAATTCACTCAAGCTGAAGACCTGAAATCCTCCAGAATCGGTGAGAATGCTCCGCTCCCAGGACATGAAACGATGTAAGCCACCCATTTCGCGGATGGCTTCGTATCCCGGCCTTAGATATAGGTGATAGGTGTTGCCCAGTAGAATCTGAACATCCAACTCTTCGAGGATGTGCTGAGGCACGCCTTTCACTGAGCCGAGAGTCCCGACTGGCATGAAGACAGGGGTCTCGATCTCGCCGTGAGGCGTTTTGATCATGCCAAGGCGGGCAGGACCGTCGGATGCGGAAATGGAGAAAGCGAGAGCCATGGCCCAATCGGGTCATCGGATGATCGGGTCGTTTTTCAACGCTGACCCAATCCCATCAATTCGATGAACGCTGTACCGATGTTCTCACGACTTTAACTCTGGGAAAAAAGCCGTACTTGGTAATCGCGCAGTGTTTGGCAAGCAAACAAAGAGCCGCCCTGGCGGGCGGCTCTTTTTAGCTTGCTGTGGTCTTATAGGCCAGACTGTTCCCTGATTACTCCAGGTTGCGGAGCGTTTTTCGGCGTCGCCAGGTAGCCGGTGACCGACTTCTTGTTTGCCGTAAACACAACCACTTCATACAGCATCCGGTCGCGGCCGGTGTAGAACTGCAGTGGCTCGGCGACGTTCCTGTCCCTCTTCTCGATGATGTGATCATCGGCGATCACATCCATCGTGAAGTTGCCCTTCCTGGCATTGACCTTCTTCAGTTGCAGGCTGATCGTTCCAACCGGAGTTGGACGCTTGCTCTTGGCCAGCGTGAACTCGTAATAGTTGCGATCGCCCTTATGCTTCAGGAGCTCGAGGTCATCGCGCGTGTGGGCGATAAGTCCGCTCTGCATTCCGAGGTCGCCGATAGTGCTGTCGAGCCTCTTCTTGGTAGCTTCAAGATCGCCTCTGGTAGCGGAGATGTCATTCTTCGCTCCAGAGAGATCGGTTTTCACTCCGCCCAGGTCGTTGGACATGGAAGCAAGCAGTTGTTGGCTCTGCTGCAGTTGTTTCTCAGTCTCGTTCACCTGCTTGCGCAGAGCGTCGGATCGCGCTGCGATCTGCCGCTGCGTTTTCCCGATTCTGAACTGTAGAGCCTGGGTGGACCGCTGTAGGCTGGACTCGGTGGTTTCGAGCTGATCGACCATGGCTTTGTTGCGCATCTCGACCGACTCGAGCACAGTTTTTTGCGAGTCTTCCGCTTTCTCCAGCCGCGAGCCCAGGTGGTACGCGTAAAAGCCTGAGCCGCACACGTATGCGAGGGCCAGCGCTGTCCCAATCAGCTTCATATTTACCGTGCGAATCGCGCTGGAAACGGCTTCGAATTCGTGATTCGATGGTTCTGCTTCTTTTTGATAGTCCATAGTTCTCCTTGCCCGTGCCAAGGCACGTTCACTGAAACTTGAAAATCCCAGAGAAGCGGCTGATCAATCGTAAGGCAGGTAGCAGGCGCTCGCGGGTGACGTTAGGACATGGACGCGGCCACTTTAGGTCATGGCCTTCAGAACCACCTGCGTTCAGCGGGTGGGGCAGCCGGAGGTGTTGCGGTTGCGGTCTTTGCTGTTCTTCACTTCCACCCTTCCCTATCCCGCAGCCTGGTGATGTGCGCCACATGATGCTCTCCATGCCATGCGTAGAGCGCTACCAGCCAGTCGAGCGTGCGGATTCCGTGTTCGGGATGGCGAAGAGTGCGGGCGAAATCCGCGTCCTGCATAGCGCGCAGCACGTGATTCCAGCGTTCATGGATAGTTTCCAGCAGCACCAGCGAGGTTTCAATCGGAGTAAGACGGGCATCGGCCAATTCGGCCCAGAGCTTTTCGTCGTAGGGCTTGATCATCGGTTCGTTTTCGGTAAGGGCGAGCTTGGTGCGAAAGAACGCATTAGCATGGCTGTCAGGCACATGATGCACAACCTGCCGCACCGTCCATCCGTCCGGGCGGTAAGGAGTGTCGAGCTGCTGCGCGGACAGGCCGTGAACCGCAGCGCGCAATTTGGCCGGCGTTCTGGCAATAGTCTCAATCGCCGCCTGCCGTTGTGGCTTGCTTAGCGGAGTGTAGGCGAATTGACCGATGGGGTAACTGAGGTCCTGTACGGGAGTCGCGGAGCTCATGGTCTTCTCCAAGCGGGAAAATGAATTTCCCAATTACGAACTACTGAATTACGAAATCGTCTTCTGCATAAACTTTGCTACGTTTACCACCGCCCGGTGCACGGTGCCTGAACCGATCGGCTGACGGGCGTTGCGCGCGCTCACCCGATAGATAAAGAAACGCCCATCGACTCTCTCCAGGACCGCCTCGGCGATAACCGTTTCACCCACGGTGGTCGGCGCACGATGGTCAACGTGAATCGCGGTTCCCACCGTAGCTTCTCCCTCTTCGCAAAACGGCTTCTGTGCCTGAAAGCATGCAAACTCCATCCAACCGATCATCCATGGTGTCGCGAGAACCAGAGGCAGCTCCGGGTCCACTGCGGCAAGCGTATGGCGGTGCTCCACTACTTGACTTACTTCGGCGCGAGTGCCAATTGGAACTTGCATAGCCATAGAAGGTTAATAAGAAAATAGCCGACCAACTCGAAGCGAACAATTTCTAAGTTTTTGGACTAACTCAAGATCGAATCGCATCCGAGTTTTGACTTTCGCGAGCCCGACTCGAATCGCAGGACTTTTTTTCTCAAATGCGTGAAATCGGAAAAACGAATGCAATATGACTTAACAACGCGGACGCACAGGCCGAAATTTCCAACGTTTCATAGATTGAAGGCGCTTATTGGGCAGTTTCTACAAAATCCCGTAGAAACTGTGAAAATCGCTTTCACCAGTGGCCGTACGCTTTCTCGAAAATTCACTTTACGTGAATCTGCCTATGGAAAACTAGGCCGGACCAGTGATAGATTGCCCGGTTCCCTAAAGGTTCCAGGAAATTTGATCGCTGTTTGCGCAGCGCATTTCCGCTTCGCGAACGCGAAGACTTCAAAATTGTTTCGCTTTGACTGCTTCAGTCAAGAGGAGCTCACAAATATGACATTGCCATTGCTTAGTTTCACAGAAACGCACTCGCTGACGATCCGACGTCACATCCCCAAAATGGTCTTCGCCATGATGGCCGCTCTAGCATTGAGCGCGAGTATGATCGCGCAATCCACGACAGAGGGAGCCATTGGCGGCACCGTTTATGACGCGGGTGGAGCGGTTGTTCCGCGCGCAGCGGTTGTAGTTCACAACAATGGCACCAACGCGGAAAAGACAGTCACGACAGACTCATCGGGTTACTACCGCGCCAACCTGCTCCCACCTGCGACCTACACGGTTACCGTAAACTCACAGGGCTTCGCGGCCTACAAGGCCGAGAACGTTGTCGTGCAAGTAGGCAATTTGACGGACGTCTCACCTCGCTTGGGCGTGGCTGGGACGGCAGAAACCGTAAGCGTCACGGGGGAAACTCCAGAGATAAATACGAGCTCCGCTGACTTCGCGCCGGTTGTGAACACAGTTGAGGTTCAGAACCTACCGATCAACGGGGGACGCTGGTCGGATTTTTCCCTTCTGACTCCAACGGTATTGAACAACAGTAGCGGATTTGGATTAATCAGCGTTCGCGGCATTAGCGTTCTGCTGAACAACAATACCGTGGACGGCGCCGATAATAATCAGGCTTTCTTTTCCGAGGAACGAGGGCGCACCCGCGCGGGCTATTCGACTCCCAAGACCGCCGTGCAGGAGTTCCAGGTCAACACTTCCAACTATTCATCAGAATACGGACGCGCTGCCGGAGCGGTGATCAACACAGTTACTAGAAGCGGGACCAACGCCATGCATGGCGAACTTTATTTCTACGACCGCGATAATGACTGGGGCGCCAAGAATGCATTCACAAAAGTTTTCAACCAGACTTCTCCCGGGAATTTCACACAGCAAATCCTGAAGCCGAAGGACTGGAGAAAAATTTGGGGGTTGTCAGTCGGCGGACCCATCATCAAAGACAAGCTGTTCTTCTACTTCACCTACGACCAGTACAAGCGCAACTTCCCTGGAATCGCTGCTCTTAGCAGCCCGACTCAGTTCTTCGCTCCTCCGAACGCTGCCCAGCAAGCCACGCTCTCCGGTAACCTGGGAATCTCAACGGCAGCCGCCCAAACGCTCTACACCAATTCGCAGAATGACTTCCTTGGAGAACTTGGCCCGGTGAACCGGACCGGCGAGCAGCTTATCTTCCTGCCGAAAGTAGATTGGAACATCAGCAGCAAAAATCACGCATCGTTTGAAGTTAATCGCATGCGTTGGCATTCGCCCGCGGGGATACAGACGCAGGCGAGCGTGAATTTTGCCAACTCCAGCTTCGGCAACGACGATGTGAAAGACACTTGGGGAGTCGCCAAGCTCGACACCACGATCACCAATTCGTTGGCCAACGAGGCGCGGTTCCAATACGGGCGCGATTTCGAGTTTGAGCACCCGCAACCGGCAAATGCATACGAGCAAGCGCGCTTCTTGCATCCGGCAGGCTATAACAACCCGCTCGGCATCCCCCCAAATGTGTTCTTCACCTTCAACACTTTTAATTTCGGAACTGCAACTTTTCTTGACCGGCCGGCCTTCCCGGACGAAAGGCGCACACAATTCGCCGATACCGTGACGTGGGTACATGGAAACCACAGTCTGAAGTTTGGGGGCGACATCGTCCATACCGACGAACTCAGTCAAAACTTATTTCTACAGTTTGGCGCGTTCACCTACACCAGCTTTGAAAACTACATTTCCGATCTGACCACGCCAAATCGCTGCGGCGCGGGCCATAACACGCCCTGCTACAGCCAATATCAGCAGGGTTTCGGTCCTTTGGGGCTCGGCTTCACTCACAACGATATCGGTCTCTTTGTCCAGGATGACTGGAAGCTCATGCCTCGGCTCACTGTTAATTTGGGTGTGCGTTGGGATTACGAAACCATGCCGAACATCCCTTTACCCAATCCGGCAGTGCCCCAAACCACCCAACTTCCTGACGACAAGAACAACTTTGGACCGCGTGTCGGCTTCGCCTGGGATGTGCGAGGCACAGGCAAACAGGTTCTGCGTGGAGGGTACGGCATCTACTTCGGCCGCGTGATCGACTCAACAATCTTTAATTCGTTGATTGACACTGGCAATGCTGGCGGGCAGAATTCCTTCACTTTTAACGCAACTACTCCGGGAGCGCCTACTTTCCCCCAAATCCTGACCGCAACTCCGACCGGCGGCAGCACCGCCAAGCCGAACGTCGTGTTCTTCGACCATCATTTCCAGGCCCCACAAATCCATGAAGTTGATCTCACTTTTCAACAGGACTTCGGCCACAGCAACGTGGTATCGCTGAGCTGGCTGGGTAGCTACTCGCGGGAACTGCCTGGTTTTGTCGATGTCAACATCGCTCCCGCCACTTCAACGATCAGCTATACCGTCCAGCCGGGCGGGCCAATTCCCGCGGGAACAGTGCTGACGATGCCGCTCTATACGTCCCGTCCGAACACGTCGTTCGGTTCCATGACAGACATTTTCAGCGGAATTAATGGCACCTACAACGCTTTGGTAGCGCAGTTCACTCATCGCATCGACAAGTACCTGGACGTCAACGCCAACTACACCTGGTCACACGCGATTGACTATAACCAAAACCAAAGCACTTTCAGTGACACGAATGACCTCTTCGACCCCTTCAATCTCAAACTGGAGAAGGGAAATTCCATCTACGACGTGCCCAACCGCTTCGTCTTCAACGCAGTTGCGTTGGCGCCGTGGAAGCTCGGAGGATGGAAGGGGTACTTAGGCAACGGTTGGGAACTAGCACCTATCTTTCAGGTGCAGAATGGACTGCCCTTCTCGCTGACTACCTCAGGTGGCCCGCCCAGCGGAACCGGCGCCCTCTTGACTGGCTCGATTAACGGCTCGGGCGGAAGAAATCAACTTCCCAACCTGCAGCGCAATACATTCCGTTTTCCTGGAACGCAGGTTATTGATATGCGAGTATCGAAGCACTTCGCATTCAAAGACCGTTACAGCGTTGAGTTGCTGGGCGAAGCCTTCAATCTCTTCAATCACAACAACGTAACCGGCATTAACACCTTGGGGTACAGGACTGGCGGCACCGCTGCAGCTCCCGTTCTGAACTTCAATTCCACATTCAACCAGGTCACGAACGCGAACAGCAATTTCGCATACAGCCAGCGTCAGGTGCAGTTGGGTGTTCGTTTCGTCTTTTAGTCAAAGGTCGCGCTCGAGCAACGGCAGCCAGGAATGGCTGCCGTTGTAGCTTGTCAGTGGTGTCGCAAGGTGTCTCTTTTTGATCGGAACACTGGCGGAAGATCTTAAGACACAGCGCCAACGCGGCGGTGACCAGCAGGTTGCATCCCGTAAGATTGCAAATCAAATCGAACCAGGAGTTAAGACAATGTCGTCGTTTCAATCCAGCCGATTCGCGAGCAAGGCAAGCCCGATTGTCGCAGCTCTCATTACAGTCATCCTTCTTCTCATGCTTGGCGCGAGCGCATTCGGACAAGGCAACCAAGGCACTGTTTCCGGCTTGGTCATCGATCCTTCGGGCGCGGTGCTGCCTGACAGCGCAATCACCGCGACCAACACTGCTACCGGAGAAACCTTCAAGACCACCAGCAACGCAAGCGGATTGTTCGTCTTTCCGCTGCTTCCGGTAGGACCATACAAAGTAGAAGCGACACGCACCGGATTTGCTGGGTTCGCTGAGAACGTTCAGGTCACCGTCGGTGCCAAGATCGATCTCAAGATGGACCTGCGCGTGGCAACCGGGAATCAGACGGTCGAAGTGACTGCAGAAGCGCCGGTGGTGGAAACTACGCGCACCAGCGTCAGCGACACCGTCAACGATCGTCAGATCGCGACTCTGCCGACCAATGGCCGCAACTTTCTCGATTTCACTTTGCTTACTCCCGGCGTGGTGCGCGATGTGCGCAGCGGCGACCTCAGTTTTGCCGGACAGCGTGGCACGTTGAACTCGCTCACCGTCGATGGCACCGACAACAACAACAACTTCTTCGGTCAGACGCTGGGTCGCACCGGATCAGGGCGCGCGCCATA
>Ga0207139_1193_pt1 | contig 11737 bp, 6 predicted proteins | sample Alteio_BWMinHeat_7_FD_153585 | JGI IMG/M metagenome (GOLD analysis project Ga0207139, IMG submission 153585) | Enriched cells from forest soil in Barre Woods Harvard Forest LTER site, Petersham, Massachusetts, United States -... | ecosystem: Environmental > Terrestrial > Soil > Temperate forest >... | reverse complement strand
GATGCTCGGCGCAAGCGCCCTGGAGGGCATACCGGTCGAAGCATTTAGTTCAGGCGAAGGGCGGTGGTTGAGTGTGACTGTCGAGGGTGAGCCTGCGCAGCCGCGCTTGCTGTTAGTGAGCGTCCCTTACGCGATCAGAGCAGAAGAAGCAGAGAAACTTGGAGGACTCACAGCGTCAGAGTTCGTCACGAAAAGTGACCTGCAATCGGCTGTGCGGGAATCGCTGGCGCAGGCGAGGACGGTGGCTGCTGTCTCCTCAGTCCAGCCTGCCAGTGTCTCCGCTTCGCAGCCGGCTGGGGGAATCCAGCAGTCAGCTGGAGGCATTGACGACAGCCAACATGGGAACAACGCATTGGCGAACACACAGCCGAGCGTGACTCAGCAAGGGGTGACCGGCGCCGGAGCGGCGAGCTTTTCCGATACCAGCGGCAATGAAGTCGTGTTCGTGAATCAGAGCGGCACGGGGATGGCGGTCAACGCTGCCACTTCCGGCAAAGTAGCGGTGAATGGAACTGTGTCCTCGCCAACTGGAATTGGCGTACGGGGTTCGGCGACATCGATAACCGGGAATGCTGTAGGTGTGCGCGGCGATACATCGACGCCAGGCGGCCAAGGTGTTGTTGGAAATGCAACATCGACGTCTGCGGGTGACACAAGCACAGGCGTCCAGGGTCAATCGTCCGCCGGCATGGGTGCAGGTGTGAATGGAGTGGCTTCGGGCGCCCGGGGCATCGGTGTGTTGGGAACGGCATCTTCTCCGACTGGCAATACGGTAGGTATTGAAGGTGTCGCTCTAAGTGCCAACGGCGTTGCCGGCGAGTTCAGTGTCGTGCAGGCCGGCGCGACAATTCTTAGCGGACAATTCAACGGGAATACCGAGTTCACCGTCGATTCTGGAGGAGATGTCCTGGCCCGCGGAAATGTATCGGCGGCTTCCTTTCAGGTTAATAGTCAGACTGTGATTGATAGGAACGGCAACTGGGTAGGAAGTCCAGCGGGATTGGCGGGACCTCAGGGACCGGCGGGAGTTCAAGGCCCGAAGGGGGACACTGGTGCGATCGGGCCCCCAGGTCCAGCCGGGGCAACAGGAGCAACAGGGGCAACAGGAGCAACAGGAGCAACAGGAGCAACAGGAGCAACAGGAGCTACAGGAGCTACAGGAGCTACAGGAGCTACAGGAGCTACAGGTATCCAAGGGCCTATTGGGTTGACTGGTCCGGTAGGTCCACAAGGTCCAAAAGGGGATACCGGCCTAACCGGGGCCGCCGGACCGCAAGGTCTCACTGGGGCAACAGGTCCGCAGGGGCCAGCCGGTGCCACCGGAGCCCAAGGTCCGGCGGGTCTACAAGGGCCAGCCGGCGCATCTCCATTTTCCCTAAATGGGAACAATGCTGTTTATACGGCGGGATTCGTAGGGATAGGGACGCCGGCACCAAAAGCGAGTCTGGATGTAACCGGACAGATCGCAGTGGCGGGGACACCGGTGATCGATGAGACCGGAAAGTGGATCGGAAGTCCAACGGGATTGGTAGGACCAACGGGTCCAACCGGAGCAACGGGACCGACGGGACCGAAAGGGGACACCGGTCTGACCGGAGCGACAGGCCCAACGGGTCCGGCAGGAGCGACGGGGCAGACAGGACCGAAAGGGGACACCGGCTTGACCGGAGCGACAGGGGCAACGGGTCCCGCAGGAGCGACGGGGCCGACAGGAGCGAAAGGGGATACTGGTCTGACTGGAGCGACAGGGGCAACGGGTCCCGCAGGAGCGACGGGGCCGACAGGTCCAAAAGGGGACACCGGTCTGACCGGAGCGACAGGCCCAACTGGTCCGCAAGGCCCAATAGGCCCGACGGGGCTCCAAGGTTTGCAAGGTGTGCCCGGAACAACAGGCCAGCAAGGTCCGCAGGGGCCGACCGGGCTGACGGGAGCCACAGGTCCTCAAGGCCAAACTGGTCCGCAGGGACCGGCCGGGGTATCTCCGCTTTCCCTGAATGGAAATGATGTTGTTTTCAACCAGAACGGTGGACCGGAAGTCTTTCATTTGAGCGGAAGTGCTAATCCGCAGGACACGTTGATAGTAGCGAATAACACCCCCGGCGCCGCCAATGTAAACGAGCAGTCTCCACAGCTTCCCGCGGCGATTGTTGGCCTCCAGCAGAACACCACAGGATTCGCTGCCGGAGTAGTTGGCCAGAGCCAGTCCAACGGCGGAGGCGTCGGAGTAGCGGGCGTTGCCACCGGTATCTCCAATCAGGATGAGGTGATCGGGACTGTCGGACTTGCGACCGCCTCAACTGGTAGGCAAGTTGGAGTGCTCGGCGACATCTTCACCAGCGACACCTCCAGCTCGTCAGCCGCACGATTCACCAACTACGGATCAAGTTCCGGACTGGTAATCGATGCTCGAGGTCCCAATCCCGGCGGAAACTGCAACAATCCGCCTTGCGCGCAGTCGGTACTCACGGTAGATGCCTCGGGCAATGCAAAGGCCAACGGAACTGTCACTGCGGCTCATTTTTCCGGTGACGGATCGCTGCTGACGGGAATCACGGCGTCAGCTCTGACCGGCGGCGGTGCGCCCACCAGCGCCGATACCGGAAACACAATCGTGTTCCGCGATGGCTCCGGAGATTTTCGCGCTCACACCATTACTGCCGAGCAGCAGTTCACGGGAAGTGGCGCAGGATTGACAAGTATTCCGATCACGGCATTAGCCAATGTGAGCAGCCTCACTGCCGGGAATACGCTTGTGCTGCGTGACGGTTTCGGAGACTTTCATGGACACACCATCACTGCGGACCAGCAATTCTCCGGAAGCGGGGCTGGACTGACAGGGATTCCGGCATCTGCGCTGACAGGCGCTGGAGCGCCTACAAATGCCAATACCGCAAACACCATCGTGCAGCGCGATTCTTCGGGGAGCTTCGCCGGGGGCACGATCACGGCCAGCACGTTCAGCGGCGGTACTTTTAACGGCAGCGGGTCGGGACTAACAGGGATTCCGGCATCCGCGTTAACCGGCGCTGGAGCCCCCACCAATGCTAATACGGGAAACGCGATTGTGCAGCGCGACTCCTCAGGGAGCTTCGCCGGGGGCACGATCACGGCCACGACCTTCAGTGGAGGAACGTTTAACGGCAGCGGGTCGGGACTGACAGGGATTCCGGCATCGGCACTGACCGGCGCAGGTGCGCCGGCCAATGCCAATACGGGAAACACGATCGTACAGCGCGATGCTTCCGGAAGCTTCAGCGCAGGGACAATCACGGCCAGCGCGTTCAGCGGCGGCTCGTTTAGCGGCAGCGGAGCCAATCTGACAGGGATTCCAGTATCGGCGCTGACCGGCGCCGGTGCCCCGACCAATGCCAATACGGGAAACACGATCGTACAGCGTGATGCTTCCGGGAGCTTCAGCGCAGGGACAATCACGGCCAGCGCATTCAGCGGTGGCTCGTTTAGCGGCAGCGGCGCGAATCTGACGGGGATTCCGCTATCGGCGCTGACTGGCGCAGGCGCACCTACAAGCGGAAATAGCGGAAACAGTATTGTGCAGCGGGATGCCTCGGGCAGCTTCAGTGCAGGTACGATCTCCGCGAATTCATTCCAAGGCTCGTTTATCGGCAGCGGAGCCGGACTCAACACCTTGAATGCAGCCGCGATCACGGTGCTTACGGGCACAATCCCCGATGCAACCCTTAGCTCCAACGTTCCGCTTCTAAATGCGGCGGCCAATAAGTTCACCGGCAATGTGCAGGCTGCAAGCGTCACCGTAGCGAACGATGCTGCATTCTCGTCGGCGCCACGTATGATGTGGACGACCTTCCTTCCTGACGGCCTCACGACCGCCTACACGGCCAACGTAATGATCCCGGATCAGAACATCGTCGTGACTCGCGTGATGGCCACATTGAAAACGGCAGAGAGTGGGAACTGCTCTTCGAATCTGGATATTCGCGTCAGCAACAGTGGGCTCATCTTTGACTTGACCTTCAAAGCCGGACAGACCGTCGCCGATTCTGGCGCGCTCAACAAAGCCGTAGCCGGTGGTTCAAACCTGCAGGTTTCGATTCAGACTGGAGCAAGTTGCCAAACGAATCCCGCGGACGCCAATGTGAGCGTTCAGTACCGCATGCAATAAGCGCATGAAGCATAAAGACCTCTTGTCTTGGAGACGCAACCTGCTGCGTCTCTATCAGGATGTCTGCGCTCATTAATTCTCTAACCAACCGGGAACAGGTAGCGCAGCACGGGGTCAACTTTCTCCGCCCAGGCTGCCTCGTCATGCTTTCCACCGGAGATGACCTCATAGTGCAGGTCTTCTCCTTCGTTCCAGCCTCTGGCAACGAGCGTGTCGCGGAGGGAATTGGCGTCGCGCAATCCACTCTTGCTCTCTTCCGTTCCCATTGATAGCCAGATTTTTAAGCGCGGCTTGGGTTGCGTCGCGCGGATGATCTTGAGAATCGCTTTGTTGTCCCACCATACTGAAGGGGAAAGCACGGCAAGTTTGCCGAAGACCTCAGGGTGAGTGAATCCGAGATAAAGAGTAGCAAGGCCTCCCAGCGAAGATCCGCCCAAGCCGGTATTATGCGCATCGGGCAGAGTCCGGTACCTCTCGTCGATGAACGGCTTCAGCTCTTCCACCAGCATGTGACCGTAGAGTTCGGCGTGACCGCCTCCGAGCTTACGGTCGCGCGTGGGCGTGTACTCTTCGATGCGGTGCTCGCCGGTATTGAAGATACCAACGATGATCAACGGCTCGATTTCGCCCGCGCGGATCAGCGAGTCGGCGGTCTCGTCGGCCTTCCAGTCCATACCTCGCACATAAGCTGTTTCCGGATCGAACAGATTCTGGCCGTCATGCAGGTAGAGAACCGGATAGTGCCGTTCTTCACTCTCGTAATCCGGCGGCAGATACACCACCAGATCGCGACGGTACGGAACATATTGCGATACAAAGTTGTGGTATCGCTGAACGCTGTCGGTATTGTGAACTCCTTGAATCTGTTCTCGCGGATTGTCGACGTGCGGTGTGGACGGTTGGCTATCCGCCACGCCGTTCTGCTCGGCGATCTCAGGATTATCGTTGGGCATAGGTTTATTGTTAGAGTACAGTTCGCAATCAAAGTTGCACAGTAAAGAAACTGCGGAAGAGTGTTCGGCTGATTGCGTCCTGTGATCGACCGAATGGTTGCAAGTCACGAAATCATGAAATCACAAAATCACAAATTGACATGAACCGCGAATATCACAAATGGTGGTCGCCGCGTTTGGGACGCGACATGGAGCTGCTGGTCTTCGGGCATGCGGGTCTGCCGGCCATTGTCTTTCCCACTTCCCGTGGACGTTTTTTTGAATTTGAAGATCGTGGGATGGTAAGTGCGCTTTGGCACAAGATCGAGGGCGGCGGCCTTCAACTTTACTGCGTCGATAGCGTCGATGGGGAGAGCTGGTATAACCGCAACGTGCCTCCACGCTGGCGCATCGCCCGGCACATGCAATATGAGGACTATGTGCTGCACGAAGTGGTGCCGCTCATCAAGCAGAAGAACCCGCGCTGGGACTTGGCCACCGCGGGATGTTCGTTTGGAGGATTTCATGCCATGAATCTTGCCTTGAGGCGGCCCGACATGGTGAGTGCTTGCTTAAGCATGGGTGGCGCTTTCGACATCACGCAGTTTCTCGACGGCTACTACGACGACGACTGCTACTTCAACTCTCCGCCTCACTACCTCAAGAACATGGGCGATTCTTGGAACCTCGATCGTTATCGGCAAAACAAGTATGTGTTGGCCACCGGAGAGCACGACATGTGCTGGAGCGACAATGAGCGCCTGGCGGAGATCATGCGCGAGAAACGGATTCCGCACCGGCTTGACGTGTGGCGCGACGGGACAGGTCACGATTGGCCTTGGTGGCAAAAGATGGCGCAGGTTTATTTTCAGTAAAGACCTTCTGCTGGCCTGCCTGAATTCGACTAAACTTTCCCCTCGATGGCTCCTCGAGTCTTACTGCTCTCTGCCGATGCCAGCCTCGTCGCGGCTTTTGCGGACGCAAGAGCCCGTATCGGCTTTGAGTTAACGCATAGCGAGCTGCCGGCTGAGGCGGAGAAGGTTCTGGGAAATCACAATTTTGACGCTGTGTTTATCGACTGCGACGATCTGCACGGCTCGAAGGCATTATTAGCGTCCACGAAAAAGTCTCCCACCAACAGGAATTCGGCAATTGTGGCCATTCTCAGCGGCGACACGGAACCTGCGGACGCTATAGACCTTGGAGCGACCTCGGTACTGTCAAAGCCACTATCCGGCGCGAAGCTTAAAGAGGGGATTAAAGCAAGTTGCGCCGCATTTGCCCAGCGTCAACACCAGCGCGTTCGGCTAGCGGTACCGGTCTATATCTCGTTTGGTGAGACCAGCGACCGCCTGGCTACGTCGCTCAACGTCAGTCCAGGCGGGATAGCTCTTCGCTGCGAGTCTCCGATCGATGCAGAGGAACAGGTAAGGGTGAAGTTTCAGCCTCCAGGGGCGAAGCGTCCGGTTCTCGCGCGTGGAGAAGTCGCCTGGATGGACAGCTCTGGGCTGGCAGGCATCCGTTTCATTTCCTTGATCGGAGATGGTGCGGAGGTTCTCAATGGTTGGATCGAGTCGATGAGCCGGGCCAAAGTTGGCTCGACACCGTAAACACAGAGCATGAAGTCTGCAGATTTTGTGCCGGTGCCGACGAGAAGAATTTCCTGCCGCAGGGAATTTAACAGCGAATTTTTTTGCTCGCGCCCTGGCTCTTGCAAATTCTGCCCAAAATCTGCAGATTTCGCCCCACAGGCAGGGAACGGATCAGGGATTCCAGGGAATTTCGTCGCTAATCGCTTCTAGTAACGTGACTTACGACAGGTTTTGCAGGTCACCACCCGAATGGCATCAGGGAACTATCAGGGAATCCCGGCCTTGACAGTGGAGTGCGCTTCTTTGGCAGTCGTGAAATGAGGCTGGAGCGTTACGCCCCCGCCATCACGATCGGCATCGTAGGCGTCTCACTTCCGCCTTCGGGCTCGACGGTCACCGCAAACGTCTTCGGGGATACATTCTTCTCCATCACCGGCATGATGATTGACGCGGCGCCTTGGGCATCCGGCTTGAACATTCCGCACGGCATCGGCGCAGAGCCGTTCGCTGGGATCAGCCATAGCTGATAGGTTTTCTGCGGCGGTAGCTGTTGCAAATGCAGAGCGGTAAAGACCAATGTGCCGGTCTTTTTCATATAGCTCGCTCGCCCTTCTGGAACGGGCCGGAATTTCGACGCTACCATCGCGAAGTGAGAGGATTCAGGAGAAGTCAGGGCGTCGAGCACCATCTTTGAGCGTTCAAGGCTGGCCTGCCGGTCGTCGGCCTGTTGCTGCGTCACTTCCAGCCTGTGGCGCAGACTCACGTTTTCGCGCCAGAGCATGAGACCAAAAGCCACCAGCACCACGGCAGCGACCATGGGCATAAAGCTCCACCATGGCCGGCGCATCACAAACCGGCGCGCCTCTCGCGGCTCCTGCCTGATGGCGTTCAGCAGTCGTTGGCGCGATCGTTGCGGCGCAGATGACGCAACCGTTGAGAGCGCCAGCAGTGCCATACCGGAATTGATCTCCTCCAGTTCGCGCCGGCACCGCGGACAATCATCCAGATGCCGCTGCACCTCGGCCGCCTGCTCTGTGGGAAGCTCGCGCAGCGCGAAGAGCATGAGGTCGTCAATGAGATGCTCTTTCATGCGCCCAGCGCCTTTCTCAGCGCGAGTAAAGCGGACCGGATTCGCGTCTTTATCGTGCCCAGCGGTTCCCCAGTTTTGCTGGCGATCTCGGCGTGCGTGAGACCCTGGAAGAATGCCATCTCGAGCGGCTGGCGTTGTTCCGAGGTCAAACGTTCTACGGCAGCGCGAACTTTGGCGATGGCCAGATTGCGATCGGTCGACTGCTCTAGTCTAGTATCGACGCAGATGATCACATCCTCAATATCGGTTTCGGGACGGCGGCGGCGCAGTTGATCTATGGCGCGATGGCGCGCGATCACCGCGAGCCATGCTCCCAGGCTTCCGCGGCTGGAATCGAAGCGCTGCGGATTCCGCCATAATTGAAGAAAAATTTCCTGCAAAATATCTTCCGCCTGCGTAGTCTCACCCAATACCCGCAATGCTACCGAATACACCACAGATGCATAGCGGTCATGCAATGCTGCGAGCGCGTCTTCGTCACCCGATCGGATGCGGGACATTAGCAGGGCATCCGTCATCTGCGGCTGATCTTTGGCGCTCGGCACCGAGCTCATGTGCTCTTCCTAAGAACGAGGCGGTTAGGGCCCTTGGATTTAAAGGAGTTGGACCGAATGCGAGATTCTACCTCAGAGGAAGATTACGAGAGTAATGGAGCGAGAAGGGCGGCAGCGCGGACCGAGTCCTTGCTTACCGAGGTAGAGACGCAGCATTGCTGCGCTCCCCGGTCCCTCAACAGAATGGTGCAGACTTCCTTCGGCGAAGTTGAGTAAAAGTAGAGAAGGTTCAGGCCGTCGGCAGTGCCGTGCCTTAATGGAGGGGAAGTGACACCGCACCGCAATAGATGATTTCCCCTAGCGATTGGGCAAGCTTTGCATCACCCGCTCCTGCCCTAAGCAAGATTTCCAAATTTTGCAACATCCCGAGATGCTGAATTGTCGTACTATTCGAAGCCGAGTCTCTGGATAACCTGTTCCCCCGGATCACCGCCTATCTGTCAATTGCCACTTCACAGTCAGGCTTCCGGATCGCGTCTCTGGACGTGTAGGTGGAGCTGTGACCTCTGGAGACATTGTTTCGGTGTCGAAAAGCGATTCCGTGGCCGGGGAATTTGCGTCGCCGATGCCGGCATTCCGGGGAACGAGAAATGGGACGTACGCTCTGCCTTTTCGCTGTAACGGTACTGGCCGCACTCAGGGCCACCGGGCAAGTAAACACCATCAACACTATCGCTGGCGGGGCACCACAGCCAAACGTGGCCACCAGCGCCTATCTGCCGCAGCCCGTCTCGGCTGTAAGAGACACTTCAGGAAATACGTACATCTCTGTTCCCGCGCTCAATACCGTGTACCTGGTGAGTACCGCCGGCGCGCTGAGCGTCTATGCCGGAAATGGCATAGCCGGTTTCTCGGGTGACGGCGGACCTGCCGCGCAAGCGCAGCTTAACTTCCCCGAAGGCTTGGCCATCGATTCCGGTAATAACGTCTTCATTGCCGACTCTGTGAACCAAAGGATCCGCCGAGTCGATGCCCAGACGCACACCATCACGACCGTCGCCGGAAGCGAGGACCCAGGCTTTGGCAATTACAGCGGCGACGGTGGTCCAGCCACTAACGCGCGTTTGAATTCACCCACTGATGTGGCAGTGGATGCCAAGGGGAATTTGTTCATTGCCGACAACGTCAACGGCGTGGTGAGGCGGGTCGATGCGAATACCCAAGTGATCACCACTTATGCGGGCACCGCTGGGGGCAATGGAACGCCCGGGTGCAATAGCGGCGTAGCGACCAACGCTGTTTTTAGCAATCTCATCGGGGTGGCGGCCGACAAATTTGGCAATGTGTTCGCGTCGGATACGAAGCTGGATCTCGTTTGCAAAATCGACACAAATCAAAACGTCAGTCTCTATGCCGGCACGATTGGAAATCCGGGCACTTCGGGGAGTCCAAACGGCGACGGAGGCCCAGCGACGTCAGCCCAAATCGATCGTCCTACGGGTCTGGCGACTGATGCGGGTGGCAATCTCTATATTACCGATTCGGGAAATCCCAGAATTCGCAAGGTTGATACCTCCGCCAGCAACATCATCACGAGCATCGCCGGCACGGGAACCATCTGCTCGAACGCCGCCGAGCCCGCCTGCGGAGACGGAGGCGCTGCGACTGCCGCGTCCCTCGATTTTCCCAATGGCGTCTTCGTCGATGCCAACAACAACGTTGTCATCGCCGATACCAACAACATGCGCGTGCGGGTCGTAAATACGGCAACTTCAATAATCGCTAATCTCGCCGGCGGAGGCTCAGGCGGCGATAACGGGCCGGCCGCCAGTGCCATTCTGGGTCTTGTGCAGAGCCTGGCCCTCGACGCCAACGAAAACGTTTTTGGAATAGAACCCGCCGGCGAGCGTCTGCGCAAGATCGCTACCACCGGCAACATCACCACAGTCGCCGGAACAGGATTCGGCGGGCAATCAAGAAACTGCGCGCAACCGGGATGCAATGGCGATGGGGGTCCGGCAACCAGCGCCCAATTCGTTGAACCGGATGGAGTCGCTTCCGACGCTCAGGGAAACTTCTACATCCTCGACTTAAAAGCGGCTGCCCTTCGCGTGATTAACAACCAGGTGAGTCCGATCACGATCGCCGGCACGCAAATTCAACCGGGGCAAATTGCAACAGTGGCCGGGAATGGAACTGTGTGCAAGCCCTCATCTGCCTCGTATCCGGCCTGCGGCGATGGCGGCGCTGCGACTAGTGCCAGCCTGGATCAGCCTGCAGGGGTGGCAGTGGACTCAGCCGGCAACATCTATATCTCTGACCAGGGACTCAACACTGTTCGCGTGATCGATACGACCGGAAACATAAACACGTTCGCTGGTACTCCCGGTCAGGCGTGCCTGACCTATCCAACCAATTGTGGCGATAATGGCGTACCCACTTCTGCTCTCCTAAATAGTCCTGGCGGACTGGCCTTTTCTCCTGGAATACAAAACGGCGTGCCCCAATTTGGCACGAACGACTTGTTTATTGCTGACAGCGGCGACAATGTCATCCGCCGAGTCCGTACCGTGTCTGGAACTGCTTTTTTCGTGACGATATCGCAGGTCGCATTCAATGGAACCGCCACTTTTGGGGGAGATGGCTTAAGCGCCAGGTCAGCCTCGATGAATGGCCCCCAATTTATTGCAGTCGATAATTTCGAGAACCTCTACATCGGCGGAGGTGCGGACAACGTCGTTCGACGAGTGGACGCATTCACTGGACGCGTCAGCACCATTGCCGGGGACATCAACAATCTCAATGGCGGATTCTCGGGCGACGGCGGGCCTTCGACGCAGGCAATGATCGAAAATACCGGGGTTGCCGTCTTTAACACACAGCAGGGCACACATGACGTCTTCATTGCCGATTCGGGCAGCAACCGCATCCGCAAAGTGAACCTTGCGCCGGTGATCTCGTTGGTGTTTCCCGCTTCGGGCAGCACCATCAATTTTCCAGTTACGCTGGACGGACAAATTAACACTCAGTCCATCTTCCTCGAGAATACCGGCCTCGACGATCTCGTCATCAGCAACATCGCCGTTGGCCTTCCAAATGTCTCCCTCCCGGGAACCCCGTCCCCAAGTAGTTTTACAGCTGCCGGAGGGTCGGGCTGTTCAGGAGCATCTCCCTTGATCGTGGTTGCACCCAATGGCTTTTGTATTATCGATGTGACGTTTGCTCCCGGTCCTAATGCTAACGGTGTCCTTACAGCAGGCCTGAGCTTTACCACCAACGATCCTGCTAATCCGACTTTCACTTACCCGCTCTCGGGGACGGCTACACCCACTTCCTTCACGCTGAACGTCAATCTGACGCCGCCTCAGGGAATGTTTGTTCCCGGAGGAACGGTCTCTGACACTCAGTTCAAAATAGATTGCTCCACGGACTTCAATGCAACATGCTCGGCGGCGTATGCGTCGGGATCGACGGTAACGCTCACCGCG
>Ga0207139_1190_pt1 | contig 11942 bp, 8 predicted proteins | sample Alteio_BWMinHeat_7_FD_153585 | JGI IMG/M metagenome (GOLD analysis project Ga0207139, IMG submission 153585) | Enriched cells from forest soil in Barre Woods Harvard Forest LTER site, Petersham, Massachusetts, United States -... | ecosystem: Environmental > Terrestrial > Soil > Temperate forest >... | reverse complement strand
ACGAATCAAGGCCGCATTCAAGGCGGTGTGTTCGACCAGACCGGCGGCGCCATCGCGGGTGCCACTGTAACGGTCACGGATGTGGCCAGAGGCGTCGCGCGAACATTGGTCACCGATAGCGCCGGAGAATACTCCGCCATCAGCCTCGTGCCGGGCACGTATACGGTGCGTGGGGAGGCCAAAGGGTTCAAGGCGGTGGAACACACCAACGTGTTGGTGCAGGTGGGCGAAGACATTCGGGTTGATCTGACGCTGCAAGCTGGAGAGCAGACTCAGACAGTCACCGTCACGGCGGAGGTCCCTGCGGTGGAGACCACGAACGCCACACTGGGCGGAGCGCTCAGCAATGAGACGATAAACGACCTGCCGTTGAACGGCCGCGACTTTACGCGAATGGTGCAATTGCGGCCGGGAGTGGTGAGTTACCCAGGTGGCGGGGATCACGCCGATTCCGCCAATGGCTTTACGTCCCGGGACGGGCTGTGGCTGCTGGACGGTGCGATGGCCTATAACCCCGTAAATGGCGGTCAAATCGTGAATTTTCGATATCAAGCCGGAACTGCGTCGAGCACTCTGCCCATCGACGCCATCCAGGAATTTAATACGCAGGAGAATCCCAAAGCGGAATACGGATGGGCCGTCGGCGCGGTCATCAACGTCGGGCTGAAGTCGGGCACCAACAGTATCCACGGTACTGCCTACGCGTTTGGCCGCGATACAGCCCTGGATGCACGGAACTACTTCAACCAGCCGACACTGTCGAATGGAGCAGCGAACCCTAAAACGCCAGTGGCCTTGGAGCAGTACGGCGCTACGGCGGGGGGACCCATTCTCAAAGACAAACTTTTCTGGTTCGTGGGTTATGAGGGCGAAAACTTATCGGTTGGGGACATCTACGTAGGCAGTGCCCCGGTCTCGGTTTCGTTGGCGACTCCAGGGAACCCCATCGGGAACACAGGAGCGAGTATCGTGGACGCGTGCAATGATATTGGACGCTTGAAAGTGAATGCGCTGAGCGCGCAACTGGCGGGCCTCCCGGCCGGAAGTTGTATCCCCCAACCGGCTTCATCAACATTCGAAAACCTCTTCCCCTTTAACCCTGGGACGAATCCAGCGGGGCTAACTGCCTTTGCGCCTTTTCCTTTGCCCAACACCACCACGGAAAATAACGGGATTGTGAAGATCAATTATCACATCAGTGACCACAACGCGTTGAGTGGCTCTTATTTTATTGCGGACATGCCGAATGCGCTTTGGGTCACCTCGCCGGACCAGCTTACGAACCTGATGCAAAATTTCATTACCGTGCGGACCAGAGTTTTCGGGAGCAATTGGACTTACACTCCGAATTCGAGTTGGGTGAATGAGCTCCGTGTCGGCACAAATTCCATCACCGAAATTGACACGGGCCCTGACAATAAGAATAGTCAGGCGCTTCCCTGGCCCATGGGATTCGGAATCCCCACTGGCGTCTCAAATCCCGCAGACTTCGGAATGCCGTACGTCCAGATTAGCAGTTTGAACAATTTCGCCCTGGGCCACGGCAGCACAACCCGCTTTCGCGGACCCGGGGGCACAACAGAAGTTGGAGATAACATCTCGTACTTGCACGGCAAGCACGCTTTTAAGTTCGGAGGAGACTTTTTCTATTTGCGGCTGGCAGACGACAACTTGCGTCAGGTCCAAGGCCGGATCAAATTTGATGACATTGAGAGCTTCCTCTCGGGCAAGCCGCATAAGGGAAATATTCTGACTGGGAACCCTCAAGTGCGTCAACGGGATGCGAGCGGTGCAGGCTTTGTTCAGGATGACTGGCGAGCCACTAAGACCTTAACCCTGAACTTGGGTCTGCGATATGAATTCATGCCGCCATCTTGGGAAATCGACAACCAGTTTGGCAGTTTCGACCCTCGCGTCGGGTTGGTACAAGGCTGGACCGTGCATCCGGACTATCGGAATATCTCGCCTCGACTTGGTTTGGCATGGGACATCAATGGTAACGCCAAGACGGTCGTTCGCGCCGCGGGTTCGATCATCTATCAAACCGCCGATTTCTATGCGGGTTTGGGCGATGGCGCTACAGGAGTGCCCTTCGGATATGACATCGTTGTGAACGGAATTACCACACCGGGCTCACAAGTGGGCTCCGGCAGCGCTACCTTCTCAAAGTCCGACCTTAGCTGGAACACCACCGGGCCCATTTTCCCCGCTGTAGTCGGCAGGCTTCAATGCGGTGACGGCGTGGGCGCCGATCCAGGACCTTGCGACACCAATTTTGTGGACCCGAATATACGTACTCCGCGCGTCACCAACTGGAACCTGGATATTCAGAGGGCTTTAACGAGCAATCTGACGTTGGACGTCGCTTACGTCGGCAACCACAGCCACGGACAAGCTCGCGCGGTGCAGATTAACCAGCCTGCGATTGGCGCCGGCTGGTTCAGCGCTATGGCCCAAATCCCGAGCGACGGAACCCCCGGGAGCGGGAACGGCTCTATCGCTTGCATCAAGAGCGCTCCGGCCTATGACCACTGTAACGTCTTCAACCCCTATAACACTCCGCTGCAGCCTCTCTATAACCAGTTTCCCAATATAGGTTTCCTGGACGAGACCAAAAACGTCGGGTTTTCGAACTTCAACGCCCTGCAAGTTACTCTGACACAGCGGCGCTTCCACGGACTCTATTTCCTGGCGGCTTACAGCTACAGCCACGGACTTGACGATTTCTACGGCGCCCCGCCGCAGAGAGGCGGACTGCAGGACAATGCCAATCCGGGACTCGATTATGGTACGAGCGACTACAACATAAAGCACCGTTTCACACTGTCGCTGACCTATAACATCCCGGGCAAGAAATCGCCAGCAGAGTTGCTGGAAGGCTGGTCGGTTAATTCCATCGTGACGGTACAAAGCGGGCTGCCTTGGGGCCCGACGGACACCAACAATGACTTTCCTGGAACCAACGCACTGAATGACAGCTCCCAGACCTCCTGGGATTTCAAGGGGAATCCTTCGGACTTCACGTCTGGCCCGAATGCGATTCCGTGCTTCGGTAACTTACAAGGCTGCACACCCTATGCGACTGTGGGCGTTATACCCTCACCTCCGGCAGCCTGTATGAGTGCCGCGCAAGCAAATGGACAGCTCGCCATCGCGTCCCTGATGAACCTCGGATGTTACGTGAAGGGGAATTCGGTGCTGACCCCACCTGCTTATGGAAGCCTCGGCAATATGAGCCGCAACATGTTTCGCGACTCCGGCTTCAGAAACTGGGATTTCTCCATCCTCAAGGATTGGAAGTTCAAGGAACGGCTGAACGCCCAGTTTCGAGCCGAGTTCTTCAACATTCTCAATCATCCGAACTTCGCCAATCCGTATGGGGCGTTTACCACCTACTACAACAACGATCCTTCGGCTGGCTCACCGTTCGGCTGCGGATGTATCACACCGGACGCGGCAGCTGGCAACTTCGTCCTTGGATCAGGCGGCGCCCGGGATATACAGTTGGGATTGAAGCTGGTTTTTTAGCGGCCGCGCCACGACTTAAACAGCAAAAGGGGGACCGGAGCCGTCTGGTCCTCTTTTTTGTTCGTTCAAAAACGTCGCCCCGTTTTTCCGCATCATCTTATAAGTTATAAGCGAAGGCGCCTCATCGCGCTTCCTTTCAGGGTGTGCTCACATCGGCTGGCGGGAGCTTCTTGGTGACCTAGGCCTTTGGGCGCCTGTGACCCAGACCATTAACTGTCTGGCTGAACGCCTGGTGCCTTACTCATCTTTATCTTTATTTGAAACAGCCAACTGCGAAGCGTTACTTGACTCGGCCTGCACGGCTGTGCTTCCCTTGGCCAGGCACACTCCAGGCAACGGATAAGGAATTCACACGAGGAGCGTGAGATGAATCGTCTTTGGGTTTCGTGGAGCGCTTTGGCGCTTCTGGCGGCGGCCTCGTTGTCCGCGCCGTCTTCCCTCGCTGCCCAGTCGGGCGCCGCCAAGCCGAAGACTGCGGCCAAGTTAGATACCAAAGCGGCGGCTTGGTCCATGCCCCGCTTGCCGGACGGACGCCCCGACCTGCACGGGTATTGGACGAACCTCAGTTTCACGCCTATGGAGCGCCCCACCAAATACCAAGGCAGAGAGTTCCTTACAGAGAAAGAAATGCAGGAAGTGTACAAGGCGGGCTTGCAGGTTACTTACGAAGGCGAGTCGGTGGAGGGCATCGAGGGCTTCGGCGAATTGTATAACCCTACTTCGGTTGATTATGACGTGACTACCTACGCCCTCAGCCCATGGCAGAATGGCATCCGGCCAAACCCGCGGTCATCTCTCATCGTAGACCCGCCGGATGGCAGAATTCCTTCTTTGACGGCCGAGGCCAAGGCTAGGGCGAGCCGCCGCGGCGGGTTCAGCTACGTCGAAGACGATCATCACGGAGGCGGTATCGTGCACGCCGACGTTCCCACCGATTTAGGATTGAACACAACGTGCATGCCCGTTCATGCGGGACCGCCTCTGCTTCCCGCCGAATACAACAGCAATTTGCTGATCGTGCAAAGCCCGGAGTCTCTGGCCATCGAGCGCGAGGTCGGAAGCGAGGTTCGCATCATTCCCTTGGATCCTGGCCCGCACGTCTCGGCAAATATCCATGAATGGCATGGCGATAGCCGCGGCCATTGGGAGGGCGACACGCTTGTGGTGGAAACTACAAATTTCCGACCCGAAGCCGCTTACCGCAACTCCAATCCCAAAACTTTGAAGATCACTGAGCGCTTCACGCGGATCGACAAGGATACAATCGAGTACAAGTTCACCGTCGATGATCCGACCACCTGGACGAAGCCTTGGTCTGCCATCATTCCGATGAGTCGTGTGAACGGACCCATTTTCGAGTACGCCTGCAGCGAAGACAATAACGACGCCGTGAACATCATGGCCGGGGCTCGCGCCTTTGAGAAGAAGGCTGGTGAAGGGAAGCCGATCTCGCAAAAGTGAGCGCGGCATCTTCAATTTAGGAACGCGATAATCTTAAGCCTCGTGTGCCGACACAATGGAGGGTGAATCGTGTCCGCAGGATCTCAACAGAAATACGTTAGACTTATTAGCGAAGCTAACGTTGAAGCAGCAGTTGAGACGGCATCTACGCCGCGCCATATCGCGCTCGTTCGTATCACGCACTGGATTGTCGTGCTGAGCGTACTTGGCCTGCTTGTCACCGGCACAGGCATTCTCGTATCTCACCCGCGCCTATACTGGGGCGAAACTGGCGGTGTCGGGACCCCGTCGCTCATTGATCTTCCTATACCGTTTATCATTGGCCCTTCGGTTTGGAACCGACCTTTTCATTTCTTTTTTGCATGGGTTCTGGTCTTGACAGGCCTGACTTATATGGTAGGCAGCTTCATCACGCAACACTTCCGCAAGGATCTGCTGCCGGCGAAAGCCGATCTCCGTTGGAACCGCATCATCGCCGTAGCGTCGGAGCATTTGCGGTGGAGGCGGCCGGAGGCCGATGCCGTCTCAACTTACAATGTGGTGCAACGGCTGACCTATCTGGCCGTCGTGTTCGGGCTTTTTCCGGCCATCCTCTGGACCGGCTTAGCGATGTCGTTCGGGGTTACGTCAGTGTTCCCGATATTAGCGACCGCGTTGGGCGGTCATCAGTCCGCTCGGACGCTTCATTTCACTTGTGTTGTTCTGCTGCTGCTTTTTGTCATCGTGCATATTCTCATGCTGTGCCTTGCTGGATTCTGGCGCAGCGTGAGGACGATGATAACTGGATAATCTGCCGCAACGAGAGAAGGCTCGATGACCAAATTTCTCAAACGGCGCCAATTTATCACCGCAGGATTGGCAACGGCGGCGAGCGCCTCTGGACTTGGCACTGCCGTTTACTTCGCCGACCGTTACGGTTTGATCCCACCGGATCACACGGGCATTGTAGGGATCGGCGAAACGCTTACCTATGCGACTCAACGTCTCCTGACGTCGGGGCACTCATTGGCTCGCGAATTCAAGCGCAGTGACATTTCGAAGGTCCCAATCGTGAACGGCCCGCATCCGACGGACGAAAAATATCTGGCCCTTCTCGCGGAGGGTTTCGAGAACTGGCGTCTATCGATCGAGGGGTTAGTTGCTCGTCCCGTGTCTTTTTCGCTCGAAGAGCTGAGGCGGCTGCCGGCCGAAAGCCATATAACGTTGCACGCCTGCGAACAGGGTTGGTCCTATATTGCCGAATGGACCGGCGTGCGGCTGGCGACTGTATTGGATCTTGCCGGAGCACGTCCCGAGTCGCGATACGTTGTCTTCGAGCCATTCGCGAATCCCAATCAAAGCCGGACAGTTGTGCGCGCATTGTGGGAGAGCGTCGATATGGCTGATGCTCTTCATCCCCAGACGCTGCTCGCTTATGGCATGAATGGTGAGGCTTTGCCCGCCGACCATGGTGCCCCCGTGCGTCTTCGCCTCGGTCGCCACCTCGGCTGGAAAAACACCAAATATCTTTCTCGCATCGTCATCACAGACCGCAGGGACCTTTACCGAAAAGGCGGGGGCACTTGGTACGGAGGCATTTGAAGGCTCCTAACGTTCGAAGTGCATTCCGTAAGTTAGGTTTCACCGATTCGAGCAGCTCCTCCAGTGTATGTGCATTTAGAAACCCAGAAAACTCACTCTGACTCTCCTCAATTCTTAAGATATGTACGAACCCATTACGCGGACAAAGGCAAATTCATGTAACAGAAATGGTGGTGAGAAGGCAGGGCCTATCCCTCTCAAGGGGTAGTCCAAGCTGCAGAATTTGGGTAGCGTGCTGTCTCTGTCGAGCGAATCGAATCCCGAATTCTCTTAATTCGCGGTCACATGGATGCTCGATTCCGACCTTGCCGAGCTATACGGCACCTGAAGAACTGCGTCGCTTCGCTCACGAAGGAACCAATGCCTATTAAGACTTCTTTCCACGAGGCCCCATCATTTGTACGTTATATTACAGCGGCTCCGTGAACATAGTTGAAGTGGTCCAGACCGGTGAAGCTCGATTGAGTTCATGTAAGGCGAGCCAACATGATCGGCGCAATTGCTGGCGACATAATCGGCTCGGTCTACGAGTTTGATCCCATCAAGACCAAGGATTTCCCGCTGTTTAGTCCATTCTGTAGCTTCACAGATGACACAGTTCTTACGGTTGCGATTGCCGACGCGATTTTGAACGGTCGTTCATATTTCGAAGCCGTCCGCGAGATTGGTAGGCGCTATCCAGATACGGGATACGGCGGATTTTTCTTCCGATGGCTACATTCGGAAGACTCACGCCCCTACAACAGTTGGGGCAATGGCTCAGCCATGCGTGTTAGTCCAATTGGATTTGCATTCCAGGACGAGGAGAGCGTATTGGATGAAGCAGCCCGGACCGCAGAGATCACACATAACCATCCCGAAGTAGTCAAAGGGGCACAAGCCACGGCCCTCGCCATATTTCTCGCACGAAGCGGCAGCACCAAAGATGAAATCAGGCGCACAATCCAGAAACGTTTTGGCTACGATCTGGAACGGACTGTAGACGAGATTCGGCCTTCGTATTCCTTTAACGAATCGTGTCAGCGAACGACGCCCGAGGCTATTATTGCATTCCTGGACTCGACCTCATTCGAAGACGCGATCCGCAATGCCATCTCGCTGGGAGGCGACAGCGACACGCTTGCCTGCATAACAGGCGGAATCGCAGAAGCATTTTACGGCGAAGTGCCTTCCGAGATTCGCTCGAAGGTCATGGATTGTCTCTCGCCCGATCTCTGGGAAATCACAGAAAAATTCTTGAAGAAGTACAGAAGGAGGAAGTCAAGTCGAAGACTATAAGGCGGGATCAGTGTGAGGTAGTCGCAATTTGCGACCTCAAAATGGGGAGACATGCCAAAAACGAGTGCGATTGTACCTCTTGAGCGAATCGAATCCCGAATTCTCTTAATTCGCGGTCACAAGGTGATGCTCGATTCTGATCTCGCCGAGCTCTATGGCGTGACGACAAAGCGCTTGAATGAACAAGTCAAACGTAACCGCGAGCGCTTCCCAGCTGATTTCATGTTTCAGCTTAACTCCGGCGAGGCGACAAGTTTGAGGTCGCAAATTGCGACCTCAAAACAGGGACGCGGCGGACGCCGCTATAGGCCTTATGCATTTACCGAACACGGGGCCATCATGGCCGCGAGCGTTCTGAATAGTCATAGAGCCATCGCGGTTAGCGTTTACGTTGTGCGTGCGTTCGTCAAGCTGCGCGAAATGCTACGAACGCACAAAGAACTCGCGCGAAAACTGGCTGAATTGGAGAAGCGCATTGAAGGACATGATGAGGAAATCATTGTCCTGTTCGAAGCGATCCGCCAGTTGATGGAACCGCCTGAGAAGACCTCGAAGCGAATTGGCTTTCACGGCTAAACCCGGGCGAACTGGCTCGCCTCGTGCATGAATTTCGGCCTTCATTGCAAAAAAGCCGTTGGAGGCGCACAGTTTGCACAATATTGGTGCAAGCTCGACTGTTTGTCAGAGATCGTCCACCCTCGCAAGGGACTGAATCAACGGCTGCTAGGGTGGTAGGGGGCGGTGGGGGTCGAACCCACGACCAACGGCTTAAAAGACCCGCAAACAGCCCAAGAGCTACAAACTAATACAGTAACCTACAAAAGAATCAGCAGCGATTGGACCCAAGTTCTGTTGCATTTAGGCCCAATTTGTTAGGAGTACCCGCACAAATCCCGCACACTGTCCCCCCGATCTCTCAGCACCGCATCGTCGAGAAGCTGGGAGGTGACGGAATGGGTGTGGTCTTAAAACTGAGGACGCCCGCCTACATCGTTTCGTTGCGCTTAAGTTCTTGTAACGCTGCGCGATCTTGCCTTGCAAAACACAGTACCGAGGTAATGAGGATCAGGTCTTCGAAAAGACGTTACAATCGCTCCTCATGGAACTCAACCGCCTGATCTCGCATTTCACATATCGCATTGAGCCCAAACCGGGCGGTGGATTCATTGCCCAACCTTCCGATCCCCGCGTCGCTCAGCTCGAGGCTCCTACGCGCGAGGAATTGCAGAAAAAGATACAGGAAAACATTCTCGCCGGCCTGAGCGCGCAATTTACGGGTTTGAAGCTGCCGCTCGAAAATCAGGACCTCCAATTCGCGTTTCACATCGAGCGCAAGCCGGAAGGCGGCTTCGTCATCCATTCTTCCGATCCCAATGCAGAGCCGATTGAAGTACTGACCCACAATGACATGGAGAGTCGCTTCGCAGAAAAGATTATCGGCTTTGTGGGAAAACACTTAACGCCCGAGTTGTCGCAGGCGTTGGCCGCGCAGGACAACTCGGGGAACATTAAGATCTTCGTGAACCGAAAGACAGGTGTCACCGTTAACACAGGCTCGCACACGTTGAGTCTGGGGCTAGCACGAAATCTCACCGCCCCGACTTCCATTTCCAATACAACGACGATAATTGAAGCTGCCAATGCCAAACCGACGGACGGCATTTCCGGAAGGCTTGACGGAACAATCAGCAACACCCCAATCGCGCCCGAAGCCAGCAGTAGCGGCAAGGTCTTCCGCTTTCTGCTTCTGGTGCTCGTCGCCGGGGCCCTGGTGTATTTTTTCTTACACTACCGCTGACCAATTTTCGTCAGCACCTCACTATTTGACAAGGCATTCGCTGCACCCGACAGGCTTTCACGTGTTCGCCATGAGCTTGCCCGATTTTGGACGCGGCTGGACCCGAATTGGGTCAAGGACAATCGAATTGGACGCGTCCCTTCGGTTCCCGCGTTGCGCGTTGCGAGGGCCTGCAACGATCCGAATTTGTTAGTCCTGCCGTTTGGTTGGAGCTGATCCGAGCAACAGCATCGCCCCTACAGAGTGGTTACGCTCCATTGCTTCCGAATTGCCGACGATCCACTGGGAACCACTGAGTGATCGCTGCCGCGCTTCCGGCGAGTAACGCCGGAGGGTACAATCGCTTCCATGCGCGCTCCTGCTGGAAGCACTTGGCGGTGAAGAGGGTTGCAGGAGGTTGTCCGCAGCGTTTTACGCGTGCGTTGGCAAGGACCCAGTTCTTCGCCCGTTCTTCCCAGGCAAGAGCCTAAGGTGTGCTACCGAAGAGTTCGCTGCTTTCCTCATTCAATTCCTGGGCGGAGATGAAAAGCAGACTCAGTACCGATGGTGGCTGAGCTTGCGCGAATCACATGCACGCTTCCAGATTGGCCCAAACGCACGACGCGCCTGTTTGAGGCATATGGAGGCAACACTCGATGCCGCCCCGCTGGATGATGTAACGAGAAATGCGCTTCGTCACTTTTTCTCGCGCAGTTCCGCCTATGTCATTGGAGGGGATGCTGCCGAGTCGGATCATGAAGAGTTGGCCGCGCGTTGGAGCGAGCAGCGGGTTTTGGATAGCGTTATCGCAGCCATTGTGGAAAGCCGAGACGATGAAACGCTCGCTCTCGCACCACGCTTTGCCTCCCGCCCATCGGTGTTCGTGGGATCGCTGGCACGGATGGTTCAATCCGGCCGTGCGAGGTTGATTCACTTCGTCATCGATGCCACGGAGAGCGACCCCTCACTCGCGACGCGGCGTTTTGCCGGGACCACTCTCTTGCATTTCGCGGCCGGCGCAGGTTGCTTGGACGTGGTGGCATTACTCATGACTGGCTCGAGGCTTGGCCCGGGCGAAACGGTGACACGGTGTGGTCCGGGACTTAGTGTCTTTGGCACGTCCCAAAACGCCGTGCCGGGTTTCGCGGCGACGATCCGGACCGGCTGATCGTCCACCAGGATCTTCATCTCGTTGCTACACTCTGGCCATGCATTACCTGCACCCCACCCGCAGTCATCACGGGCGGCATCGTAACCATGGGCGCGTCGCTCGGCGCAGCAGGAGACGCAAAATCTTGAGAAGGCGCGGCCTCCGGGGTTCTCACTGGCACGGTAGTTTGGATCAGTGCTGTTCCGGGCTTATCAGCCAGGGAGACAGTAAGCGCCAGGGAATCCGCCGCCCTCGGAACGGCCGTGACTAGATTCTTGTCGCCGGATTGCTTGCGGCCGTCGCCCCAATCCACCACGACACCCCTAAGAGATGCGCGATAAAAGATACTTCTAGTGTCGATAATAAGTATTCGGACATCCCTCCTGCCGCTCAGAGGCCAGCGCCCGAGAAACCGACATCCTGGGGGCTTGGTATCCTGCGGACCGGTTCACGTTCCGGGAAGAAAGAGTTTACAGGTGCGGTGGAAAGCGTTTCGCCATCATTTCAACGGCAATTGACCCGCGGTTTCGGACAGATCAGCCAGCGCCCGCAGGTTACGAACTGACACCACCTCTCTCCGCGCCACCACAATGCCTTGCCGATCCCAGTCAGAAAGCAAGCGGCTCACCGTAAATAGTGTGGTCCCGACCAACTGGGCTAACTCCTCCCGCGAAATGCTGATCTCTATCTCCCCGTTCACTTGACGGCCCACTTGATGCATCATGCGAATGATTTGACTGCTTAGTCGTGCCGCTACGCGTTCGGTACTAATTTCGCGGAAACGCTCGTGCATATCGTTTAAGTGGTGGATGAGCATACCCAACATATTGCGCCTCAAAAACGCATGGCGTTCAAAGAGCGCTTCAAATGTAGAGATATCCCAAGCGAGCGCCGTACACGGCTGTTGAGCTCTAGCCGTGGAGTTACGATTCCGAATATGCGACTCAGCGACGCCGATCAGTTCACCCGGTCCACTGAGTCTGAGCATCACCTCATGGCCATTGGCACCCACTTGCAATAACTTCACACAGCCTGAAGTGAGCAGAAGGACCTGCCGCACAGAGTCGCCTTGGCAAAAGATCACCTGCGCACTCTCGAATTTCTTTTCTTGCGCTGCCGAAACAATCTCTTTGCAAGCAGGCAAGGAAGCGCCTGAGAACAATGCAG
>Ga0207139_1188_pt1 | contig 12049 bp, 8 predicted proteins | sample Alteio_BWMinHeat_7_FD_153585 | JGI IMG/M metagenome (GOLD analysis project Ga0207139, IMG submission 153585) | Enriched cells from forest soil in Barre Woods Harvard Forest LTER site, Petersham, Massachusetts, United States -... | ecosystem: Environmental > Terrestrial > Soil > Temperate forest >... | reverse complement strand
TCCCAAGAAGATCGGATTCCTCTCCTTCCAGCCGGTTTCTTTTACGGGGCGGGATGAAGCGGTTACTGACGACCGTCGCACCGCGCAGCGCTATACGCTGTCTCATTTGGCGCACGACGTCAAGAATCAGACTGGTTTGGGCGAGCCTTCGCGCGACTGGTTTCCCATTTCGTTCATGGGAACATTCTCGGACTGGGCCGATCTCATGCACGTTGAGGACAAGAACAACGACTGGGGCCAATTGAGTTGCGGATGCCACCCGAATTGCGGTACCGGCATGGCGGTCATGATCGACAAGGAGACCAAAGAGGCGGTCCCTGTGACTGCCTTCTTGAAGGGCGATCAGCTTGCTAAAGACATTGCTAAGGTCAATGACGCCGCGCGCGGTAAGTTTCTTACCATCGTTGGCATGGCGTTGTGTCTGATGAAGAACTACGATCCGTTCAAGTCGCCGACACACTTCAAACTGATGGATCTGTTGAAGAAGTTCGACAAGAACTTCAATGCGACGGGCAAGAACTACGGCAAAGTTGGGCCTGACCGAAGCATCGATGATGTCATGAAGCGGCGGCAGGATCGTTGGAACTTTTTGTTCATCGCCGGCATGTGGTTCCAGGACCTATTCAACTACGACTTCCGGCGAACTGAGCAATGCATCATTCCTTACGCCACCCAGGAAGGGGAAATCTCCTTCTGCGCCTACAACACAGGCGTGGGTTGGCGCAACATCATTGAGAAGATGCACATGACTGCCACGCTCACCAAGTGGTATGAAGAGCACGGACGGCATGAAATCTTCGCCGGCGGCAAGAATGTAAAGATGGAAGACGCCGGGCACACACTCGTCCTGAAGGACGAACTAGTTACCAATGAAGTGCAGCATGATCTCGACAAGCTGGGCATTGCGAAGAACTCCCGTGAGGAGAAATTGCGAGCGCGGGATGAGAAGCAGAAAAATGATCCGGCGTACAACGCCCGCATGGCGGCTCTCTATCGTGAAGTTGTGCTGAAGGAGAAGCCGGTGGTGGCAGAAAACGGCTTCATCCCGTTAGGAGCACTGACACTGACCAATGGCCAGCCTAAGCCGGAAGTCAGCGAACCGGTGCTCGGAGACTGATCGGGTCAAGCCTCACTCGACAGAGTGATCAGAGGGGCCGCTCGAGAGAGCGGCCTATTTTTATTGCTTCAGAATGTTGTTCGAGAACGCAACCAATGAAAACTGCGGGGATTATCGGCGGCATCGGGCCGGAATCGACGATTGAGTACTATCGCCAGATGGTCGCTGCGTACCGCGAGCGGAAGCCGGATGGAAGTTATCCTCCGATCATCATCAACAGTATAGATTTGCAGAAAATGTTGGGATTGATCGCGGCGAATGAACTAGCCGAAGTGACCGACTATTTGACTGAGGAAGTCCAAAAGCTTGCTAAGGCAGGAGCGGATTGCGTGCTGCTAGCGGCCAACACGCCTCATATTGTCTTCGACGAAATTCACCGTCGGTCGCAGATTCCGCTGATTAGCATCGTGGAAGCGACGTGCGATGCCGCAAATGCTCTGCAACTCAACCGAGTTGGGTTGTTTGGCACGCGGTTTACCATGCAAGGGCAGTTCTATCCCGAGGTATTTTCCAAAGCGGGGATTTCACTGGTCGTCCCCAATCAGGGCGACCAAACCTATATTCACGAGAAGTACATGAGTGAATTCGTAAAGGGCGTTTTTCTTCCGGAAACGCGTGAGCGCCTGTTGACGATGGTAGATCGACTGAAGGAAAGCGAAGGCATTCAGGGCTTGATTTTAGGGGGAACAGATTTGCCACCGATCTTTCGTGATTCGACTGCTCGAGGAATCCCTTTTTTGGATACGACCCGGATTCATGTGAAAGCCATGGTGGCTGAATTGTCGTGGTAGGGCAAATGCAAAGCCTTGACCGGACGAGCTCCTTGGCACGCGCATGTTCGAACCAAAAAGGGAACGGTAGTAACCATCGAAGATCGCGGACATCTTGACACCGGTCGTTTAGGGCCCTAGGCTGAAGTTGCCTCACAGCCGAAAATTTCACGCGTCGTCGAGCCTCGTGGGCTGTTCCTACGTGGGTTGGAGCCCCTTGACGGTTAGGTTTTGGACTCAGCGGGGAATCGCTGATGGCTGATTTGGCATCCAAGCAAACATGAGGGATATGGCGATATTCGACCAGCAGTATAGAGTGATCGCTGTTGACGCTCAAAGCCTGATTCTGCGAGGCGTTGTCACCGGAGACGTGCTGACTATTCGGAATGCTGACGGTGCAGCTCCGCTTTCAGAAGAAGACTATCCGCCGGGAAAGCTGATCGCCCTCAACAATCCGTCCGACAAGGATGCGAATTGACTGGTGAGGTTCGCGTAATAACCTTCCAATTGATGTCCTAGTTCAAAGTCTCGAACACCCGCGCAAGACTCTTTAGTTTTGCCAGCAGCAAAGACAGTATCCCGACCCTTCCTCTCCAGTACCGAAGGCGTCAATTCTGCGCTTTGTCCTTTTGACCCAACAGTTTAGAATAGAAAGCTTCACCTCCAATTAGGGGGCATCCCGAGCCATTCGAGTCTCGGCACAAAGAATATTGGTACAGTCAAACCACAATCCACGTCCTGAGCTCCCCATGTACTGGCGGGTTGAAGGCAGCCTATTAGACCTGACTACGGTCCAGCCGGTAGCCTTTTTTACCTGGAACTCCCAGACGTTTCTGGAGCGCTGGGTGCGCCGCGGGCTGGTCTTCCTGATGGCAGTACTGCGTCCATTCCTGTACGCCGCCAACCGGGTCTATGCCACGCGAGTGGTGCACACGGTTTTGCGAGGAGTCAGCCGCGATCGTCTGGATCTGCTGGGTGAGGAATACTTCAAGTACAAGCTGCAACCGTATCTCAAACCGGAAGGAATTCGGCAGCTCAAAGAGCTGATTACCTCGGGAGCGGAAGCGGTCTTGGTCAGCCAAGGGCTGGACCATGTGATGCGCCCTCTGGCCAGACATCTGGGGGTGAGGTGGCTGATCGCGAATCGGCTGGAGTTCCGCGACGGGATCGCCACAGGGCGCTTGCTCGAGCCGGTCATTCGGCCACGCGGGTTCTTTGCCCGCATCACTGGAGCAGGTCCGGACGGGAAGCGAACTCCGGGTTCGCTTCTCCGCGAACTCGCGCTGAGCAGAGAGGTCCTGCGGTCAGCAGTGATTCCTGCGGAACGGCGCGTCCCATTACTTGAGCGACCCATCGTGCACTTTGACGGAGAGCGACGAGTAGGCCCGCTGTCGGTGCGCAAAGCCTTCGCGGGTAAGCATGTCCTGCTGATCGGGGTGACCGGATTCATTGGCAAGGTTTGGCTGGTCAACACCCTGATGAATTTGCCGGAGATCGGACGCATCTATCTACTCATTCGACGGCAGAAATCGAATCCGGCGTTACGGCGTTTCGAAAAGTTAGTTGAGGAATCGCCAGTCTTCGATCCATTATTTGCACGCTACGGTGCTCATCTGCGGCGCTTTCTCCGTGATCGCGTGGAAGTGGTGGAGGGCGACGTCTGTCAGCCTGGGTTGGGTCTCAGTGTGCAAGTGGCAGAATCCCTGGAGAAGAATCTCGATCTGATCATCAATAGTTCGGGTCTCACCGACTTCAATCCGGACCTGCGCGAGGCTTTGGCCGCGAACGTGGATGCTCCAGTCCACATCGTGGATTTCGTGCGCCAGTCGGATCACGCTGGTCTGTTGCATCTTTCTACCTGTTACGTGGCGGGAGCCCGCGATGGCCGGGTAGCGGAGACGCTACGCCCCAACTACACACCTGCCGGAGTGATCCACTTCGACGCTGAGCAAGAGTGGCGAGACCTCCACGAGCTAGCTAAGAACGCGGAGCAACAAGCTGAGAGTGCCGAAGTCGCTAAAGAACTTCGCCGGCAGGCGCTCGACAAGGAACACGCAGCCAAAGATCTGCACGGCGCCGCCCTGGATAATCAGATTCGCAAGAATCGCGTACGCTGGTTGCGGAATCGCCTGACCGAGGCAGGAACCAAGCGGGCCACCGAGCTGGGATGGCCGAATACCTATACCCTGACCAAGAGCCTGGCCGAGTCTTTAATTCGCAAGTACGGTGCCGGGCTCCCGATTGCCATCGTGCGTCCGGCGATCGTCGAGACCTCAGTCGAAAAACCATTTCGAGGCTGGAACGAAGGCATCAACACGTCAGCTTCGCTTTCGTATCTGCTGGGGACGTCATTCCGTCAACTGCCGACAAACGAACGCAAGCGCCTCGATATTATTCCAGTGGATTCGGTATGCGCCGGCATGACTTTGATTGCCGCCGCGATTCTCCAGCGGCGCAATCATCACGTATACCAACTAGCTACCTCAGTCACGAATCCGTGTGATATGCGCCGTTCGATCGAACTCACGTCACTCGGCCATCGTAAACACTATCGTGCCCAGGAGGGCCTGGAATACTGGTTGCGTCTGCGACTGGACGCAATTCCAGTTTCCAAGCAGCGCTATAACCGCATGTCCGCGCCGGCGCAGATGGCGATTATCAAATCCATCCAACGCATCATGTCGCCATTTCCGCTAAAGAAGACACCGTTGGCGCGCGCCGAACGCAACCTCGAAAAGGTAGAAAAGCTTATTCAGCTCTTTGAGCCATTTATCCTGCACAACGAGCATGACTTCGTGGCGGACAACGTGGAACAGCTTTCGCACGCGCTGGTGGCTGACGAGAAAGTAGAGTTTGGTTATAACACTCGATCCATTGACTGGTGGGAGTATTGGATCAACATCCATATTCCCGCCCTACGCAAGTGGACGTATCCTCTGATTGAAGGACGCCCGCTGGAGGCTCGTCCCGCCCGCAGCTTTGAGATGGAAGAGGCTGGTGCGGGCGAAGTCATCAAGACAGGCACCAACGGAGCCACGTGGCGATATTCCTGACTGGATCCACCGGATACATCGGCGCGCACGTCGCCGCCAATCTGCTGGATGGGCACGGCGCGTCGCTGAACCTGCTGGTCCGAGCGCCGGACGCCCACCAGGCCGAGCTGCGCCTATGGCAAGCCTTGCAATTGCACATGGACTTTCCGCGATTCTATGAACATTTGCAGACCAGCATGCGGATTTTTCGCGGCGATCTGACCACACCTTATTTTGGCCTGGGGCGGGATGATTACGACCGCCTGATCCATACCAGTGACTCGGTCGTCCACTGTGCCGCGTCGTTGAATCGCAAGTCGGAAAAGAGTTGTCTGAACGTGAACCTGCGCGGCACGCTGGAAGTGCTGCAGCTTGCCATGCGCTCGTATCACTATCATGGTTTGCGGCGTTTCAGTCAGGTCAGCACTGTAGCCGTGGCGGGAAAACGCAACGACGAAGTGGTGACTGAAGACAAATCAATCGACTGGGACCGGTCAGATTACGATCCTTATGCGCGTACTAAAAAATTCTGCGAGCACATGATCCGGGAACTGCTGCCCGAAGTTCCGATCACGATTTTCCGTCCCAGCATTGTGCTGGGTGACAGCCGTTATGCGGAAACCACCCAGTTCGACATGGTGCGGGCGTTCGTATTTCTGGCCGGCCTGCCTGTGCTTCCATTCCGTTCGAGTGACAAGATTGATATTGTGAACGTGGATTTCGTGGCCGACGCCATCGCGACCCTCCATCAGAAGGAAAATCCACGATACGACACGTACCACCTTTCTTCAGGCACTGACTCCCAAACATTTCGTCAATTGACTAGTGCGCTGGCGGCCGCGCAGAATCGGCGCGGCCCTATCTTCCTGCCGCTTCTCGAGCGACCATTCGCGGTCACCGTAAATACAATGGCAAATCAGCGCAGCGCCATCTCGCAAAGCGCCGCTTTGATGAAAGTATTCCTGCCATATCTTGTTTGGAATACAGTCTTCGACAACACCCGCGTTACCTCCGAGTTGGGACGTAAACCCATCCCCTTCTCGCAATACAGCTACCCGTTGCTGAAGTTCAGCCGGGAGAGCAACTTTTCTTACCAGTACCGGGGCTGGCCCGCAGCCAAGGCAGGAGGGTCTGCGGCATGATGGACTTCATCCTCGAGGCCTGGGTGAGCAGCCTCATTGAGATGTCCAAAACCCGATGGATGCTGGGCAAAGGCAAACCATGGCAGCCAGGAGAAAAACTCAAGCTGCTATTTGCCGGCTATAACGGCACGCGCAATACCGGGTCCGATGTGCGCCCGGAAGAGACTCTCCGTCAATTGCGCCACATTCTCGGCGCCGACAATGTTGCCTTCAGCGTGATGTCGCAGAATTTCGACCTAACGCGCGGCTACTTTCAAGATGCGGAGCAGGCTCATCTGCCGGACATTTTCCCGCCGTTCCTCTCTCGCGAAGTCCCAAAGCACCACGGAGTGGTAGTTCACGAAGGCTCGGCGTTCAAGAGCAAGTTCGCCAATGCGCTGACGACCATGATCATCGGCTCGTTAGGACTGGCAGCAGCAGAGAACAAACTGGCGATTGGATACGGCTCGGAGGCGGGATACATGGATCCGCTGGTCGCCAAAATGTGCGGACGCTACTGCAAGAATTCTTTCATCATCACGCGCAATGAGGAATCGCGCATGGTGCTCCGCAATCTTGGAGTGCCGAGTGAGCTGGGAACCGATACCGCCTGGACGTTCGAGCCGCTTCCGCCTGAGTACGGGCGCAAAACTCTGATCGACGCGGGCTGGGATGGCAAGCAGCCGGTTTTGATCGTCTGCCCTATCAATCCGTTCTGGTGGCCGGTGAAGCCGTCGCTGGTGAAATACGCCGCTCGGGTGGCGACAGGTGCTTACAAAGACAGTCATTATCGGACAGTTTACTTTCACAAGTCCGGCCATGATGTAGACGCCGCTTTCGAGCGCTATCTGACGGCAATTGCAAGAGCGGTCGGCGCATTCCGCCTGAAGCGCAGCGTGTTCACGGTTCTGGTTGCCACCGAGGCGCTAGACGCCCGCGCTTGCCGACGTATTGCGGAAAAACTCGGAGGCGCAATCCCCGTGTTTAGCTCCGAAGACTACGACATGTATCAGATGGTGAGCATCCTGCGTGCCGGCCACATGATGGTTTCGTCGCGCTTCCACGGCATCGTCACTTCCATGCCGGCGCTGGTACCGTCAGCGGGAGTCACGATGGACGAACGCATCCGTAACCTCATGCGCGAACGCGGCCACGAGGACCTGTTGATGAATGTAGACGATCCCGACTTGGAATCCAAGTTGCTCGTCGCCATGGACAGGCTATCCAAGGAGAGAGAAGCGATCGTGGCAGGAATTGGGCGCACGGTGGTGAAGAATTTGAAAGTGATGGCGCGCATGGGTGTGTACTTTGAGGAAGAAGTTCAGCGCCGCTACCCGGAATTTCCGACGCGCAAAGGTGAGTGGGGTTGGGAAGATTATTTGCCACCGATGAGCAACGGGTTGAAGCAATTGGTGGAAGCATTCGGCTAGCTGGAGCCGCGTAGGAGTAAACCTCGGGGCCGCGGGGCTCGTCAGAACTGCTGAGCCTGGACAGGCGAGGACGTCTGACCCTTCACAATCGATGAACTTTCTCGAAGAAATCTTCACGCGGCTCGAAGCGGCCCAAGACCTTCCCGTGCTACAGGAACTTCGGGATCGTGGACCAGCGATAGCCACAGGCGGCCAGCTCCTGCAATCCGTCAGCAAAGCTCGCGCCGTCCTCGCCAGGAAGGGTCTGAAAAAGGGCGACCGCTGCGGCTTGCTGGCGCACAACTGCATCGATTGGGTGGCAACGGATCTCGCGATCATGGCGGAGGGGTTGATCGTGGTACCGCTCTACGCGCGCCAGGCGCCGGCAGAACTCGTGGCCATGATGAGAGATTGCTCGCCGGCATTGATCTGCTGCGGTGAGGCGACGCTTCGCGACGCGGTCAAACAGAACTGGGCAGACGCACCCCCGCAGGTGCTATTCGAGGAATTGTTCGCCGGTGCAGAATCAGCGCAAGCCGCGAGGCCCCAGCATCTGACCGACTCCGATCAGGTCACCATCATCTATACCTCAGGAACCTCGGGCGAAGCCAAAGGAGTCGTGCTGAACGTGGGAAACATCAGCCACATGCTAGGGTGCACTTCCGAGCGGCTCGACCTTCTGATGGACAGCAAGTCCGGCCAGGACCGGGTTTTCCACTATCTTCCATTCTGTTTTGCGGGTTCCTGGATCATGCTGCTCACCTGCCTGCGTCGCCGCAATCTGATGACGCTGAATACCGACCTGACCAAAGTATCCAATGAAATGCGTGCCGCCGCCCCGGATTATTTTCTGAATGTCCCCGCCTTGCTCGAGCGTATGCGCAAAGCCGTTGACGAACAACTTTGGAAGACTGGCGGATTTCCGCTCAGTCTTTACACTCGAGCCAAAGCCACCTGGATGCGCCGGCAGGAAGGGCGAAAAACCTTCTCGGATTCTGTCTGGCTAGCGTTGGCCGAGGCAATTATATTTCCGACTATCCGCAAAAAGATGATTGGTTCGAATCTCAAAGCTCTGATCTGCGGCTCGGCGCCACTAATGATGGAAACACAACTCTACTTCATGATGCTGGGCATTCCGGTCTTGCAGGTATATGGACTGACCGAGACCACTGCCATCTGCACGATGGATGACCCAGATCACGTCGAGCCCGGGCGGGTTGGGCCAGCGATCAGCGGCATCGAAATGAACCTCAGCGAAAACGACGAAATCATAGTGCGCGGCCCGAGCGTCTTTCCTGGCTACTGGAACCGTCCCCAGGAAACCTCTCAGGCACTGCGCAACGGATGGTTTCACACTGGAGACCAGGGTGAAGTCGACGCGGCAGGGAACTGGAGTATCATCGGGCGCATCAAGAATCTTATCGTGCTCGGTTCCGGCCATAACGTCGCGCCGGAGCCGATCGAAGATGAGTTGCTTCAGGCCTTGTCCGGCGCACAGCAAGTGGTGCTAGTCGGAAATGGGCGTGGCTATCTTTCGGCGATCGTGACCGGAAGCATTACTCGCCAACAAGTGCAGGCGGCTTTGGACGCAATGAATCCACACCTGCCGCATTACAAGCAGGTGCGTGCGTTTAGCATCCACGGGGAGGCGTTCTCGATTGAGAACGGTTTGCTCACTGCGAACGGCAAGCTAAAGCGGGACTTGATCGCTGCGCGGCTTAAGTCGGAGATCGAAGACATGTACGAGGTGAAACAAGCCTCATGAACCGGTTTCACGGCCAATCGCTTTCCTGGGAATTTAAAGACGGCGTGGTCGAGCTTGCTCTACACCGCGAGCCCTGCAACGAGATCGGCTCGCTCACCTTAGAAGAACTGGAGAGGTTTGTCTCAGCACTGGAGAGTGTCGAGCAAGCGCACGCTGTCATCATCTACAGCGATCTGAAGGCCGGTTTCTGTGCCGGCGCCGACCTGCGCGAGCTTTATCATCGTTCCCAGGAAATGGAGCAGAAGGAAGCCATCAAAGGTGTCCGCGACTATTTGAAGAGGATTCACCGGGTGATGAACACGGTGGACGCCTTGCCCTTGACTACCATCGCCGCCGTCCATGGAGTGACCTTCGGCGGCGGCTTCGAGCTGGCTTTGGTGTGCGACATTATTATTGCCGACAAGATGGCGCGCTTCTGCTTTCCAGAACTGCGTCTGGGATTGATCCCGGGATTCGGCGGCATTCCTCGCCTGAAGCGCGATTTGGGCAATGGCGTGGTCCGCGACCTTTTGCTGACAGGCCGCAGCATCAATGCTACCAAAGCTCAGGCTGTTGGCTTAGTCAGCCAAGTGGTGGCGGAGGGCGAAGCCCTGAAGGTGGCGCGCGTAACTGCGTCGCAACTCAAAAAATTCGACCGTCGCGCCGCCATTGCCGCCAAGCAGTTTATCAAGCCAATCCCGTACGAAGAGTTGCTAAAGGAGATCGATATCTTCTGCGAGCTGTTCACGCAGCCGGCGGTGGAACAAGGATTGAAAAAGTTTGTGGAGAGCACCGAGGCGCTACCGTATTTGCCATAGATTCGTGGACACACCCGACACAAAAATGAACTCGTAAAATGTTCTTATGCGAACCGCTGATCAAACCCTTGATGAAATTCTTGACCTCGCCGCGACTCACTTCAAGGTTCCGCGAGAGAAGCTCACCGGCGATGACGACTTCTTTAAAACGCTGGGAATTGACAGCTTGCAGGCTCTGGATCTGCTGACCCGACTCGAGCACCATTTTAACGTGGAGTTGCCGGACTACGAGTTGCAGGGCGTATCGGACTTTCGCACCTTGGCGGGCCGAATCCAGGCAAGGTTGTGAGAGGGCGAAATCCGCTTCCCGATTTCTGCGTTGAAATTCAACCATCGCGTGGACGAGTTATAAATTCAGTTTTCGGCTGCCAGTTCTCGCTCCTAATTTTGAGCCAGCCTTGAAGGGTAATGAACTGATTAACATGCTTTCCTCTGTGTCCCCGTGTCTCTGTGGTGAAATAAAGCTTTAATGCTGAATCTAGATCAATACACTTGCCTGGGCGCGGCGTTGCGAGACGCGCTGGATCGCTGGCCCAATGAGATTTGCCTGATCGAGTCGGACCGGGATAAGGAAAAGACCCGCCTCACCTACTCCGATTTCAAGGAGATGGCGCTGCCGCTGGCACGCGCTCTCGAGGATGCCGAGTTTCTGCCCGGGAACCGTGTCGCCATCATCATGACCAATCAGTCGAAGTGGCTGGTCACTGCCTATGCGGTGTTTTTCTGCGGAGGAGTGCTGGTGCCGCTGGACTACAAGCTGACCGCGGCCGAGCACCTGCAATTGTTGTCACACTGCAAGTCGCAAGTCTTGGTTGTCGAGTATTACCTATGGCGCGCGATCACCCAGTCGCCAGACTTCAAGAATCTCAACGCGCTCGTGCTGGTAACCGAGGCGCCGCCGTCGGCCGAGTTGGCTGGCGCATATCGCTGGGAGGAATTTCGCCGCAAAGGTGATCCCGAATTTGTGCCGCGCCGCCGCGAAGATGTTGCCTGCATTGTTTATTCCTCAGGCACCGGCGGTCGGCCCAAGGGATGCGTTCTTACTCACGAAAATTATCTGGAGCAGTGCAAGTCTCTGACGACCTTGTATCGTTTCTGGCCGGGGGTCCGCTACCTGAGCATTCTGCCAACCAACCATGCGATTGATTTCATGGTGGGATTCATCGGGCCCTTTGTTTGCGGCGCCTGCGTGGTGCATTTGCGCACTCTACGGCCGGAATTCGTGCGTGACGCGTTTGTGCGCTACAAGATCACCTACGTCAGCCTGGTTCCATTGGTGCTGAAGAATCTGGAGCGCGGACTGAAAGCCAAGTTCGAAGCGCTTTCCTCCGGGCGACGGTTTCTCCTGAATCAATTGATCGCGGTGAACAAATTCCTGACCGGCTGGCGGCCCGATATTCATTTGAGTCGCTTATTGCTTCCGCAAGTGCATAAGGCATTCGGCGGAGGCCTGCTAGCCATGTTCACGGGCGGCGCTTTCATGGAGCCTTCGACATTGCAATTCTTCTACGATCTTGGCATTCCCGTGGCCAACGGGTACGGTCTCACCGAAGCAGGTACTTCGATCACGCTCAATGACCTCAAACCTTTCCGTGCTGATACTGTGGGCAAGCCACTCCCGGGGGTCGAGCTGCGGCTGTTGAATCCGGACCCGGATGGCATCGGCGAGGTGGCCGTGCGCAGTAAGACTGTGATGGCGCACTATCTGGACGATCCTGAGCTGACCGCCCAAACCATCGTGGATGGCTGGCTGCTGACCGGCGATCTGGGCCGCTTTGACGGCCACGGCCATCTGCAACTTTTTGGCCGCAAGAAAAACATGATCGTCACGGAAGGTGGCAAGAATATCTATCCCGAAGATGTCGAGACTTACTTCGACAGTCTTCCGGTGAAGGAATATTGCATCTTCGCTGCTAATTACTTGTGGTCGGCGAAGAATCTTGGCCAGGAGATGCTGGTGCTGGTCACACATCTCGAGCAGGGACAGGAACTCACGGATACGCTCAAAGAGGAAATGGTCGCGTGCAACCGTCACGTG
>Ga0207139_1187_pt1 | contig 12106 bp, 18 predicted proteins | sample Alteio_BWMinHeat_7_FD_153585 | JGI IMG/M metagenome (GOLD analysis project Ga0207139, IMG submission 153585) | Enriched cells from forest soil in Barre Woods Harvard Forest LTER site, Petersham, Massachusetts, United States -... | ecosystem: Environmental > Terrestrial > Soil > Temperate forest >... | reverse complement strand
CGAGCAATGGCTGCGCGAGGAAGCCGATCGGCGGCTGCACGGAACGGTCAAGGAAGTGGTCGCCGCGCGTTTCGTGCGCGAGTGGCCGCATCTGCAGGCCGTAGTGTGCGGCCAACTCTAAAAAGCGCGGATTGTATTCCACCGCTGCGCCGATCCGATGGTTGAGAGGACGGTTGTCCAGTTGCGGGATGCGTGGCCGGCGAGCCTCTGATACGGATCGCCGCGAACGAGTCTGGCAGTCTTCACGGGTAAAGGCGCCGGTGAATCGCCAACAGCTAGAGTCTTAGATCCGCAATTCAATATACAGGGAACAGAGAAACCGCCCGCAAATGCTAGGCTGCCATCAACAGAGCAAGCGGGGCGAGATATATTGCCGAAACGCGCTGATGCCCGGTGCAACCCGGCCTGCATCAAGGAGAGAATTGACATGGCGAACCACGTTGGCGGTCTTCACGATCGCCTGAATCGCATCTCGCACTGGGATGTCAACGTCACCGACCTGGGGCGCTCACGCTCGTGGTATGAGGCTACCACGACTCTCAGGGTCGTTGCACAGACCAGGGCTTGGCATCGAGTCTGGCAGCTTCAAAGGCTATTTGCTCAAGGATACTGAACTACCGCGTGGGGCGCCGATGATTCACCTCGTCCAGTGGGAGAATCCCACGCCGGTGGGCACGCCCTATCGTTCGCAGGCCAATGTCGGATGGTACCGCATCTGTCCCATCGTTGAGGACATCGAGGCAACGCGCGCGGTGGTGATCGCGCAAGGAAGCAAGCCCTTCGCGCCCACTACCCGGGCGAGGGTCTGCTTTCATCCCGGAACGCGTGAGATCGATTACCGCGTCTTCACTGTGCACGATCCCGACGGCGTCGCGGTCGAGTTCGTAGACAAGCTGGTGATGGGGCCGGGCGGCTTTACCCAGGGGCCTGCGACCGTCGCCCACAACACGGCTAACGTCGAGAAATATTTCCCCTTCTATCACGAGCTTCTCGGCCTCGATATCCTTCAGGGAGCGCAGACGCAGGGAAAGGTGCCCAACGTGTACGCGCCGGGTGGTGGCGAGTCGGGCTTCACCGGAGCGTTCTTCGGGGTTCGCGGCAATGGGCTCGTTATCTTCGACTGGCTGCAGTGGCTCGAGTCGCCCGACCTGCCGTCACCCTACGCCGAGCCGAACCACGTCGGCATCGTGCGCTGTGCTATCGAGGTCGACGACCTCGATGCGGCGCATGAGATCCTCAAACGGTCGACTTGGGCGCAGCAGTATCCGATTTTGATGGGCGGCATCGAGCAATGGGACTTTGGACCGCAATGGGGCACTCGCCGCATCCTGAACTTCAAAGATCCTGAGGGGGTCGCGTTCCAGCTCGTCGAACAGCCGGGTTCACGGCTCGGTGTGCTGCACCCTTATGGCCGAGGCGCTCAGTTCGGCTGAGTTTCGTTGCATCAATCGTCTGTGAAAACCTGAATATGACAACACGGTTATCTTTGTGACGCGCGCCGAAGTGATTTCGAAGTTCGTTTCTGGAGAGATTCGCTAAAGCGACCTGATCGTGGAGAGTGCTTCGGCGTACCTTTATGTCACTTGTACAGCGGAGCCGGATTTCGGCTTGAAAGGTGTCTATCTCCCTAAGCAAACACTCGCCTTTGAGCCTATGAATCTCAGCCTCACACATACCGTTTTCATGTTCACCTGCGGCGGCCAGCGCCTCCGTCAAAGCGCTCAGTCCGTCGTTGAGGCGGCCCACCTCCTTTGCCGGGTTTCCCCCGTCGCGAATCTGTCAAGCGTCGGAATATTAGCGACTCATTTTTTGAATTCGCGGCGACCGCATTAAATCAAACGTTGAAACAATCTGCATCGCTGGATCGGCGTCGCTGATGATGCGAGCGCGCCCGGAGGGCGAATATGCCCCACGTACAGACCGCGGTTGAACCGGCAGATGTACTATCGAACCTTGAACGCTCAGAATCGTCTGCTTTACAGTTAACGCGGCACTTTCTCCATTTGGTAATCTGGAGAACCTGATTCGAATGGATAACTCTGATACCGTGATGCTTATGAAGAAGAGCAAGAGAACTATAGCTCCGTACGCAGCCATCGCAGCTATCGCGCTCCTGGTAGGCGCTTTGGGCGTCGGATGCCAGGGGAAGGAAACCCAGGGACCGGCCGGCGCCCCGGGGGCGACTGGGGCGACAGGTCCGCAAGGTTCTGAGGGTGCGCGCGCCACGCCGGCGGTGTCCGAAAAATCCTCCGAGTCAACGACCACGACCAAGACGGGGAGCAACACGCCGGATTCCGGCGGCAGCAGCACCACTACCGAGAAGTCCACGACCGAAAAAAGCAACCAGTGATCAGCGGATCGGCGCCATGAGGGCAAGACAACACAGAATACACGAATGTGTCGAGCCAAGTCTGACGACAAAAAGATTCAACATTCAGACAGCGAATTCGCCTGCACCTCCGCACGGCGATAGCCATGCCTTCGTCAAGCGCACCTGCTTGCGTCGGCGTCGCCGCGTCAATGCGGTGAAATAGCTATTCGAAAAAGACAGCGATGGGATAAGTGTCCCCATCACCACGGGTTTCCACGAAACATGAACTATCAGTGCAGTCCCTACATATACGAACAGCACGAGCGCCGACCACTTTTGTATGTGGAGCCGACAGTGGCAAGATATATGATCGTTGTTGATGGAACGAGTCTATAGCGCCCGCGCCCTTACCATGCCGGTCATGAGGTTGGCTGCGGTCTCTTTGGCGACTCTTCGACCGAACAAGGCAAGTATCGCGACGCCCGGCTGGGTAGCCATTCCTCCACCGACGATGAAGCCGGCGGCAGCCGCAATTGCCATAGAACGGAGCGGCTTGTCGCGAATCGAGTTTTCAATTTGCATCATATCGAGATTGACGCCAAACTTTCTAAGGGACGTGCGGACTGTGTCTCTTATGGCGGTATCCGTTCTTTTCGCGGCGTCCATTATTGGACTCGTCGGTTCATCCATGCTCTGTTCGCTTTCGTTCTCTAAGGGCATTATCTTAGCCTCCAATATTTAGCACCACCGGCGGCGCGCGAGATAGGCTACCCCGCCCCTCGACATGCTCCCAGACTTTTCGCGCGAATGAAATTACGGCTCATTTTGATACGCTCGACCTCGAGGGGACCTGGCGTCACGCTCCCGGCAACACCTCGATACTGAAGTCCGTCGCGCCCACTCGGCAAAGCGGATTACGCTCATTCTGCGTCACACGCGGAGTGACTTCAGCGCTAGGCAACTCGCTACGAACCCGGCTGTGTCGAAGCCGGCCGTAAGCAGGATCCAGCGCAGCCCGCCAACCTCTTGCAGCATCCACCGTCCTTGCTCGCATTCTCGCATTCGGCCCGACGGCTGGCCTGCTCACTCGCAGATCGATCATTTGCCGTTGCGATTCTCCATCAGCACGCACTCGGTGTAACGCGAGCTTGGCCTCTTCGCCGGCGTTCCTTTTTGCTAGCGCGATCAGTGGGCGACCCTCTAATCCATCTCGGATGCGCCGATTCCCCTGATCATTGTCACAATTTGGCGAGAATAACCTAACTCGTACGGTCAAGGTCAAAACCTTGAGAACGAAATGCTGTTTACTAGGCCAACCCCAGAACAGGTGGTCAATCGAGGTGAGCCGGGAACGGCCGGGACGCTGGCGAACCAGTCGGCGCTACGATCGCCTAGTTTATTCCGATCTGGCCAGGAGCGGCGAATCCAATTTCGCCCACCGTAGAAGTTGCATATCCCACAGTTCCAAAAATGAGACAGATGACGAGCTAGCCAACGCGCTCACGTCACGCGTAATTACGACAAGAACAAGCAGGCCGCGCGCGCTCGCGGCCAAAGCCGCACAGTTCAATCCGATCAGGTGACGTCGACAAGCGCGCAATCAGGGCGCGTTCGGGTCGCGGCGAGTCCCGGGAAATCATCCGCCCGAGCGCACCGGACTAGAAGCGCGCTGGAGGAACCGGCAAGCCCGGGATATCCGAGCGCGTACGGAACACCGTGCCCTTCAAGGCGCGATCATTGCTGTTATTGACCGTAACCGCGTAAAGGTCACGCATATCGGGACCGCCGAGAGTAACGCTGGTTACAGATTCGCAGGTACTTTAACTCGTCGATCGAGCAAGCCATCAGGCTTGAAGCGGACAATCTCGCCCACACCCATCACCACCGCAACCCACACGCCGCCTTGCGCGTCGACCGTCATCCCGTCGGGGGACCCTTCGGGCAGTTTGGCGAACAACCGGCGCTCGCTCACCGTGCGATCAGCGCGGACGTCATACACCCAGACGCCCGACAGTGAATCGCAGTGGTAGAGCAGCTTGCGATCCGGACTGAAGCCGAGTCCATTGGTTATTTCGACCCCGTCCGCAAGCTTGGTCACTTTGCCGGGAGGGTCGATGCGAAACAGCGAACCTGCCGGTGGCTTGGTCTTGAAGTCGAAGCCAGCGTCAATGTCGAACCCGAAGGTGCCGAACCAGACGCTGCCCTGATCGTCGGTCGTCAGATCGTTGATACCGAACAGCGGCTGCCTTCCCATTCGGCGAAGAGGTCGCGCAGGTTGCCGGTTTTTTCGTCCCAGAACGCCAGCGTTTTGCCGCTGACGATCAAACCACCCCCGGCGTTCAGAGCGATCCCACCGACGGATTTGCGCTCCGGTATGAGCGTTTCGATCTTGCCGTCCGAGCCGCGGCGAAAGACTCCACCGCCGCGGATATCGCTGTAATAAAGCCGGTTCTGTGCGTCTATCCGTGGGCCTTCAACCAGACCATAGCCCGTCGCCAGCGTTTCGAATTCCATAGCAGTTCCTCCTTGATGCCGCTCCCGCGGCAGCCGTGGGGAGGTCCCGGCCGCCGGCGGAATGCAGTTCGATTAAGCCGGGATTCCCGATTTGAATCTCCGTTTCCAACTCGTCCTATAGATTGAACGGCTTGCCTCGGCAAGGTTTGAGCTGGTGTTGGGCCACGCCTCCACCGGCGCCGGAGAGAGGCGGGCTGCGCGTCTGTCGGGGGCTAGATCGTCATTCTTCGACAAGCGCGCACAGTTGAGGTGGCGGTATCCGCTGCGACATAATCGCGGTCGATTCGTGGGCGCGACCGACAACGATCCGCGAAGGCTAGGGAGTCCTCCGATGTTGGAATCAAAAGCGTTCATTCAGCGAGTATTTCACGATTCTCCGAAGATGAATGCCCTTCAATGGCGGTGGCATTGGCTTACGGCGCGATATTCTCGCTGCCTTCGCCTCTCGGCGTTGCGCGATACCGCGGCGGCCAAACGCCCGTTCCGCATGGCTCTAAGCGATCCATCGCATCCGCAACCCCACGTCATCAAGGTAACACCAACGTCCCTTCACTCGAATATACTTTTCATCGACACGCCAGGATTTGTTGGTCGGCTTGAGATGACGGCGCAGCAGCTGTTCCAGTTCAGGACCGTACTGTTGAAACCAACGCCAGATCTTGGTGTGATCCGGCTCCAGACCGCGCTCGGTCAGCAACTCTTGGACATCGCGCAGCGAGAGCGAGTACCGCAGATATCAACGCACGGCACAAAGAATCAGCTCCGGCGGCGTCTGCCACCACTTGAAGATTGCCAGTCGGGTGGCGCTCTTCACGATCTCTTCAAACTACTAGCCAAACCTGCTAACGTTACGACCCTCGCACAATCTGCTCCTCGCTGAATCGTCCTTGCTTTATGTGGCCGCCATCCTCTATTCCCTTTAAACCACGCAATATTAACTCCCCTGCTGGGATACCTCCTGGGGTAAGGCCAAGCGGTCAAGGTATCCTGAAAAGCGAGAGTTCGAAGTTACGTCGTACACCCACTCCGTAACCTCATCGAGCGACTAAGCTAATGAGCAAGAGAGGAGAACAACAAGAGATGAGACTCGCCAAACCACGGATCGCGCCATTGACCGAGGCGGAATGGACCAGCGAGCAGCGCAAATTGCTGCAACCCTTTTACGAAGAAGGGAAGACCTACAATGTGCTTGGCACAATGGCGCAGCACTGGGACGCCGCGCAAAAGTTCCTGGTCTGGGCATATCACGTGATGGGTGGGACTTCGACCTTGCCGCCACGGGACAGGGAGCTGTTGATTTTGCGCACCGGGTGGCTTTGTCAGTCGGAATACGAATGGGGACAACATGTCCTGTTCGCTAAAGCTGCAGGTCTCACCGACACAGAGATCGCCCGGATTAAAGAGGGAGCCGACGCAGTGGGCTGGTCGCCCTTCGATGCCAACTTACTGCGCGCAGCCGATGAGTTACATAAAGACGCCTTCATCAGCGATCAGACCTGGACGGCCTTGAGCGAACGATACAACACCAAACAGCTCATGGATGTGGTGTTTGCAGTAGGTCAATACCAATTGGTGTCGATGTCGCTAAATACCTTCGGCGTTCAATTGGACAAGGGAGTCAAAGGTTTCTGAGGGAGTTCGGCAAATTTCAGCGCATCGTTGACGTTGGCGGCGGGACGAAATCGTGCCACGACCGATTACCAATCAGATCGGGTTGCAGGATATCGAGGTGAATGATTGCCCATGAGCATCACCTGAAAAAATACCGCGATCGAGGTTTTGCTCGAACGTTCCACTTTTCTGTGCGGCTGAGATACTGCGGAAATTTTCCGCGCGGATTCCTCGTCCCCCTTGGATAAGAGGGCCTTCGCGTCGCGCGCCCGGCTGGCCGCCGCATGAATCTGCAACGCGGACCGTAAACGGCTGCGAGGCACGTCACAAGGAATTACTCAACAGAGGATACTGCGCGAAATGGCGCAGGCGCTGGAGGCCCTCACGGCGGAAACTCCACTGGTACTCTCGCTCGAAGATCTACATTGGAGCGATTTCTCAACGCTCGAACTAATTTCAGCAATCGGCCGGCGGACTGAGCCTCAATCTGCTCCGGTGCGGAGGCTAACCCGTCGGAATTTCTTTACTGGCTGGCGGAGGCATATTGCGCCACCGGTCGACTCGACGAGGCGCTCGATACGTTGAACAACGCGCTCGGGGTCGCCGAGCAACATGAAAATCTTTGGTGGGAGGCGGAAATATATCGGCTCAAGGAAAATTGTTTGCCACTGGACCTTTGCCATCGGGGCGATGAAATGAACGATCTCATACCGCAAAATTATGCGAAGGCGATCGCCCTTTGGGTGCAGGCCAACTCGCCGCCCTATTCACCGGCTTTGGGCTTTTTGCACCTCAAAACCTCCTCGCGGTAACGGCGTTGTGCGCGTGCGCCCTTACGGTCTCCACCGCAGTTTTTCTGATTCTTGATATGGATCAACCTCTTACCGGGTTCATGAAAAACTCCGTCGAACCTCTGCAAAATGCCATAGCGGTAATCGGTGACCTACGGTGAGCGGCGACATACCGAGCAGAGCGAGATTCCCGATAGCTTGACGATCCCTGCGCTAGGCTAGCGAAGGGCTGTAGCTATTTCCCAATGTGCTGTTCACTCCGCCATGGACCAATAAGTATTCGCTGATGCTTCAGTATATCGGCATCCTGAGCAACGATAAGTACAGTTCATATGTGGGCGGCGTGTTCAAAGGCAAAAGCATCCTGTTGCTGCAGTTTCAGTACAACTTCAACCTGATTCGTGGCAAAAAGTGAGCACGCTGAAGGCCCGCTGCTACGTTAGGAAGCCAACGTATCGAGGATCAGGAGAGACGACGCCAGTGGCGCCGCTGGCGGGTAACTCACGAACTGCGCCACTGCATCGGCGCCCATTCGTAAAGTGCAAAGAGCGACCATTCTGCCCTCCCGTGCAGCGCCAGGAACGCAAGGTTACCTGCCCCTCCTGCCGCCGCATCTAACAGCCCGTGGTGAAAGTCAGTGACCGATGGATCACCAGAATCGATTTGACAATACTACAATGTATTGCATGGCGAAGGGAACCCGAGAGAGTGAGCAAGGGTCGTTGTGGGGAGCTGCCAAAATCGCCGGGGCATCCCTTCTACACGCGGCTGAATGCATTGCTGGAGGCCGACAACTTCGATCGGTTCGTCGAAGGCCAGTGCGCCAAGTTCTACGCGCCGGTCATGGGACGCTCTCTGATCGTGTATTCTACAGTCTGTCGAGTTCCTTTACTCCCCACTATAACTACACCGTACCTTGTACACTTCAATCTAATACTAAGTGTAGGATTAGGTAGTCAGTAATCGCTGTGATCGGTTATATGGAGCACGAACTTGCGCGAATGAAACTGATTCTGCGGGCGAGTCTGATAGAGTTAGGCACTAAACGCAGGCCGGGTCGGCGACATTCGGCGCTTGCGAGGGCTCAAGAACATTTCTTGGCTCTCGTCGCGCCAGCTCATCCGTCTTGCCGCCGCACTCTCAATGAGCGCGGTGGAGAAGCGTGAAATAATTATCGACGGCAAGCATTCCGAGGAATCGGCCTACATTCTGCTGTCCGGAGTCGCGCGTATTACCTGTCGCAACCGCAAGGGTGAACGCACACTGGTGATCATGGTCGCGCCGGGGATGATTCCGGGTTTTCCGCCACCGGTGCCCGGATCAGCTATAACTTCCGCTGCGAGGCTATTACCGCCTGTCAGGTGGGCACCATTGACCTGAAGACGTTCATCGAAATCTCGCTGGGAATAGCCTCTGAAGACTTCAAGCGGATGGCCGTCAGTTATTTCGGCCGCTGGGATCTAGTCCAGCTACGCTGCGCGAATTTCATGGGTTGTACGCTGGAAGAGCGTCTCGCACTGATTTTGCTTGAACTAAGCGAAAACTTCGGCGTCAAAGACAAGCACGGAACGCGGCGCACGCTGCCCACACGACACCAGGACCTAATTGGGATGCTCGCCTGCCCTTAAAAGACGGGACAATGGCGAGATTGGGTGAGGGTAATGACAAGGGGCGGAAAGTACGGTGGGGCACAGGGATCGTGGCGGTGCTGGTGGTGATCGGGTCTGCCACTGCATTGACATCATGTGAGCCGAAGCCGCACAGGGTCGGTTCGGTCAACACGGAGTTCAAGCTGATCGGGCCGGATCACAAGATCGTCATCGAATCCTACGACGACCCCAAAATCGATGGCATCATCGTTTTTATCAGCAAGTCGCAGAAAGGCGGGATCAAAGGCGCGCTTCGGCTGGCGGAGGATGCTTCACAACGCGTTTATCGAGGCGATACTTCCCGGATTTGATCGCTCAGTCCGACGAACCTAGCTCCCGATACCAGCAGACAGGCGCACCGAACGCGCTCATCTCCGACTCCTCCGTCGACGTGATCTGCGGAGTCGGAGGCTCAATCGGCGGCGGGGTCGTTCTTGCCTTTCACGTGAAGCATGTCGCGAACCGCAAGCGCAGGTTGAAGCTGCGGATCGGGGACGACTGATCATCGAAAACCGCTGGCTTGGGCTACGAAATCTTCGTCCCTCTAAACACTTATTACCGGATGCCATCGATGGGTGCCGAAGTTGGAGATTGGCAGATCGCGGCTGTGAACGCCGGGTTTAACCTTAACCACGCTGACCTGGCTATCGCTCGCTCCCGCATGAGCGCGCGACTAGATTAAAACTCCGAGCAGACTGAATAGGTAGGGCAATGTGTCTTCCAGACTTCGATCGAGGATCGTGATCTCGCCCGCGACCTTTTCGCGACGGGTTCGTTCATCATCCTTGTTCGTGATCCTGAAATAATTGCGGAGCAGATCGATTACCGGCAGATACGCTGACGCCTTGCCGTGGGAGATCGAAAACGTTTCCAGCACCATCCAGTCGGATTGAGAAGTCGTCTTGAACTCGAAGAACAGGCGCGACTTGCCGACGCCCGGCTCTGCCATCGCGGCAGCGATCTGCCCGCGTCCTCCCCTGGCCTGATCTGCGCATGCTTGAGCGCCTCTATCTCGCGCTCGCGCCCCACGAACTTGGTCAGCCCGCGGCCAACGGAGCGCTGCAGTCGCGTCCGTAACGGCCCCAGCCCCGTTACTTCGTAAACGTTGACCGGCTCGCTGACGCCTTTGACTTTAGTTGCGCCGAGCGGCTTGAGGATGAAGTAGCCCTCGCACAGCTTGCGGGTGGCTTCGCTGACCGCGATTGAACCGACCGGGGCAGCCGTCTGCATCCGCGAGGCGAGATTGGTGGTATGCCCAATCGGCGTGTACTCGACCTGACCCGCGCCAGTCTCGATCGAACGCACCACGACTTCGCCGGTGTTGATCCCGACGCGGCCCTGAATTGGCATACCACCCTCGGCCAGTACTTTGGCCGAATACCGCTTGAGCTCCTCCTGCATGCGCAGTGCCGCATAGAGCGCGCGCTGCGGATGATCCTCATGCGCCACCGGCGCGCCGAACAGCGCGAAGATGCCGTCTCCGGTCGATTGCACGACGTAGCCGTTGTAGTGGCGCACCGCGTCAATCATCAGCTTCAACGCCGGATCGATAATCGCGCGCGCCTCCTCCGGGTCGATGTCTTCCATCAGCTCGGTCGAGCCTTTGATGTCGGCGAACAGCGCGGTGACGGTCTTGCGCTCGCCGTCGAGCGTCGGGGAGTCTTCTAGCGGTTCGGGCCCGAGGTGAACTGAACCACGCGCGACTGGTGAGACCGAAGCATCGGCACCAGCGGCGGATTGCAGACCGAGAGCCGCACCACATTGCGCGCAGAATTTCGCATCAGGCGCGTTCGGATAAGCGCATTTCGGACAGACCCGACGGAGCAGCGTCGCGCACTGATTGCAGAACCTCGCGTCTGCAGCGTTGTCGGTTCCGCACTTCGTGCAACGCATTGCCGTACCCTATCACGAAGTCACGAAAGCGACCGGCGCCTTTATGCTCAAGCGTTCGCCGGGAAGCAGAAGGGCTGCGGAAACACGATCGCAATATGTCCTACCGTACCTGCCATCGATTTGCGCCCGCATGATTGATTCCCAGGATGGTCTGCCCACTTCGCAACAGTTGTCGGATCAAAACAAGGAGCGTTTTTTGGCATCCTGCTAACGAGGCCTCATACTTCCGCGCCAAGCGGCCGTCACCGGCTGGGCAATTCCTCGCAAAGCCATCGCGCGAAGCGCTCGAGACGGCTTGGCTATGTATGATGGCAACGGTCGCTCGAGCCGCCTCGCCTGCGATGGAGCTTACGTTAAATTTGCAAAAACTCAGACGAAAATACCTCTGGGTAAAGAGTGGCGGCCTGTGCTGGTACTGCGGAGCGCAACTATACAGTCCGGAGGAAGCTAACACTGAAGCCAAAAAAACAACTTATCTTCACTGCCGACCACGTTCATGCTCGATCACGTGGAGGGCGCGGCCGGACGAACAAAGTGCCTGGGTGCAAGTACTGCAATTCGCACAAGAGTTCACGGAGCGTCAAAGAATTCAGGGAATGGTTGCAGGCCCGAGTGTTCGACGAGGCGAAGCACCCCCGCGCGCTTACGCTGATTCCATCCTCCTAGGAGCCCGTGGTGTAAATGGTCACCGCTGAGAAGTCGCCTGTGGTGGTCGTCGGTGATGTAACTGGGCCCGCAGCAGCCCTGATTGGCTCCCATGCGGAAAATTGTGACGAGCCAGCAGCGGGTAGTGCCCATGAGCGAGGACATGTTCCAGGCAAGCTCCGTCCTGAATCCCTTCTCTGCGAAGGTTGTTCCGAGCATTCCGGGTATTTCCATGAAAACTATATCTACGTTTACATTTGCCTCTTCGTCTTTCACTTCTTCCTTTAGTGCGTGCTTGATCGAAATGCTCGGAATGGTTGGAACATAAGAGTCTAGGCCCGGAACTTGGCTGGCACATGCACGGTCAGCCCATCAAATGCCCGGTTCAAATACGCGCTCGTTTATCATTGAGTTTTAGGCCCTTGATGCGTCGCGCCACCATGTTGCCTTGTGCGTTGCGCGCTTGTTTCGTGAACTCATCGCGCCGATACGCAACATCGACACCCGGGAGAGCACCCAGATAGCGAAAGAACCATGGACGGGTCATCGGCTTTCGATCATGCGCTTTAGCCCATTCGCAGTATGCTGAGTAGATAACTTCCTTATCGACGATATGCTCTGGTTCTCGAACCAATCGCTCGTTAACGAAGTCGGAGAGCGGATTGCTCAAGTCGACAAAATCATCGAGTAGA
>Ga0207139_1186_pt1 | contig 12112 bp, 5 predicted proteins | sample Alteio_BWMinHeat_7_FD_153585 | JGI IMG/M metagenome (GOLD analysis project Ga0207139, IMG submission 153585) | Enriched cells from forest soil in Barre Woods Harvard Forest LTER site, Petersham, Massachusetts, United States -... | ecosystem: Environmental > Terrestrial > Soil > Temperate forest >... | reverse complement strand
GGTACATCATCCACTCTTATTCGGGCTTTGAGCGCAAGGTGAAGGAGTCGCTGGAGTCACGAGTCCAGGCCTTCGGTCTGCAGGAAAAAATCGGCAAGGTTCTGATTCCTACTGAGGCCGTCACCGAAGTGCGCGGGGGCAAGAAATATACCGTCGAGCGCATGTTTTATCCCGGCTATGTATTGGTCGAGATGGACATGGACGACCACGTATGGCACGTGGTGAAGTCTACTCCCCGGGTCACGGGATTTGTGGGCACAGGGCAGCAGCCCACTCCGCTTTCGGAAGAAGAAGTCCAGCACATCGTGTATCGCGTGGCCGAGGCCAAGGACAAGCCCAAGCTCAAGGTCAAGTTTGAAAAGAACGAGAGCGTGCGCATTACGGAAGGGCCGTTCGCCAGCTTTACCGGCGTAGTGGATGAAGTCAACGAAGACCGCGAGACGCTCAAAGTCATGGTCACGATTTTCGGCCGTTCGACACCGGTGGAGTTGGAGTTTAACCAGGTAGAGAAGGTGGCTTGATAAGGAAGCGACCCAAGCGCGCGAGTTAAGCGCCTTCGGCGCATCGCGCGGGCCGCACAGGTCCTTCGGCGACAAGAGCGTGTCGCCTCAGGATGACAATAAGATTGATGACGGCGAGATTGAGGATCGAGTAAATGGCGAAGAAGGCAACAGGTTCAGTAAAGCTTCAGATTGCCGCGGGCAAAGCGACGCCGGCACCTCCGGTGGGTCCGGCGTTGGGACAGGCACAGATCAACATTATGGAGTTCTGCAAACAGTTCAACGCCCGCACCAGTGCGAAGGAACTTGAGGGACTCATCATTCCGGTAGTAGTGACGGTCTATAGCGACCGCACATTCACCTTCATCACCAAGACGCCGCCGGCTTCGATTCTGCTGAAGCGCGCGGCGGGCATTGCGAAGGGATCGGGCGCGCCGAATAAGGACAAAGTGGGCAAGGTCACGGCCAAGCAAGTGGAAGACATTGCGAAACAGAAGATGCCGGACCTGAATGCGGCGTCGGTGGATGCGGCGGTGAAAAGCGTCCGGGGAACAGCTCGGTCTATGGGGATTGAGGTAGTGGGATAAGGAAGCTCGCGTCGCGCGTTATTCCAACCTCGCCTCGCGAGGTTGGCGCGGTCGCTCACTCTGGGTCCTTCGGCGACGAAAAGCGTGTCGCATCAGGATGACAGGGTAGGTTTTACAGTCGAAAACACCACGGTTCATCAGAACAACGATGGCGGTGGGAGACGAGGAAGACAAAATGAAAAAAGCAGGAAAGAACATTACAAAAGCCAGGGCGGCAGTCGAGCCCCGGTCGTATTTGCTGCAGGATGCGGTGCCGTTGCTGCAAAAGGTCAAGTACAGCAAGTTCGATGAGACGGTAGAAGTGACAATGCGTCTCGGGGTCGACCCCAAGCATGCCGACCAGATGGTGCGCGGCACGGTAGTGCTGCCGCATGGCCTGGGCAAATCGAAGAGGGTTCTGGTCATCGCGACCGGCGAGAAAGTAAAGGAAGCGGAGCAGGCGGGCGCGGATTTTGTCGGTGGCGAGGAAATGGTGGAGAAGATCAGCAAAGAGAATTGGACCGATTTTGATGCGCTGATTGCCACCCCCGATGTGATGAAGTCGGTGGGACGGCTGGGCAAAGTGCTCGGCCCCAAGGGGTTGATGCCGAATCCGAAGACGGGAACAGTGACGTTTGATGTGGCCAAGGCAGTTCAGGAAGTCAAAGCTGGCAAAGTCGAATTCCGCACTGACAAGACCGCGTTGGTCCATGTCCCGGTGGGCAAGATTTCGTTTCCGCCTGAGAAATTGGTAGAGAACGCGCGAGTGCTGATCACCAGCGTAATCAAGGCCAAGCCCTCGGTGGCCAAGGGCAAGTACATCAAGGGATGCTATTTGAGTTCGACCATGGGGCCAGGAATAGCGATTGATACTCTGCCGGTGGAAGCGGCAGCAAAGGCTTGATAAGGAAGCGGCCTAAACGCGCTTGTCAAGCGCCTTCGGCGCATCGCGCAGGCCGCCCAGATCCTTCGGTACCAAAAGAGGGTACCTCAGGATGACAAATTCGAGGGTTTGAGGGATTGAAAGATGGCTGTCACCAAAGCAAAGAAGACGGAACAGGTTGAGCAACTGGGAAGCGAGCTGAAGAAAGTGTCGAGCATGATCGTCGCCACTTACAGCAAGCTCACTGTGGCTCAGGATTATGAGTTGCGCAAGACGTTGCGAGGCTCCGGCGCCAAATACCGGGTGGTAAAGAACACGCTGGTGGAACGCGCTGCTAAGGGCACCAAAGTTGAAGAGATTTTGAAGAATCTTTCGGGCGTTACTTCGATCGCCTATACATCTGGCGATCCGGTGGCGCTGGCCAAGGCACTGTCGAAGTACGCTAAGGACAATCCGGAGTTCACCTTCAAGGCGGGAGTAGTCGAAGGTCGCGTGATCTCGATCAATGAGATCAAGGCATTGGCCACCATGCCGTCGAAGGAAGAGATCTACTCCAAGCTGCTGTTCCTCATCAGTGCTCCGGCGCAGCGCCTGGTTACAGTGATGAACGCCGTAGGCCGCGACTTGGCGGTAGTGGTCGGCCAGGGCGTGGAGAAGAAGAAGTTCAAAGAAGCATGATAGGGATGCGCACCAAGCGCGCGATTTGTCGCCCGCCGAAAGCGGGCGATCCGCGCTGCGCGCTGGGTCCTTCGCGAAGCAAAAGGCGCTTCGCTCAGAATGACGGACGAAAAAGTTTGGGACGACGAAAGCCGTCCGAAAAAGTTTGGTTATCAGTAGTCGAGGGTTGCGCAGGTTCCCGTCGGCGGCGCGTCTGGGCGCGGCGGACTGAGAGCTCGGCCGCACTGGAAACTTGGCTGCCGGATAGCGAAATACGTATAAAACTGGAGAAATACACATGGCGGATCTGCAGCAGTTAGAAGACTCCATCGTAGGCCTATCGTTGCTCGATGCGGCGCAACTGGTTAAGAAACTGGAAGAGCGGCTCGGCGTCTCGGCGGCAGCCGCGGCACCGGTAATGGTTGCCGGCGGCGGAGCAGCGGCAGCGGGCGCGGCTCCGGCGGAGGAAAAGACGGAGTTTGCCGTCGTCCTCAAGGAAGTCGGCGCCAATAAGATCAATGTAATCAAAGCGGTGCGCGAGGTTACCAGTCTTGGCTTGAAAGAAGCGAAGGATCTGGTGGATGGCGCGCCTAAAACGGTGAAAGAAGGCATCTCCAAGGAAGAGGCGGAGACCATCAAGAAGAAATTTACCGAAGCGGGAGCCACAGTAGAGGTCAAGTGATGCCTTGCGGGCGTGAGCCCGATGGAGCGATCCGTCGAACGCGAGCAGTGCAAGTTCGACGGAATCGACCGATCTCTATTTGTGAAGCTTTGAGAGTGGTGGTATCATCTAGATACACACCGCTTTCCCACTTCATCGAAGTGAGTGCGACCCTCAACTCCAGCTAGACCCACGGAAGCGGGGAGGGCCGCGATAAAGGGTTGGCAGACTGTTTCGCGGCAGCGGAACCGGAACAGGCCTTAGAGACTGGCGCGGAAAGAAACAATTCAACAAAGGCCAAGCGTCGCAAATGGCGCCTGTGGGGAGTTATGTCCCTACGGGCGCATGCGTATTTTCTCTGATTTTGAACACTCGTAAATGCCGCGGCGCGCGGGGCGCGTCCTCACATTCCGCAGTTTGTCGCAGCCGGCGGCTGCGCTCGAAAGTTGGGAGTCATCTTAATGGCGAAGAATAATACCTTCCGTAAGCGCTTTGATTTTTCCAAAATTCCGGCCACGATTCAGATTCCGAATCTGATCGAGGTCCAGAAGCGGTCCTACGATCGCTTCCTGCAAATGGATCGCTTGCCCAGTGAGCGCGACGATGCTGGGCTTCAGGCGGTTTTCCAGTCCGTGTTTCCGATCACGGATTTCCGCAACGTGTCCCAACTGGAGTTTGTGGACTATGCCATCGGCAACTGGGAGTGCAAGTGCGGCCACCTCAAGGGTCTGCACCACTTGCGCACCACTTGCAAGAACTGCGGGTCCACCGTTATTACCGATCCTTTTCATCCCGGCGAAGTGCTGTGCACGAAGTGCGGCACGTATAACGCGAACACGCCGGATTTCTGCAGCAAGTGCGGCGACCCGGTCGGTTTGCAACTGAAATATGACGTGAGCGAGTGCGAAGAGCGTGGCATGACCTACTCGGCCCCGCTCAAAGTCACCATGCGGCTCACCATCTACGAGAAAGATGCGGAGACCGGAAACCGGTCTATTCGTGACATCAAGGAACAGGAAGTTTTCTTTGGCGATGTGCCGCTGATGACCGATAACGGCACCTTCATTGTCAACGGCACCGAGCGCGTGATCGTTAGCCAGTTGCACCGCTCGCCTGGCGTGTTCTTTGAAACTGCCAACAACCGCACCTATTTCCTGGGGAAGATCATTCCCTATCGCGGATCGTGGGTGGAGTTCGAATACGATCAGAAAAACGTTCTCTACGTCCGCATTGACCGCAAACGCAAGTTCCTGGGCACCATCTTTCTGCGCGCGCTAGGTCTGCGCTCCGGCGAAGACATCCTGCGGACTTTCTACACCGTGGATCGTTTGGTGGTGCGTGACAAGAAGCTCTATTGGACGATTGATTCCGCCAGCGAAAAACCCACCAACCTGCTGGGGATGAAACTGGCCCACAGCATCAAGAGCAAGTCGGGCGAGGAGATTGCGCATTCCGGACGTAAGATCAACGCGGCAACCCTGAAGGATATTCAGAAGGCGAAGATCAGCGAGATCGAGGTAGACGTTGCTGACCTGGAAGGCGCGTGGGTAGCTGGTGACGTGGTGGATACTACCACGGGCGAGGTCCTGCTCGAGGCCAACTCCGAGCTTACCGCGGACAAGGTGTCGAAGATTCTGGACTCAGGCGTGGTCGAACTTAGCCTATTTTTCCCGGAGCGGGATGACGTCGGCACGGTGATCAGCCAGACCCTGAAGCGCGACGCGGTGAAAACTCCGCAGGAAGCGCTGATCGAGATCTATCGCAAGCTGCGGCCCGGCGATCCGCCCACGCTTGATACGGCGACCGCGCTTTTCCACGGCATGTTCTTCGATCCACGCAAGTACGACTTCTCACGCGTGGGCCGCCTGAAGTTCAACATCAAGCTGTTTGAAAATCAGGACGCCACCAAGCTCGACAATCGCACGCTGGAGCCGGAGGATTTCTACGGAACCATCCGTTACTTGCTCAAGCTGCGCAAGAACATCGGAACCGTGGACGACATCGATCACCTGGGAAACCGGCGGGTGCGCGCGGTGGGCGAGTTACTCGAGAACCAGTTCCGCATTGGCTTGGTGCGCATGGAACGCGCCATCAAAGAGAAGATGAGCGTGTACCAGGAAATGTCGACGGCCATGCCGCACGATCTGGTGAACGCCAAGCCAGTGATGGCGGCCATTCGCGAATTCTTCGGTTCCTCGCAGCTTTCGCAGTTCATGGATCAGACTAATCCGCTGTCGGAAATTACTCACAAGCGGCGTCTCTCGGCTCTTGGGCCGGGCGGCCTGTCGCGCGAGCGCGCGGGATTCGAAGTCCGCGACGTACACCCCACGCACTACGGACGTATTTGCCCGATTGAAACGCCTGAAGGTCCGAATATTGGCCTGATCTCGTCTTTGAGCTGCTATGCGCGGATCAACGATTACGGCTTCATCGAGTCGCCGTACCGCCGAGTGAAAAGTGGCCGCGTGCTCGACTACGTGAGCGTAGTAAACGCCGGCGATGGCGATTATAAGGTGGGCGATCACCTGGAGAAGCACGAGGCGGAAAAGAACAACACTGAACTGAAGGAACGGCGCAAGCGTCCTGCGGAGCTGGAGCCTTTTTCATTCTATCTTTCGGCGTGGGAAGAAGACCGGCACACGATCGCGCAGGCTAACGTGGAATTGGATGACAAAGGCCGGATCGTAGGCGATCTAGTGAACGCCCGTAAAGCCGGCAACTTCGTGCTGGTAAACCGTGACGAAGTTGACTACATCGACGTCAGTCCGAAGCAACTGGTGTCCGTGGCGGCATCACTCGTGCCCTTCCTGGAGCACGACGACGCCAACCGGGCGCTGATGGGCGCCAACATGCAGCGCCAGTCTGTTCCCTTGTTGCGCGCGGAAGCTCCGATTGTTGGTACGGGGATGGAAGGCGTGACCGCGCGCGATTCCGGCGCCGTCATTCTGGCCAAGCGCAACGGCATCATCGATTCGGTGGACTCGGAGCGGATTATTGTCCGCGTCGAGGGCGAGCATCATCCCGGACAGCTCTCCCGCGAAGTGGGCAGCGACATTTATCAGCTCACGAAGTTTAAGCGTTCCAACCAGAACACTTGCATCAACCAGAAGCCGATCGTGGTGAAGGGACATCGGGTGGTGAAAGGCGAAGTGATTGCGGACGGTCCCTGCACCGACCACGGCGAGCTGGCGTTGGGACGAAACGTGCTGGTCGCGTTTATGCCATGGCGCGGCTACAACTTTGAAGACGCGATCCTGGTCTCGGAAAAACTGGTGAAAGAGGACTACTACACCTCAGTTCACATCGAGGAGTACGAGATCGAGGCCCGCGACACCAAGCTGGGGCCGGAAGAGGTCACCCGCGACATCCCCAACGTCAGCGAATCCATGCTGCGGAATCTGGATGAAGCGGGCGTGATCCGAATTGGCGCCAGTATTAAACAAGGCGACATCCTGGTGGGCAAGGTTACGCCCAAGGGTGAGACTCAGCTCACTCCGGAAGAGAAACTACTGCGCGCCATCTTCGGCGAAAAGGCTGGTGACGTCCGCGATGCTTCGCTCTACTGCCCGCCGGGCATCGAGGGCGTAATCGTCGATGTAAAGATCTTCTCCCGCAAAGGCCAGGAGAAGGACGAGCGTGCGAAGGCGATCGAAGCGACGCAGATCGCAAAGCTGGAAAAGAATCTTTCCGACGAGATTCGGATTCTTACCGACGAGCGCCTCAAGCGTCTGGAGAACATTCTGGGCGGCAAGGAGGTGCAGGCGGATCTGCACGACGAACGCACCAACAAGCGCCTATTGACCAAGGACACGATCCTCGACCGCGACACCATCGAGCGCATTTCCACTCGGAATCTGAAGCGCATCAAGTATGCCGACAAAGATCCGCGGGTGAATGAGCAGATCGACGAGATCGAGGAGATGACCTCGCGTCAGATTGACGTGCTTAAAAAGATCGTCAACGAGAAGAAAGATAAGCTGACCAAGGGAGATGAACTGCCCCCGGGCGTCATCAAGCTGGTCAAAGTCTACATCGCCATGAAGCGCAAGCTGAGCGTGGGCGACAAGATGGCTGGCCGTCACGGTAATAAAGGCGTGATTGCCCGCATCCTGCCGGACGAGGACATGCCCTACCTCGAAGACGGTACGGCGGTGGAAATCGTCCTCAATCCCCTGGGCGTTCCTAGTCGTATGAACGTGGGACAGATTCTCGAAACTCACCTGGGGTGGGCGGGACACGAACTGGGTAAGAAGATCACGCAAATGCTGGCCGAGAACACGAAAGAAGAGGCTATCCGGCGCGAACTCAAAGCCCTGTTCAAAGACACGACCCTGGCAGAAACCATTGCTGACCTAAGTGATGAAGAGCTGATGGCAGTGGCTCCAACCCTAAGCCGAGGCGTGTACATGGGTTCACCGGTATTCGACGGATCGCGTGAGGGTGAGATTAAAGCGTTGCTTAGGCAGTCGGGATTGCCGGAATCGGGCAAAACCTACTTGTATGACGGCATGACCGGAGACAAGTTCGAACAGCCGGTCACGGTCGGATACATCTACATGCTCAAACTCTCGCACCTGGTGGATGACAAGATCCACGCTCGTTCGATCGGCCCGTACTCGCTGATCACTCAGCAGCCGCTGGGAGGTAAGGCGCAGTTCGGCGGCCAGCGCTTCGGAGAAATGGAAGTCTGGGCGCTCGAAGCCTATGGCGCAGCTTTCATCCTGCAGGAGTTGCTGACAGCGAAGTCCGACGACGTTTACGGCCGCACCAAGATCTATGAGGCCATCGTCAAGGGCGAAGCTGCCATGGAGCCGGGCGTGCCGGAATCGTTCAACGTGCTCATTCGTGAGCTGCAGTCGCTTTGTCTGGATGTGGAATTGATTAAGGCCGGCGAGAAGAAGCCGGTGGTGGCGGCAGCAGCGGATTAAGAAGTCGCTGGTCGTTGGCCGTCCGTCATTGGCGGCCAGCGCGACGAACTGAAGACGAGATTTTGATACAAGATCCACGTGCTCGCTCTTGACACTGTGGATCAAGAGATTCGCTAGCGACGAACGCCCAACGACTAGCGACTGATTTCAGGAGCCGCCCGCGGCGGCGCACGGCCGCAGGAAGCAGAGGAACACCTTGTATCGTTCGAGCCCCTTTGACATGGCAAATCCTATCGCCGATTTCGATGCTATCCGCATCAGCCTGGCTTCCCCGGAAAAAATCCGGAGCTGGTCGCACGGCGAAGTTACCAAACCGGAGACTATCAACTATCGCACGTTCAAACCGGAGCGCGATGGATTGTTCTGCGCCCGAATCTTTGGCCCAGTAACCGATTGGGAATGTCTCTGCGGCAAGTATAAGCGGATGAAACACCGCGGAGTGATCTGCGACAAATGCGGTGTGGAAGTAACGCTGTCCAAGGTCCGCCGCGAGCGCCTCGGCCATATTGAGCTGGCGTCGCCCTGCTCGCACGTGTGGTTCTTCAAAGGATTGCCCAGCCGCATTGGCCACCTTCTCGATATCTCGCTGCGCGATCTCGAGTCCGTTCTCTATTTCGAGGCCTATGTGGTGGTCGAGCCCGGTGACGCGCCAGTCAAAGACCACGAAGTCATCAAGGACGAAGCGAAGTACCGTGAACTGGACCAGCAGTTCCGGCCTGCCGGCTTTAAGGCCATGATGGGCGCGGAGGCGATCAAGGAGCTTCTCAAACGCGTGGACATTGAAGGCTTGTCCAGCGAACTTCGCGAGAAGATGAAAAATGAGAGCTCGCTGCAAAAGCGGCTCAAGTATGCCAAGCGCCTGAAAGTGGTCGAGGCCTTCCGCAAGAGCGGCAACAAACCGAACTGGATGATCCTGGACGTTATCCCGGTTATTCCGCCCGAACTGCGCCCGTTGGTTCCATTGGATGGTGGGCGTTTTGCTACCTCTGATCTCAACGACCTCTATCGCCGAGTAATCAACCGCAACAACCGGCTGAAGAAGCTGATGGACCTGCATGCGCCAGAAGTGATCGTACGCAATGAAAAGCGCATGCTGCAGGAGGCGGTAGACGCCCTGTTCGATAACGGCCGTCGCGGCCGTGTGCTGCGTGGCGCCAATAATCGTCCGCTGAAGTCGCTCTCAGACACACTAAAAGGCAAGCAGGGACGCTTCCGCCAGAACCTGCTGGGCAAGCGCGTGGACTACTCAGGACGTTCTGTCATCGTGGTCGGACCCGAGCTCAAACTGCACCAGTGCGGTCTGCCTAAGAAGATGGCCCTCGAGCTGTTCAAGCCGTTCATCTACCACCGGCTGGAGCAGACCGGCCACTGCACCACCATCAAACAAGCCAAGGAAATGGTGGAGCAGCAGGAATCCATCGTTTGGGACATCCTGGAAGAAGTCATTAAGGACCATCCGGTGCTATTGAACCGCGCTCCCACCCTCCACCGCCTTGGCATTCAGGCTTTCGAGCCGGTGCTGGTCGAGGGTAAGGCGATCAAGATTCACCCGTTGGTGTGCACGGCATTCAACGCCGATTTCGACGGCGACCAGATGGCGGTTCACATTCCGCTGTCTCCGGAAGCTCAAGTTGAAGCCAGCGTGCTGATGCTGTCGTCACACAATATTCTGTCACCGGCCTCGGGACAACCGATCACTGTGCCTACGCAGGACATGGTGCTGGGTCTCTACTACTTGACCAAAGGCAAACCCGGCGCCAAGGGCGAGGGTCGCGCTTTCGCCAACATTGAAGAGGTTCTGCTGGCTATGGAAGCAGGCGAGGTGGAAACCCTGTCGCCCATTCGTTTGCGGCACACAGGTGAAGTCATCGACCTGACCGCCGCCTATGACGATCAGGAGATCATCCATACCGAGCCGGTAAAGTACGAGCGCAGCTTCCTGAATACTACGGTCGGCCGCGCGATTCTGAACGATCACCTTCCCGAAGGCATGCCCTACATCAATGGCCTACTCAAAAAGAAAGGTATCGGGCAACTGGTCACGTATTGTTACCTGCGATTCGGACTGGAGACCACGGTCAAGATGCTGGATGAGGTTAAGGACCTGGGATTCCGTTTTGCCACCAAAGCGGGCCTGTCGATCGGCATTGATGACATGGTGATCCCGGACAACAAGAAGACCTTAGTGCGCGACGGCGAGAAACAGGCGGTGAGCGTTCAGCAGCAGTATCTGGACGGCGCCATCACTAACGGCGAGCGCTACAACAAGGTCATCGAAATCTGGTCCGCCATCACTGAGAAGGTCGCGGACGAGATGTTTGGCCAGATGCAGCAGCGGGACAAGGAAGGCTTCATTAATCCGATTTACGTTATGGCGGACTCCGGCGCCCGCGGATCCAAACAACAGATTCGCCAGCTCTCCGGCATGCGCGGTTTGATGGCCAAGCCCTCCGGCGAAATCATAGAGAGTCCGATCACGGCTAACTTCCGTGAAGGACTGACGGTGCTCGAGTACTTCATCTCTACCCACGGTGCACGTAAGGGTCTGGCTGATACGGCGCTGAAGACTGCCGACTCGGGCTACCTTACCCGTCGTCTGGTCGATGTGGCGCAGGACGTGATCATCAGCGAGTACGACTGCGGCACGGTCGACGGCATCTACGTCGAAGGTATCGTCGAAGCCGGCGAGATCATCGAGCCCCTGCGCGACCGGATTGTGGGCCGCGTATCGCTCGAGAAGATCAAAGACTACGACGGCAACGTGATCGTGGACATCAACCAGGAGATCACGGAGGAACTGGCTAGCTCCATCCAGGCGGCAGGCATCGAGCGGGTGAAGATCCGTTCAGTGCTGACCTGCGAGTCCAAGCGCGGCGTCTGCGTGATGTGCTACGGCCGCAACCTGGCCTCGGGCCGGCTGGTCGAGCTCGGCGAAGCTACTGGCGTGATCGCGGCGCAGTCTATCGGCGAGCCCGGAACCCAGCTCACCATGCGTACCTTCCACATCGGTGGTACCGCATCGCGAGTCTCCGAGCAGTCGCGCCTCGATGCCAAGAACAACGGCGTGGTGCGCTTTATCAATCTGCAAACCGTGAAGGCCAAGTCCGGCGACTTGGTCGTCATGAACCGCCAGGGTTCGATTGCCGTGGTTGACGAAAAGGGCCGCGAGCGCGAGCGTTACGCGGTGGTTTACGGCGCCAAGGTAAAGGTCAACGAAGGCGACCAGGTCCAGCTTGGACAAGTTCTGGTCGAGTGGGATCCTTACACCTTCGCTATCCTGACCGAGATCGGCGGAACGGTGCAATTCAAGGACCTGCAGGAAGGGGTCACCCTGCACGAAGAAGTGGACGAGGTTACCGGATTGTCGCGTCACGTGGTGGCCGATTCACCCGACGAGAAGCGCCAGCCCGCCATCGTGATCAAAGGCAAGAGCAGCAAACGCTACTTGATGCCTTCACGCGCCCACCTTATGGTCCAGGACGGGGACACGGCGCATCCTGGCGATGTTCTGGCCAAGATCCCGCGTGAAACCACTAAGACCAAGGACATCACGGGCGGTCTGCCGCGCGTGGTGGAATTGTTCGAGGCCCGCAAGCCGCATGACACCGCGGTCATCAGCGAGATCGATGGCACGGTCAAATTCGGCGAAGTGGCAAAAGGCCAGCGCAAGATCTACGTGGTGGCCGACAGCGGCGCGGAGAAAGAGTATTCAGTGCCGCGCGGCGTCCACGTCAATGTGCAGGAAGGCGAACGCGTCCGGGCGGGCGAGCCGCTCATGGATGGCCCGCTTGACCCGCACGACATTCTGGCCGTGCTGGGAGAAAAGGAACTGCAGTCGTACCTGGTCAACGAGATCCAGGAAGTCTATCGGCTGCAGGGCGTCAACATCAGCGACAAGCACATCGAGGTGATCGTCC
>Ga0207139_1185_pt1 | contig 12183 bp, 9 predicted proteins | sample Alteio_BWMinHeat_7_FD_153585 | JGI IMG/M metagenome (GOLD analysis project Ga0207139, IMG submission 153585) | Enriched cells from forest soil in Barre Woods Harvard Forest LTER site, Petersham, Massachusetts, United States -... | ecosystem: Environmental > Terrestrial > Soil > Temperate forest >... | reverse complement strand
GCTCGAGGCAGATACAAAACCGACGTATTATGATTTGACTGCTGCTCAATTTATGGCAGAGAGACATCCTGAAATTGAAGAAACTATCACGATCAAGAATTTAATTGAAGAAGCATGGAAAAAGCAACAACAAAAATAAAAAATGGAGATTGTTTATGATTATGAAAAAATTACTTTTATTATGCACAGTCGTATGGGCAGGTCACTTGTATGGCATGGAGCCGTTACATTCTGAATCATCTTATAAAACATTGCCTCCGGAACTTCGACAAGAAATCATTAATAAAGCTTTGGCAGTAAGTGAGGACTATAAAGACGCTATTGATATGATTAAAAAATTGAGCATTTTGCATGGAGTAGAACTCGATAAACTTAATCTCAAAGATTTCACAAAATGGGCACATATATTAGCGAATCGATTTGGTGTATCAACAGCTCAAGTAGCACGCGAATTTAAAACACCTATTGCACAACAATATAACGATCTTGGTCTCGAGCTTTTTGAAACATCTCACTATGCTGCAATACGTATAATTCATCAAGATGTCTTATCCACGATAAACAAATTAATTGACCAAGGCTCTGACCCTAATTTTAGCAGGTATTGCTCCTCATCAATTTTGTTAAATATTATAGAGGAAATACTTTCAGCTAGGCCTCAAGATAAAGAAAAATTGAAGGTAGCATTAATATTTTTATTGAAAAATGGCGCCAATCCTAATGCTATAATTGACACTTCTGACATTGCTGGGCCAATTACTGTTATTGATAAGTTAAAAAATAATCAGCTGAAGTGGCCGCGATCGTATGAAGAACGAGAAGAACTATTAGAATTGTTAAAACCTTATATGGAACAACAAAAATAACGAAAAGGAGACAAGAAATGAATCCATCTTCGCTAAAGCTACGACGGACAGGAAAGTTACTTTTATTATGCGCAGTAGTATGCGCAAGCCACTTGTATGGCATGGAACCTGCATCTTATAAAACATTACCTCCGGAACTTCGACAAGAAATCATTAACATAGCCTTAGCGGTAATTGATAGAGAACCTCCTACGGTAACAAAGAATGGCTTGATCATCAGCTCTCTTGATAAAACAATCGAGATGCTTAGAAAACTGGGTATTTTGCATGGAGTAGAATTTGATACACTTTTTAATCTCAAAGACTTTACAAAACTTATGCATATACTTGCTAATAAGTTTAATGTAACTACTGCTGACGTGGCTCTCAAATTTAATCAAGGGTGGATTGCACGCCAATATCTAGATCTTGGTTATAAATTATTAGGCTCAGACCCAGAATCCCCTTCTACTCTTGATGATTGGATTGAACTTATCAAAGAAGATGCCGATGTTAATTTCAGTGCCCACAATTATTTTTATGTGGTTATTACACCATTAAATGAAGCAATAAGGTTAGCTGTTCCTGAAGCAGTAGAACTTTTACTTAATTCAGGTGCAAAAGTTCGCCCTGAAGACTTGGATAAAGCTCGCGAAATAGACTATCCAAGCTATAAAGAAGCTATCATAATTGAGCAACTGCTTGAAGAAGCTTGGGAAAAACAACACAAAAAGTAAAAACAGAGAAAAAGCAACAACGGTTGAAGAAAATCTATGTTTAACTTTTAATAGTATGCCATTTAATTGTTTGTATATACTATGACAAAAATGATTGAATAACTTTTTTTGAAGTTACACAAAAAGGATCATAGTATGAAAAAAAATCTAAAAAAAAATATACGTACAATAACAATCTTAGTTGCTAGCTGCCTTATCGCTGCGGGCATTAAATTAACTTACGGCAGGCCATCTTCTGAAAATAGACAACTCCAACAACAAGCACGCGATGCATATGTTGATTTTGATACATCAATGCAAACCAACGCATACGCCACGCTGTTTCAATCTCATCGCAATTACCGACAAGATCTCGATTTTTTTAAATCACTCTATAACCGCTATAATTTGAAACAGGTCAGTGTACAACCTGAATGCAAAATTCCAAAAATAATTCATCATATCTGGTTAGGAAGTATGCTCAATGAAAAAGATCAGGCTTTTTATGAAAGTTGGCGCGCAAATAACACCGATTGGACATTCATATTCTGGACTGATAATCCGGCAAATTATAACAAAGGTCAAATCATTGTCCGTTCATTTGAAGAACTTGAACACCATTTACACAACGGCACACCTGGTCCATTACACCTTGTAGTTGATACACACAATCTCATCTTTGAAAATCGCGCATACTTTGATCAATCCAATAATTATGGTGAAAAATCTGATATTTTACGGTATGAAATTGTCTATCGCTTTGGTGGCGTCTATGTTGATTGTGATTTTGAATGTTATAAAGACCTTACCTTGTTGCATCATATGTATGATTTTTATACCGGCCTACAACCACTTGATACCAATCGCGTACAACTTGGCTGTGCATTATTCGGCGCGATTCCAAACCATCCTATTTTGCGCAGTTGTGTAGAAAATATTAAACACAATCGACACATACCACAAATTATTGCCAAAACAGGCCCACTCTTTTTTACTCGTGAATTTTATAAAACTGCTGGACGTCATGATTTAAAGGACATTGCGTTTCCAGCTAGCTACTTTTACCCACGTGGCTATGAGGAACGATATAAGCCAAAATCTTTATGGTGCAAAGCAGAATCATTTGCCACGCATCATTGGGCGGGAAGTTGGTTAGAACCATCTGGGTTTGTTAACAAGCAGAAGATTACGTGATTTAAAAAAACGCGAATTCGATATTGAGACGGACCGTTCGTCCTGAGTGTTTTTGCGCAAGCAAAAATGTATCGAAGGATACGGTCCCCTAAAAAAATTATTTTACATTGTCCGTACCCTTCGATACATTCGTCTCGCTTACGCTACGACGAACACTCAGGGCGAACGGACAAATAATTTTTTATTGAAAAAGAGAGAGTCATGTTTATAAAAAAATATTTATCTTGCTTGTTTGTACCGCTGGCACTGTTCATCCCCGTAGATGCCATGAAACGTTCTATCCCAAAAACTGATCGTAAAGAAACATCAGTTACACCATGTCCAATACTACCAACAGAAATTTGGATACATATTATCGCATGCAGTATGGCAAAGAATGATTTACACAAAACATGCTCTTATTTACGTGCTATCGCTTCAAGAAAAAACAAAGCAATCTTTTTACATAATCAATTAAAATTAAGCCCACCTGATCTGAAAAGATTTGTCCTTTATTATGCTGATTTAGGAGAAAATTTAATTGTAAATAACTTATTACTCCATGGCGCTAATCCCAATGAGGAAGGTGATCATGGAAGGTCATTGATGGGCTATGCAATACTCAATAAGAATAATGACATGATAACGCTCTTGACGAATCACCCTGACAGCAATGAATCTACCAAAGAACGAGGCTGTCATATCCTCAAACATTTTGCATCTGAAAAACAATCTACTGAGCCGAATAAAATACATACCTTAGCAACATTATCTTTTTGCGCAAAGAACGATAATAGCACAATGGCTGAACATATTTTACGCTCGTCGAGCATTGCTGCTTGCGATAAGCAAGAGGCGCTTGCGCTTGCTACAAAGCATGGTTCCATCAACGTTATACGCGCCTTGCTCGCAGACAACGTAAGTCCTAATTTTATTATGCGAAAATTTTACGGTGGTCCCTTACACATAACTGCACGCAGAGGATATACCAGTATTTTAAAGCTTTTCATTGAAAATGGTGCGCAGATCGATACTAAAAATCATCTTAATCTTACTCCTCTGCATTGTGCTACACAAGCAGGTTATATCAATACCGTTCAATTCTTGATTGATCAAGGCGCATCGGTAACCATGAGAGGAGGAGATAAGAATGAAACAATCCTTATAATGGCAATTAGATCTGGTTTTATTAAAATCATTGATTTGCTTCTGAACGGACATGTTGATATCAATGAAAAAACGTCATCTGGCGATGTTGCATTAAGCTATGCTGTATGCTGCGAGCGTAAAAATGTGATAGAAAAGTTGCTTACTCATCCTGACTTAGAAATCAATAAGCAAAATGATTTAGGCGAAACACCATTGGATATAGCAATAAAATTTAGACGTATAAGCATTGCAGAGCTGTTGTTTGGATACAATGCAAAAAGGGGTGTTGGCAAGTCCCTTGTTGGATTCACCGCATAGACCATAAAAATTTAAAAGCCCGTTCGCGAACGGGCTTAAGTCAAATTCACTTTTTTTTTACAATTTAGCGTAATTCATCAAACCAATTTCATATGCACGAGTTTCTAACACAAATGAATATGAATAATCTTCACTTGGCATACTTTTTTCAGATGCTACCTCTTTGATTATAGCACCCATTTTCGACAATTTTTCTTTTTCTAAATCTGTTATACAAAGAATCTTAAGTTTATCTATCGCGGATACGAACTCATGTACAAATATTGGCCATTCTTTTTCGGGGATGGTAAGTCTCTTTCTATCTAACCAATTGCCTACGATATCTATATCAAGTTGCCGTATACCATTACGCACTGACTGAGCAACATACAATGCTTTTTTTGCTATACCCGTATTCTCTCTTGGATTTGGGAGAACAAAGTACTTTTTATAGCCTTCCATGCCCATGATTCCGCCATGGAATGCTATACCCAACACAAGCAATACTATTTTTTGATTTAAATTCACCGCAATACTCCTGAAAAAAGTTATTAATTCTCACACAAAGATAATTGAGTTTAAATTATAACTTTTATTTCACCGTTTCAAAGATTTTTTTCATGCCCGCCAAAGAACCCATCAATGCGCTTGCTTCATACGGCACCACAACAAGCTTATCATCTTTGCCTTTCATCATCTCTGGCAATACTTTCATGTACTGCATTGCAATCAAATATGGCAATGGATCAGCACCAGGCGTTGCTTCTCTAATCATCGCAATTGCTTTGGATTCTGCTTGCGCAATCATCAAACGTGATTCTGCTTGACCAGTTGCTTCCAATATCGCCGCTTCCTTGATACCTTCAGCTTCCAAAATTGCAGAGCTTTTTTTACCTTCAGAACGTAAAATCATTTCACGCCGCTCACGTTCAGCACGCATCTGCTTTTCCATGGCATGGCGAATATCAATTGGCGGATTAACTTCTTGCAGCTCAACACGATTGACCTTGACGCCCCATTTGTCAGTCGCTTCATCAAGCACGATGCGCAATCTTTCATTAATCTGACCACGAGAAACTAACGCTTCATCCAAATCCATTGAACCGATAACATCACGCAATGTAGTCTGTGTTAATTTTTCAATTGCCATCGGTAAGTTATCAATTTCATACAATGCTGCTTTTGGATCAGTAATTTGATAATAGAGCAATGCATTAATTTCCATAGTCACGTTATCTTTGGTGATAACATTTTGTCTGGGGAAATCATACACCGACTCACGCAAATCAATACGTTCCATGGTACGAATAAAACGATGATACCGTTTATCAGCACCTTCTTGTACAAAAGTCCAGACAGCAGAACGCGGCTTATCAACAAAAGGTATCACAATATGCAATCCTGGTGTCAAAATACGACTGAAACGCCCTACGCGCTCTATTAAAACTACTTCTGCTTGTTTGATTAAATAGATAGAATTAGCGAGCAATACCACTAAAAAGAGTATTGCCGCACAGAAAAAAAGACCAAATCCAACAACAAATGGATTTAATAGAAGTTCCATAATTTTCCCCTCGTCCGCCTGCAAAGGCAGACTTATATTTTAATTAACTGATTTTACTTTGAGATGTGAGCCACTTGAACCCACAATTTCGACTAATGAACCTACACCAATTGGCTCATCTGTATGTGTTAAACGTGCAACCCATAGTTCACCATCCACTTTAACCTTGCCTGGACTATCTGGCGTTATCGCCATTACAACCACCGCGCGCTTACCGACTAATGCGTATACGTTGGAGTGATAATGTTCTTGTCCTTTATGGAGATAATGGGCAACCCAATACCGCAACAGCGCTAAGGCACATAACGTTGCAAACAAAAAAACGCAACATTGTACTATCCACGAATACCACAGACTTGCAAAAGCTGCGCTCAATGCACCAGCGCTAAACGCGCTGAAAAAGAATAGACCTGGATGACCAATTTCAAAAAGTAACAGTACAAATGAAGCTATAATCCAGTAAAAAAAGATGTGTATGTTGTTCATGGAAATTCCCTTCGAGATTTTGAAGGTTTTGTTAAGATATTGTATCCAACAAACGGTACCATGATACCACAAAAAAATCAATGAAAAATACACGTTGTAATTATCAAAATAGCAAAATAATCTCCCTATTATTGACAGCAGTCTGCAATATCCCTTAAGGTTAAAGTAGAGAGTTATATGAGGACATTATCATGAACAAACATACATTACATTCTTTTTTAGTAAGAGTTCTTATCTTTACGTGTATATGTTTATTTGGATGTACCTCTCAACAACCTGCCATTAAAAAAAAGATTGTAGTTAACCCAAGCAAAACATCTGCATTGCATTCCCACATTGATAACAATATTGATGCCTCATACAAACCACCACTCACTATTTGGATACATGGTACCTATTTTTTCCCTAATCACCTTTTTACTCATGTCTTTAAGAAAGTACCAGGCTTAAAACTCGCCTCTGAAATTGATAAACAGTATAAAGCAAAAGCAATTGCTACTACTCTTAACCAGTATGATGCAACACGATTTCCCTTGGATACTTTTTATATTTTCGGTTGGTCTGGCAAATTAGATGCTAAATCACGAGAAAAAACTGCATATCATTTATATGCTGAACTAAAAAGAGTCATTCACGATTATGAACAAATTTACCAGTGTATGCCACGTGTACAAATTATTGCCCATAGTCATGGTGGCAATGTTGTACTCAACCTTGCAAAGATAAGAGATCCTCAAGATACGCTGTTTGTCATTGATACCCTTGTATTGCTTGCGTGCCCCGTACAAATGAGCACCATGTGTTTTGTTGATAATCCTATGTTCCAGCGCATATACTCCTTGTATTCAAGTGTCGATTTTGTTCAAGTAATCGCACCTCAGATACCTACAAAAGGTGATGGTTCAGAAAAACAATGTTTTGCGTTTCCCTCTTTTTCCAAACGTTGTTTTCCGCAACGCCACAATATCACCCAAGTAAAAATGAAAATAAATGGCAAATCACCGTGGCATAATGATTTTACAAAACCAAGGTTTTTAAAGCTATTGCCTTCTATTCTCTGTGAACTGGATACCTGGAACCCTAACAATAACTGGTGCTTACAGGAAGAATGCACTCCAAGTCAGGACGATAACTGCCCGACAATCCTTCAAAGGGGGGAGAATTCGCCGGATTCCCCGACTGATACCCCTGGCATGACCCATTCCTTATCTGTCTACACGACAAAGAAGTACTTTTACCCATAATTCGTATTGACAACTGGAAAATTTCCTGTATAATAGCCAGTATATTCCGCAATTAATAGGAGGTCACAAAATGGGTATCTTTAAACTACACAATCCTTTCCAGCCATCTGGGGATCAACCAGAAGCAATCAAGCAATTAGCTAAGGGTCGTCCTGGCAAATCTACCTTACTGGGTGTAACCGGATCAGGTAAAACCTTCACTATGGCTAATGTCATTGCCCAACAAAATAAACCGGTCCTGGTGTTGGCGCCAAATAAAACCTTAGCTGCGCAGTTATATGAAGAATTTTCACTCTTTTTCCCCGAAAATAAGGTCTGCTATTTTGTAAGTTATTATGATTATTATCAACCGGAATCTTACCTGCCAGCACAAGATATTTATATCCCTAAAGAAACTAAGGTAAATGCTGAAATTGAACGATTACGGGTAGAAGCTACCGCATCACTTATCAATCGGCCTGATACCATTATCATTGCTTCAGTATCTGCTATTTATTCGTTAGGTAATCCATCTGATTATCGTAATTTGGCACTTCCGCTCAAAGTAGGTCAAACAATAAGTCGATCTGACTTGCTCCACAAATTAATTTTTATTCAATACGTACGTAATGACATGCAAAAAAATGCAGGTACATTCCAAGTAATGGGTAATACAATTGAAGTTAATTTACCCTATCAAAAAGAAGTATTGCGTATAGAACTATTCGGCAATACGATCGAAAGTTTGCAATGGATTAGTAAGCATAATAATGAACTGCTCATGAACTTAGATAATACGCTGATTTTTCCTGCAAAACATTTTGTATCCACCGAGCACAGTAAAGAACGTGCAATTACAAGCATTAAAGCTGAACTACTTGATTATGTACCGACTATACAGAACCCGATCTATAGAGATCGTATTGAAAGACGCGTTGCTCATGATATTGAAATGCTTAATGAAATTGGCTATTGCTCGGGAATTGAAAATTATTCAATCCATTTTGATGGCCGCACTCCTGATGAAGCACCGTTTTGTTTATTTGATTTCTTTCCGAAAGATTTTTTATTCATACTCGATGAATCACATATGACATTGCCGCAATTACGTGGTATGTATTCTGGCGACCGCGCTCGCAAAAAAGCATTGATTGAATTTGGATTTAGATTGCCATCAGCTTATGGCAACCGCCCGCTGAAATTTGAAGAAATAGAAAAATATTTCAATGATGTTCTTTTTGTATCTGCAACTCCTGTCGATTATGAAATACAGCATTCAGATCAAGTGGTGGAACAACTCATTAGGCCTACAGGACTCTTAGATCCTCAGATTGAAGTTCATCCACGCATTGGCCAGATGAATCATTTAATTGAACAAATAAAAGCAACTACTGAAAAAGGATATCGCACCTTAGTTACCGTGCTTACCAAAAAATTAGCAGAAGAACTTGCAGAATATTTAGAAGAAAAACAGATAAAAGTGTGCTATCTACACAGTGATTTAAAAACACCACAACGTACAGAACTACTACATAAACTCCGTCTTGGTATTTTTGATTGCTTGGTCGGCGTTAATTTATTACGTGAAGGGCTTGATCTACCCGAAGTTGCATTCGTTGCTATTATGGATGCTGACGTTGAAAGTTTTTTACGTGATAAGCGTTCATTAATCCAAATTATAGGTCGTGCAGCACGCAACGTAGAATCAAAAGTGATCTGTTACGCAGATAAAATTACCCAATCAATGCAGACAGCTTTTGATGAAACTACACGTCGTCGTACCTTACAACAAGCATATAATACGGCCAATAGTATTATTCCGACAAGTGCAAAACGTGAAGTAACCAAAGCAATTAACAATTTACAAGCAACCATTGCCGCTGCATCAAAACAAAAAACAAGCAAGAAAAAACAGGCCGCATTATCATTACAGGAAATTAAAATACGCTTGCTTGAAATCGAACAAGAAATGCATGATGCTGCAGAAAGACTTGATTTTGAAACTGCTATTGCGCTGCGTGAAGAGTGGCATTTGTTGAAAAAGCAGTTTCCTGAATAAATTATCGTAAATGCTATAAAATATACCTAAGAGCTAGTAAATAATTAAAAAAAACTAGCTCTTTTTTTATGTTCATTTTTTTTAAATTGTTTCAATTGACAGAGTAGATCTTTTCTTGGTATGAAAAAAACAGTGAAGCGATTTCTACTATTTCCCCAAAAAAAGGATCTCTATGAAAAAATGTCTCATATCGCCAGCATTCTGTTTGGCTTTCGTATTATTCTCGTCAACAGTAACTCTGTCATACAATGCTCATGTCGAAGTAAAGAAACAAGATAAACTATATCTTGATGAAAATTGGCATGAACTCTCAGAATTTATTGCACAACTGAGTGCATTTGACCAAGATGAATCATCTCCTTTGCATCGACTTAATAATGCTATTGAAAATGGGGACTTGACTATTTTAACAAATGATATCGTTCAAGCATTAGCTCATGTACGATTGTTATTAAATGAGCATTCTGATGAAATGTTAGACAATGAAATTGCTTATATCAATGAAATGTGCAATAAATTTATTGCTATGCTTGCACTTCAAATAAAGCGAGCGCCTCGTTTAAATCATGGTGAAAATAAGCTTGTGTGCGAAAAGAATGATGGTAAACAAAAATGTTGTCCAGGACCCCAAGGTAAACGCGGCAAAAAAGGTAGTACTGGAACAACTGGTGCTACGGGTTCTACCGGGGCAACTGGCGCTGGAGCTACGGGAGCTACTGGTAATACAGGATCAACTGGAACGACCGGCGCTACAGGAACAACTGGCGCAACTGGTCCAGCAGGTTCATTCACGGGACCCATATGTGATTTAAATGTCACCTGTACAGCAACCATTCAATATCTAGATGTATTATCTACAGCATCAGTAGACTGTGATTTGTATGTTGGATGCAATATTTTTATGAACGATTCAACAAGTCCAACAATTGGTAATATTTTTAAAGGTGGCAATTCCTTTTTGACTAATTTTGGCACAGATAATACCTTTGTTGGTGAAAATGCAGGTAATTTTACCATGACCGGCACAAGTAACGCAGGTTTTGGTACAAATGTATTGAATGCTAACACCACTGGCAATAGCAATACAGCTGTAGGAAGTGGTGTATTATCTGCTAACACAACTGGTAATAATAACGTAGCAATAGGTGATCCTACATTATCCAGCAATACAATCGGTAGCGATAATATTGCGATTGGTGTTGATGCACTTATGACGAGTACAACAGACTCTCAACTGATCGCAATTGGTTCTGGCGCATTACAAAATTATAATGCAGTAGGTGGTCAACATGTGGCTATTGGTTACCAAGCATTAAATGCAAACAATACTGGTGCCGCTGAATTTGGTAATGTTGCAATTGGCTGGGCAGCATTACAATCAGATAATTCTTATGGCGATAATACTGCAGTTGGATGTGCTGCTATGCAACTTAATACAACAGGTGGAGACAATACGGCGATTGGTAATTTTGCTCTGAATACCAATACTACCGGCAACTTTAACACGGGAATTGGTTCAGGGGTTCTATCTTTTAATATAACCGGTAATAACAATACCGCATCGGGAGCAGCTGCATTAAATGCTAATACCGCAGGTAATGATAATACTGCAGTTGGTTACCAAGCACTTGAAGTGAGTACTGCAAATCAACTTACCGCAGTCGGTTCTGGCGCATTGCAACACAATACAACCGGTATTCAAAATACTGCGGTCGGTTATCTAGCGCTCAATGCAAATAATAGTAATAACAATACAGCAGCAGGTTTTACCACGTTACATGCAAACATAACAGGCTTTCAGAATACTGCATTTGGATCTTTAGCTTTAGCAACTAGTACGGCAGGTGATGACAATACCGCAGTTGGCTATTATGCGCTTAATGCCAATACTGTTTCTCAACTTACCGCAGTTGGATCACAAGCATTACAAGCGAACACAATTGGCGTACAAAATACGGCATTAGGATTCCGGTCACTGGTTAGTAATACATCGGGTAGTAATAATACCGCATTAGGGTTTGAGCCAATGATCTCTAACCTAACAGGCAGCAATAACGTAGCTATAGGTCAATCTCCATTGGTAAGCAACACAATAGGTAATAATAATATTGCGATTGGTGTTAATACATCAGCATCAAATACATCAGGAAGTGACAACATTGCAATGGGAACTAATGCCTTTCAATTTAATTCTAGTGGTAGTAATTCAGTAGCTATCGGTTCTTTTGCATTAAATCAAAATACGACTGGTAACGGCAATACTGCAGTGGGATTCAATGCACTTATTAATAACACAACAGCTTCTCAACTTACTGCAGTTGGTTCTGGTGCATTACAAAGCAACACAACAGGTGCCGGGAACGTTGCTTTAGGTTTTCATGCATTGTCCGCTAACACAGTAGGATTCAATAACACGGCACTTGGATATGATACGTTAACGACAAACACCGCTGGTAATAATAATACAGCCGTTGGTTACAATGCATTATTGAGTAATGCACTTGGCAATGGTAACACTGCAGTTGGCTATAATGCACTTACAAACAACACCGTAGATCAACTAACTGCAGTTGGTACTGGTGCATTGCAAAGCAATACCGTTGGAACCTTAAATACCGCGATAGGTTTCCAAGCGCTGAGTAGCAATACAATAGGCGATGCTAATACTGCA
>Ga0207139_1184_pt1 | contig 12188 bp, 7 predicted proteins | sample Alteio_BWMinHeat_7_FD_153585 | JGI IMG/M metagenome (GOLD analysis project Ga0207139, IMG submission 153585) | Enriched cells from forest soil in Barre Woods Harvard Forest LTER site, Petersham, Massachusetts, United States -... | ecosystem: Environmental > Terrestrial > Soil > Temperate forest >... | reverse complement strand
ATAACTATACGAGCTTTGGTACGTATTCGGTGACGGAGATCATAACGGATAGCAAGGGGTGTAAGGATTCTGTAACGAAACCAAGCTATATAAGCCTGATATCTGAGGTGGCGGACTTTAGTTTTTCACCAACAACCGGGTGTGTTAATGCGCCCGTGACTTTTACCAATACTTCTACACCAGCTTTTACAACTTCTAACTGGGCTTTTGGTGACGGGGGTACGGGGGCGTCTTCTCCTGCTTCTCATACGTATTCATCTGCAGGTACGTATACGGTGACGCTGACGTCGCAATACGCGCATTGTGTGGATGTGAAGAGTAAGACTTTTGTGGTAAATGATACGCCGGTGGCCAACTTTAGTGATGTGCCTAATGAACCTTGCCCTGCCCCGGCGAGTATTAGTTTTACAAACCTTACTACCGGGGGAACGAGTTATATATGGCATTTTGGGGATGGTGGTACGAGTACGTCTACAAACCCTGTCCATAGTTATGCCGGAAATGGTTTTTACACTGTTCAACTAACGGCAACGAGCAGCGGTGGGTGCGTGAGCAATATTACAAAGACAAAGGAAGTGAAAATATATCCTTTGAACCTGGTGATAACAGGGAATGGGCAACCTGATTTTACTAAGGGATGCGCGCCGTATACTGTACATTTTGCTGACAGCGCTTATTGGGATTCTGCGTCGCAGCATGTTCCTTACCCGTATGGGACGGCAAGCTGGTCGTGGGGTTTTGGTGATGGTAGTCCCGGTTCTACTGCCGCTACGCCAGTGCATACCTATAATAGTGCCGGTACGTATAGGGTGTTACTTACAATCACTACACCCAATGGCTGCTCTGATACGGCGGGTTTTACGGTGTTTGTGGGTATTGTTCCACCTGTGGATTTTTATGCTACGCCTACGCATGCCTGCGCGGGACAAGTTGTAACTTTTATAGCTACTAATTATGGTACGGGTTCGGGATTGACATGGCATTTTGGTGACGGGAGTGATACCGTTTATAGTGGTAATAACGTGGCGTATAGGTATAAATATCCGGGTACACATACGGTGACGCTGATCGTGGATAACAATGGCTGCATCACAACGTTGACAAAGCCACTGTATATAACGATCGATTCCGGCGCGGGTTATTTTACTACTACCTATAACTGTGATACGAGTTTGCAGCTCATTTATACGAATTATCCTTTTGGGGCTACTTCTTATAGTTGGTATTGGGGTGATGGCACGAACTCTAGTACTTCTGCTGCATATCCTACTCATAATTTTCCGAGTGCAGGCACTTATACTACTACCCTGATAACACACAGCACAGTGACAGGCTGCACAGATACTTTTTCGAGACAGGTGATCGTTTATGATCCACATGCTTCTTTTACACCGGGTGCCTATGCCTGCCTGGGTGTTAGTACCACTTTTACTGCCACGCTAACAGGGCAAACACCGAGACCTGCAGATACCATTACACATACTACTGCTTATAGCTGGGTGATAGATGGTGTGTTGTATCATGATACGACACAAACGATAGCACATACTTTTACTACTACAGGTAATCACTATGTGAAGGTGCTGATCTATGACCTGAGAAATGCAGGCACGTGCCGTGATACTTTTAGCGCTACGGTGCATGTGGCGAACCCTATTGCAGGATTTTATGCAAATACGCTGGTACAGTGTGCCCCCTTTGCTGTAACATTTACTGACACATCGAGAGATATAACGGGGGTGAGCATAACCGGCAGGTCGTGGGACTTTGGTGATGGTGGGGTAGGCAGTGGCTCACCGGTGACACATACGTATACTACGGACGGCATCTTTAACGTGAAGCTGACAGTAACGGATGCGGGTGGCTGTACGAATTCTCTTACTAAGACATCATATATCGCTTCTCATAAGCCTGCTGCTAATTTTACAGGTACCGATACAGAATGCCAACAGGCGCCGTATATATTTAATAACACATCTACAGGCACATCGCTGTCGGCTAAATGGAACTTTGGAGATGGTACTACCTCTACTGTATATAACCCGATACATGTATATAGCAGCACTGGTACTTATAGTGTGAAACTGGTAGTGACGGACCCACTGGGTTGTAAAGATTCTATTACCAAAAGCCCTTTTGCGACGGTGAATCCGAGACCGATGGCTGATTTTAGTATGAATGATTCCGTAGCTATCTGCGCGCCACTGATGGTGGCATTTACAGATAATACGCCGTCGTCGGTAAGCTGGGCATGGGATTTTGGAGATGGGTTTGGCATGTCGTTCTTAAGAAATCCGAGGTGGTCTTATATAACACCGGGCGATTATATTGTTACTGAAGTAGTGACGAATAGTTTTGGCTGTGCAGATACGGCTTATCATCATGCTTATTTGCTGGGGTATACGGGCGCTATGACCTATTCGCCATTGCGAGGTTGCTACCCGCTAACGGTGAATTTTTCAAGTAAAGTAACAACAGGTGTCCCTGATTTTATTTTTGATTTTGCCGATGGTACTGTTGCGGGGTCTTCGTCGCCCAATTCTATACATACTTACCTGCATGCGGGGAGGTACCTACCCAAAATAATTTTTACAAATGATTCGGGTTGTTCGGCATCGAGCTACGGACTGGATACAATAATGATAGATAGCATTGGTATGAGCTATAAGGTAACGCCATGGCCTTATTGCGATAGTGGTACATTCACTTTTGTTGATACTTCGGGCTCTTATTTTAATGATATCGTTTCTACAAGGTGGATATTTTATGATGGTAAGAATGCAACGGGCTCTCCGGCTACAGACCATGTGCCGGGTGTGGGTACTTATCCTGTTATACTCATAGACTCTACTGCTATGAGCTGCAAGGATACACTGCTTTCTGATTTTGTTATCTTTCCGCCACCTACTATTGATGCGGGACCCGATACTACAATATGCCTGGGCAGCATTGCTATTTTGAAGCCGGGTGGTGGCGTGTCGTATGTGTGGGATGCATCATCTACGCTTAGTTGTACGGCTTGTACTAATCCTTCGGCTACGCCAACGGTGGCGAAGACGAAATACGTGGTGACAGGTACGGATGTACATGGCTGTACTAATAATGACAGTACGTTTGTTTTTGTTATCAGGCACACACCACATAATATGGATAGCACAGGTGGGGAGATATGTGCGGGTGATAAGGTACAACTGAAAGATAGTGCGGGGCCTAATGCTACTTATACATGGATACCACCAACCGGACTGAATAACAGTCATATTGGCGACCCTATGGCCAGCCCTGATACTACCGTACATTATATTGTAGTGGCCAAATTGTCGACCTGCCTGCCTGATACGGGCTATGCTGATGTGATCGTGCACCCGCTGCCTACTATTTTTGCGGGACGTGATACGACTATCATTGCGGGGGATAATATGTATATACGGGCATCCGGTAATTATATATACCGGGTATTATGGACACCGGCAACGTTTTTGGATTGTGATACTTGTTTGCAGCCTTTTTGCAACCCGCTGCATACTATAACCTATCATGTGCAGACATGGTCGGATTTTGGATGTACAGATAGTGCGGGGATACTGATACGGGTGATATGCGACCATTCGCAGGTGTATATGCCCAACACTTTTACACCGAATGGTGATGGTGTGAACGATCGCTTTTACCCAAGGGGTAAGGGTTTGCAGATCATCAGATCCTTCCGTATCTATGACCGCTGGGGTGAATTATTATTTCAACAACAGGATATGAACACTAACGATATAAGCAGGGGCTGGGATGGTACCTATAAAGGCACGCTGCTAAACCCTGATGTGTTTGTTTATATAGTAGATGCTATATGCGATACGGGTGAGCCTGTGTCGTGGAAGGGTGATATTTCTCTTATCCGCTAAGGACAATAACAGCATTACAACTGATGAACGGAGCGCCGTAATCCCGCAAATGCGGGACAAAATAATTGCAACCGGCCGGCTGCAACTATTTTACTTCAATATTGTACTTAGCTTTTCGGCTTAATGCTGTCCAATATCTCGATGATCAATTTGTTTTGGTTTTCAAGGTGAGCCAGGATGGTCTCGATCTCGCGTTCGGCTTGTTTGTTTACTTCATAGTCTGCTTCTGAGCGGGCATCGGCCTGGTTGGATTGCAAGTTCTGTCCAATCATTATCAGTGGCATCAGGAACAACTGTATGAGATTGGATATGAAGAGCCAAAGTACAAAAGCAGGATAAGGGTCGAAGCGGGCAGCCGCGGGTGCCAATATATTCCAACTAAGCCATATTACAGTCCAGATAAAAATGATGAGGAAGAAGCCCATGCTGCCTACATGCTGTGTTATCCATAAGGCCAGTTTGTCGAGAGCGCTAACCTTTTCGTGTTTTAAGACTATTGCTTTAAACGGCCTACGAAGTTTTTTTAATTCTTCTAATGATAACGGTGTGTTTTGTTCTGTTGCCATATAATTTTTATAAAAGTGATCGTTATGTTTTATTACCACGAAAGATACTGCTTATATTGAACCAATACCATAGGACGGAGCGTAAATATGTAAGACTTAATAATGGGTATATACTATTAGCCGGTAATCATCGTTTGTAATTACAGACCAAATCCTGATTTTCAAATTTATCAACCTATTTTAGCATGATGAAGTGTAGTATTCTGGCGGTATTCTTTATTCTATGGTGTAGTGAACTAAATGCGCAGGCCAACTGGCAGCAGACAGTGAATACAATAATAGGAGTGACACTGGATGATAAGAATAATTTTTTGCAGGGTTATGAAGAGATGACCTATATCAATAATTCGCCCGATACGCTTCGGTTCATCTATATGCATTTATGGCCCAATGCTTATCAGAATGACCGAACCCCATTTGCAAAACAAATGGACCAGGTGGGTGATACCCGTTTTTATTATTCTAAAACAAGTGACAGGGGCTATATCGACAGCCTGCAATTTGTGGTGAACGGGCAAGGCGTAGACCATAACATATCGGCTAATGCACCTGATATAGCAAGGATAGATCTGCCTGAACCATTATTGCCCGGAAAACACGTGAAAATAAGTACACCCTTCAGGGTGAAGATACCATTGGTGTTTTCCAGGCTGGGGCATAGCGGGCAGGCCTATTATATATCGCAATGGTTTCCGAAACCGGCGGTGTATGACCGGAAAGGATGGCACCCGCTTTCGTTCCTGGAATTTGGAGAATTTTATAGTAATTACGGTAGCTATGATGTAACGATCACCGTGCCTAAAAACTATGTAGTAATGGCAACAGGCAATTGTACTGATGCAGGTGAAGTGCAATGGCTGGACAGCCTGGCTGTACTGCCTTTGCCTGCAGATACGCAGTATATAAAAACATTTCCGCCCAGCAGTTATGAAATGAAGTCGATCCATTTTCACGAGGATAAGGTGCATGATTTTGCCTGGTTTGCAGATAAGCGCTGGGTAGTAAGGAAGGATACCGTTACTTCTCCGGGTAACGGATTATTAGTAACTGCCTATACTGCTTTTTTGCCACAGCATAAAAAACAATGGGCGAAGGGTACAACCTACCTGAAGAATACAGTGAAATATTATGGAAAATGGGTAGGGCCTTATGCTTACAAAACAATAAAAGCAGTAGAAGGTGATATGCATGCCGGTGGCGGGATGGAATACCCAACTGTGACCATAATAGATAAAGGTGCCAATAGCGCCTTGCAAACAACGATCATACATGAAGGTGGGCATAACTGGTTTTATGGTATGCTGGGCACTAACGAGCGCGACCATGCCTGGATGGATGAGGGTATCAATACTTTTTACGAACAGAAAACAAGCAAGGCGCTGGCAAAGAAAGATACCGTAGTGAAAAAGAAGAGCAGTACAGACTTTAATGAGCTCTTATATTTTGAAGCTGTTGCAACACATACCGATCAGTCTATAGACCAGACATCGGCTAACTATACCAAGTTGAATTATGGTGGTGATGTGTATTATAAAACCGCTATGATGCTGCACTGGCTGGAGCAATATATGGGTGAAGCAGATTTTGAAGCAGGTATGCATGATTATTACGACACCTGGAAATTTAATCATCCCTATCCGGAAGACTTCAGAGCAGTGATGCAAAAACATACAAGTAAATCGTTGGATTGGTTTTTTGATGGTGCATTGAACACCGACAAGAAAATTGATTTTAAGATAACTAAAGTACATACCCACGATAGCCTGGCAGATATAACAGTGCGCAATAAAAGTGGTATTGCAGCACCTGTGGAGCTTGAAATAAACAGCAAGGAGAAAACTACTTATGTGTGGGTTTCGCCTTTTGAAAAAACTACGACCTTGCAAAATGTAGATGCTACTAACTGGTCGTCTATAAAAATAGCAGATGAGATACCCGACCTGAAAAAAGATAATAACCTGTTTCGCAGGTATGGCCTCTTTCATAAGTTTAAACTGTCGGTACGACCGGTAGCAGGTTTTAATACGAGCAATTCCGATAAGTTATATATTTCTCCCGCTTTTGGCAGGAATGATTATGATGGTTTTATGGCCGGCCTGGTATTTCATGATCTGACCTACCCGGAGAACAGGTTCAGATTTGCATTGGCGCCGGTATTCGGAACAACATCTAATAACCTGGTAGGCGCAGGCTCGGTAGGGTATATGTTGTATCCTGAAAATTTATTTAAGGAAATACTATTGCAGGCGGATGCCAAGAGTTTTGATTATGCTAAAACAAATTTTAATCTTCCCAAGCCTTTATATGCACGCTATACTAAGGTGGCGCCATCTATCAGTTTTACATTTAATGAACATGATCTATTAAGTCCTGTTACCCGTACGCTATTGCTAAAAGGATATAATATAGCGGAGGATAATTTTGTGACAGGCAGCGATAGTATACCAAAAATAAGTAACCAGCAAAAGACATATGCTTTATTACGCTACCAGCATATCAACCACAGAACCTATAATCCATTTAACTACAGTGTAGAAGGGCAGATGGGAGCGGACTTTGCCAAGATAAATGCCGAGGCGAATATTCGCATAGACTATTTCAGAAAGAATAAGGCACTGTATGTGCGTGCTTATGCCGGTAAATTCTTTGCTATTAATAATGACCCTGCCGTGGCGCAACGTTATTACCTGAGCAGTACCTATACAGGAGCCAACGACTATTTGTATGATGGTACTTATTTTGGCAGAACATCAACAGATGGGGTAAATGCACAACAAATATCTGTGCAAGAAGGGGGACTAAAAATACCTACGCAGAACACTATTGGCAGAAGCGATAATTATATGCTGGCGCTGAACCTGCGGTCTGACCTGCCGATAAAATTGCCGATACGCCTGTTCTTTGATATTTGCACGTATGAAGACCCAAGCGCTACTTCTTCAACAGGTAAGATATTATATGATGGCGGGGTACAATTATATTTAACTGACCTGGTTACTGTGAATGTGCCATTGCTGATAAGTGACGACCTGGATAATTACCTGAATAAAACTTATGGCAGTAAAAATGCTTTTTCACGCCGGATCACCTTCGCATTGAATATTAATAATGTGAACTGGTTGAAATTGCCTTCAATACTATTGAAACAAGTGGTTCAGTAGTGTAATAAAAAAAAGTCCCACACCTTGTGGGACTTTTTTTTATAAAGTAGAACTGCCGGTACTAAGCAGTAGTATGTATTTGCTTCTTTTCTTTGATACGAGCAGATTTACCTGAACGTTCGCGGAGGTAGAACAATTTAGCACGACGCACACGGCCTGCTTTGTTCAATACGATCGATTCGATGTTTGGAGAAAAGAAAGGGAATAAACGTTCTACACCTACACCGTCAGAAATCTTACGAACAGTGAATGTTTGGGTAGCACCACGTCCCTGGCGTTTGATAACATCGCCTTTGAAAGACTGGATACGTTCTTTATTACCTTCTATTATTTTATAATTAACTGTAATATTATCGCCCGCTTTAAATTTCGGGAAATCTTTCTTGCCAGTAAGTTGCTCGTGTACAAAAGCTAAAGCGTCCATTTTTATTGATTTGGGGTTGCAAAGATACGAGAATTCTCATTGAATACAAAAAAAATTGCCCTTGATCTGCGATCTATTCGCCCGATTCATTTTCCAGCAAGCCAGGCCTTCGTTCAGCCGTGCGTTTCAGGGATTGTTCGTGGCGCCATTCGTCCACCTTTTTAGGATCGCCGCTCAGCAAAATATCCGGTACTTTCCAACCCCGGAACTCAGCCGGGCGTGTATAAACAGGCGGGGCTAAAAGCCCGTCCTGGAAGGAATCCATAAGAGCGGAGGTCTCATCGTTCAAAACCCCGGGCAATAATCGGCCTATTGCATCTACCACTATTGCGGCAGCCAACTCGCCACCACTTAATACATAATCACCTATTGATATCTCTCGGGTAACAAAATGCTCCCTGATGCGCTCATCGATGCCTTTATAATGCCCGCAGATAATTATTAAATTTTCTTTTAATGAGAGGGTGTTAGCAGTTTTCTGTTCAAAAAGTGGCCCATCGGGTGTCATATATATTATATCGTCATAATTTCGCTCTTTTTGTAATGTTTCGAGGCATATTACTAAAGGCTCGGGCATCATTACCATACCTGCACCACCGCCAAACTGGTAATCATCTACCTGTCCATGTTTATAAGGGGTATGGTCGCGAAGGTTGTGGGTATGTATTTCCAGCAGACCGCGCTCTCGTGCCCGTTTCATCATAGAATGAGCAAAAGGGCTGATGAGTAATTCAGGCAATACTGTGATGATGTCGATGCGCATTTTAGTCGTAAGTCGTTAGTAGAAAGTAGTAAGCTGTTGTTTAGTCGTAAGTTGAAAGTAAAAAGTCGTAAGCTGTTATTTTATATTCTATGATCAAATATTTATCAAAGGTATACTTCTAATAATCCCTCGGGTATGTCTGTGTAAAGCGTTTTTGCATTGATGTCTATTCTTTGTATGGTCTGGTCTACCAGTGGTATTAGTGCTTCAGCGCCTTTGTAGCTGATCTTGGCGAGCCATTGTGCTGCTGTTTGCATCACATCTTCTATTAGCCCCAGGTCGCCATAGCCTTCATCTATCAACTTAAAGCCTATCCAGGATAAGGGCGATTCTTTGGCATATTCGGCAATGATCTTTTCTTCTACATGCACTTGTTTGCCAATAAGTCTTTTTGCAGCTTCCGGGGTTGTCACATCTTCCAGGTTAATAATGAATTCCTCGTCATTGGTTGCCTTTACGGCAGTGACAAAATAGGGTATATAGCTTTCGCGTTGCAGCTCTACAAATAATACCATATCCTTTTTTAGCCATTTTGAAGTGCCCACAATATGCGTCATGATGAGCGCACCCTGCAGGCCATGTGTAGCCACTATTTTACCAATTCTTATCATGGGGAGCAAAGGTAGGGATTAGCTTTTAGGAATTAGGGATTCGTAATTAGGTTTTAACGATATTATCTAATAGTGCCCGAGGTAGAATTTGGAGCAGGTGGTATATTCTATAGTCACTTCGTCCCCTTCGTTCAGTGTATAAAATTCAGCTTGTGTCACCTCTATGCTCATTTTGTTAGGTGTTTGCAAATAGAAATGATAACTTTTGTTTTGAGGCATGTATTTTTTGTACTTTATATGGGTTATTTCTATGGTTTTGGTTTTGCCCTTTATGTCTGTTTGCAGCTTGTGCAGGTCGCGCCTGTAGGTAAAATAAACTGCTCCGCCGGATAATGAAAGTAATATACCTGTGCATAGAAAAAAACGTACTGCAGAAAAAGCATTGGGGGCACCTTCATAAGCCCGGTACCAGGAACCGGAAAAAGAGAAAAGAAAACTTACTACCATGAGTATACTAAAGACCTTATAATACTGCGAACGTTCTTTCTCTTCCTTTAGTTCCAGAAAGCGAAGCTCGTCGGCTTCCAGTGGTTCGGTATGTAATAGTTCTTCAGACACCTTTGTCTATTTCAGATCATACACTTCAGCATATTTATTGTTGATGTAGTTCATAAAAGAAGTAAAATCCAAACCGCGTCCTGTGGCCAGTTTGCATAATTCTTCTGAACGATAGCGTCTGCCATGCATGTGTATGTGTTCTCTCAACCAATGTAAGAGGCTGCCAAACTCACCTGCCTGTACCTGGGCTTGCAAACCATTGATGTCTTTACCTGCCTGCTCAAAAAACTGTGCTGCATAAAAACTACCTAATGAATAAGTAGGGAAATAACCAAATAGTCCGTGACTCCAATGCACATCCTGCAATATACCTTGCTTATCATCGGGAGAGCTGATGCCCAAATATTTTTGATACATAGTATTCCATGCTTCGGGCAATTCTTTGGTGCTGATCTTGCCTTCTATCAATCCTTTTTCTATTTCATAACGTATCATCACATGAAAATGATAGGTCACCTCATCAGCCTCTGTGCGAATAAGCGAAGAGTGTACTTTATTCACGCCTTTATAAAATTCATTTAAAGTTACACTGCCTAACTGAGCTGAAAAGTATTGCTGCAATTTGGGATAGAAGAATGTCCAGAACGTTTTGCTGCGACCTATGCAATTTTCCCATAGCCTTGATTGGGATTCATGAATGCCGAGAGAAGCAGCACTACCTAATGGCATACCATATTCATCAGCAGGCAAACCTTGTTCGTATAACGCATGTCCACCCTCATGAATACTGCTCCAGAGCATAGAGGCAAAATTATTTTCATCTACCCTGGTAGTAATGCGTACATCATCGGGCGCAAAAGAGGTAGTAAAAGGATGCTCTGAATAATCCTGCCTGCCTGCCTCAAAATCATAGCCCATTTTTTTGAGCACCTCAATGGAAAAATCCCATTGCTGCTGTTTAGGAAAGTGCCTGTGGAAGAAGTCATTGTCCACTTGTTGTGCTGCTTTTATTTTAGCCAACAATGGGGGTAATTGCTCTTTAACCATAGTGAAAACAGGTTCCAGCATAGCCACAGTGGCTCCTTTTTCATAATCATCCAGCAGGCAATCGTAAGGATGTGCCTCATAGCCATACAGCTCGGCTTGTTGTTTTTTTAGCGCTATCATTTTAGCCAGCTCGGGCTCGTATATGCTGTATTTGTTTTCCTGTCTTGCCCGTAGCCATGCGTCATAACTGGCGCTGGTTTGTTTAGTAATGGTATCTATAAATGAAGAAGGTAGTTTTCGGCTCTTTTCCAGGTCTTCAAGTCCCAGGCGTACATTATCTTTTTGCTCTTGGGTAAGGTCATTTACATTAGCCAGTTCGCGCAGCATATTGGCATAACTATCGCTGGTAACAATTTCGTGTGCTTGTGTGGCGAGTGTGGCCATTTGCCTGCCCCTGTATGCAAACCCCTTAGATGGCATATATACTTCCTGGTCCCAGCCCAGTACTGCTGATGCAAATTGAATATCGGCAGCTTTTTGGGTAATATCTTTATATTCTTCGTAGTGTGTCATTGGTATAAAATTACGGAAAATATGCTCCTCTGCCTTTGTGTGTATCTTAAGTCTTTCTAAATGACTACAAACCGGCAATTGCCGGCTTGTAGAAAAGAAGCGCATATTGCTATTTACGTTTACATGAAATATCCTGGCCATTTTGATGAATGACCATAGTGTTGCAAACACCGTTATCGTTTTTTTCAAATTCCAGCTGACAATTATATTTTTCCATAGTAAACCAATTTTCTTCTACTGATTTGAACATGCCCCTGGGCTGGCCTGTAAGCTGCAAATAGAGTTGTCCGTCTTCTATTGTTACTGTTCCATCAAAACCGGGCTGCAATTCATAGATACCGGCATATTTTTCCAATATTGTTTTATTGATAATAATAGCAGGTTTTTGAAAACGTTTTTGAAAGTCTGAAGTATTGTTCAAAACCTTTGCCAAGAAAGTGTTTTGGCATCTTTCTACTACACCTGAATTGGCTGAATTGAGCAATACCACCAACCCTATCTTATGTGCTTTGTCAAACATCATAAGGCTGGAGGCACCATAGGTATCGCCACGCATGGTGTAGATTTCTGAGTTATAGATATCACCTATATGCCAGCCCATGGCTATTTGCAGATGCTCGCCATTATAATATTTTTTCTGTGAAATGGTTAAAGCATCATTCATCAAAGGGTTACCATGCAGTTGAAATTTAATAAAGGTCATCAT
>Ga0207139_1182_pt1 | contig 12329 bp, 6 predicted proteins | sample Alteio_BWMinHeat_7_FD_153585 | JGI IMG/M metagenome (GOLD analysis project Ga0207139, IMG submission 153585) | Enriched cells from forest soil in Barre Woods Harvard Forest LTER site, Petersham, Massachusetts, United States -... | ecosystem: Environmental > Terrestrial > Soil > Temperate forest >... | reverse complement strand
AAAGATTCCGCCCTTTCATCGCAACCAGTTCGGAGCCTCGGGCGGCGGTCCGATTAAGAAAGACAGGACGTTTTTCTTCGTCGATTATGAAGGTGTCCGGCAGGACCTCAGCCAATCTTTGCACGACACCGTACCCACGGCGGCCGCGCGCGCCGGCAACCTTTGCTCGGTTCCAACGACCGGCTGCAAGCCCACAACGGTGACCGTCGATCCGAAAGTCGCGCCCTACCTCGCATTCTGGCCGATGCCCAATGCCGGACTGGTGAGTACGGGAAATGGGGACACCGGCTTCTTCAATAGTTCCGGGCTGGCGCGACTGCCCGAAAACTACGTTACCGGAAGACTGGACCACAAAATATCCGACAAAGATAGCCTTGCAGTGAGTGACCTCTATGACAGGTCCTCGGTTACTCTCCCTGACGCGCTGCTCGTGAGTAACAGTCAATCGCAGACGCTCCGGCTACTGGACACCGTGGAATGGACGCACATCTTCACCGCAGCGATCGTGAACAACGCAAGAATTGGCTATAGCCGGTCCGAGGCGTTGATTGCGGATCCCGCGACGGCGATCAATCCTCTGGCCTCTGATCCCACTTTGGGCGCAGTGGTCGGACGCAATGCCCCCATCCTCAACGTACCCGGTCTCACAACCATGCAGGGAGCTCTGGGTGCCCTGACCTCGATTCATCATCGGCAAAACTCTTACCAAGCCTACGACGACTTTTTCATTACCAGAGGAACTCACGCTCTGAAATTAGGCTTCGCCGTCGAGGACATAAGATATGGGGTTCTGGATAGCCAGCAAGCAAACGGATCATTCAACTTCCCCTCGCTGCAGGGTTTCCTCACCAATCAGCCGACCAGTCTTGCGGTACTTGCTCCAACCTTTCCCCTTCTCGAAGTCGGATTCCGTCAAGCCATTTTCGGAAGCTACGTTCAGGATGACTGGCGATTTCGTCCAAACCTGACGTTGAACCTTGGCTTGCGATATGAACCGACCACTCTCCCGGCTGAAGCTCACAATCGATTCGGCGTTATGCAGGATTTATTTAATGGCGGGGTAACGACTCCGGTTTCCAGTCTTTGGCAAACAAATTCTACGTTGCGTAATTTTGAACCGCGTGTCGGGTTCTCGTGGGATCCGCTCGGTTCTGGAAAGACGGCGATACGCGGCGGCTTCGGAGTCTATGATGTTCTGCCGCTGGTTTGGTCGCTCGCCCAAGCTGTGTCGCCGGATTATCCGTTTGGTCTATTTGTCACCGCGGGGAACCTTCCTGCTGGGTCGTTCCCCACCGGGGCATTGGCGACGGTTCCTTTTACTCCGAGTAACGCTGTTGGCACATATCTCATCCAGCACCCGGGAGCGAGTTACACGATGAACTGGAACCTCAACATCCAACGCGAAGTTCTGCCAAACTTAACCGCAACCATCGGTTATGTGGGTTCGCGGAGCGTTCATCTGCCCTGGAAGCTCCAAGATCAAGATATGGTCCTCCCCAGTTTAACCTCCGCAGGATACCTCTGGCCCTGCAACAAGGCTTTTAACCCTTGCACAGGTCACGGCACAAAGCTAAACACAAACGTAACCGGGATTGCGGGTGAATTGTATGACGCCGCTGGATGGTATGACGGCCTGCAGGCTGGAGTTACTAAGAGACTGAGCCACGGTTTTCAGATACAAGGCTCCTACACTTGGAGTAAATGCATTGACACAAGTTCGACCAGCATAGCAACCGATACGTTTGGGAACTCCGCCCGGGATATTCCATTTTTTGACAGCCAAGCCAGGCGGGGTCTTTGCGATTACAACATCTCTCAGAACTTTGTAGGTAACTACATTTGGCAAGTTCCATCCGCTAAGGGCCTGGGAGCAGCAGCCGAACACATTCTGGGTGGCTGGGAAATTGGTGGAGTGATCACGGCCAGCACAGGGTCGCCGTTTTCGGTGACGATCAGTGGAAACCCCCTGGGACAGAACACCACCGACAACCTCGACTTCCCCGATCGGCTTTGGAGTACGTCTGGGTGCGGCAACCCCGTCAATCCAGGTAATGTGAACTATCTAAAATTGAACTGCTTCACTCCTCCGGTGGCTCCCGCTTCGTTCGCCTCAGTGTGCCAGCCAGCCGCTGCCAGCGTAGCGGCCGCCATTGCCAACACGTGCATGAACTTGTTTGGGGATAATGGACGGAATACATTGATCGGTCCGGGATTGTTCGATTTCGATTTCTCCCTGTTCAAGAACAATTACATTCCCAGTATTTCCGAAGGCTTCAACCTGCAGTTCCGGGCGGAGTTCTTCAACATCTTGAATCACACCAATTTCCAATCGCCATTGGATAACAAGACTATTTTCACTCAAACCGGCACAGTCGTCGGAGGCGCCGGAGTCATCGACGCAACCACAACAACTTCTCGACAAATCCAGTTGGGGCTGAAGGTCATATTCTAAAGTGAACTCTTCACACGACGTAGCAACCGGCATGAAGCGGCAGGGCGGTAAGTGGACGAAGGCTTGGCTCGCGGTGATTCTATTTTCAATGGCTCATGCGATGGCACAGATCGCACAGCCTATGAAGCTCATCCAAACCATCGAACTACCGGAGGGACCTACTTTTCCTTTCGCGGGCGACCTGGCCGTAGATATCAAAGGCAACCGTCTGTTCGCTGCCACCCAAGGCACGAAGAGTGTGACGGTGGTTGACCTGCAGAGAGGCGCAATCATCCACACCTTTCCCGTGGAATATGCCCACACCGTAATGTACATGGGTGATCTAGATCAGCTCTATGTGACGGACCAAGGCACCGCCGAGCCGGGGCTGAAAATATTCGACGCTCGCGATTATCACCTGATCAAAATAGTCAAGCTACTCGCGAGGGCCGATGCCGCGGAATATGATCCGCAGTCGAAGTACTTTTACGTCGATAACGGAGGCGCCGCCGCAAAGCTCGATTACTCCCTGCTGACAATCGTCGATACGACTAAGAGCGACGTTGTAGGCGAGATCAAAATTCCTTCGAAGACTCTGGAGCAACTGGTCCTTGAGCACTCCGGCCCGCGAATCTATGTCAATTTGGAAGACAAGGATGAAGTTGCATTGCTGGATCGGAGTAGACGCACCTTTCTTGAAGCCTGGCCTATCACCCAGGGAAAGCGAAACACTGCGATCGCTCTCGATGAGAAACACCATCGCCTGTTCGTTGCCTGCCGCACCGGCGATTTGCATGGAGATGTCGCGGTTTTCGATACCCAAACGGGAAAGCAGATTAACGCCCTGCCCATAGGCGGACATGTGGATGATTTGGATTTTGATCCAGCGAGTGGGCGTCTATATGCGTCCTGCGGTTCGGGCGAGATCGACGTCTACCAACAACGCGATGCCGATCACTACAATTTGCTGGCAAAGACGGAAACCGGAATTATGGCACGATCCGGCCTGTTGGTTCCCGAACTTCATAAGTACTTTTCCTCCGTTCCCCACATCGGCACTCAATCCGCAAAGATTTTGGTGTTTCAGATCCAATAGGAGACAAACATGAAGAAGACGTTCCTTCGCTCTAAGGTTATGCTTTATTCCTGCGCCATCGCCTTGCTTCTTGTATTTCAGGGGCGTGCGTTGGACACGGACCCTCTCACTCTGGTTCAAACCATCGAAATGCCGAATGTCCCTACCTTTCCCTATGCAGACCATCTTGGCGTGGACGTGAAGGGGCATCGATTATTTGCCGCCATGCAGGGCGCCAAGAGCGAGGTCGTGATTGACATCAATGCTGCGAAGGTTATTCACAATATTCAGCTGCAAGACCCCCATAGTGTGGTGTACCGGAGCGATCTCGATCGGATTTATGTGACTGATGGCGATCCGACCGAACCCGGCGTGAAGGTCTTCGATGGTCATGACTACCATTTGATTAAGTCAATCAAGCTCCAGCAACGCACGGATTCCGCCGCTTACGATCCAAAGTCAAAGTACTTTTATGTGGTGAATGGCGGTGAGGCCGCGAAACAGAATTACTCTCTCATCAGCGTCGTCGATACCACCAGCATGGAGTCGCTCGGGGATATCAAGATTCCTGGCGAAACTTTGGAGCAATTGGAGCTGGAGGCATCGGGTCCGCGACTCTACGTCACGATTGAAGAGAAGAGCGAAATTGCCGTGGTCGATCGCGAGAAGCGAGCTCTATTGGAAACCTGGCCGATCACAAAAGGCAAAGTGCCGGCAGCTATTGCGCTGGATGAAGCGAATCACCGCTTATTTGTGGGCTGCCGTACCACCGACATGCACGGACATATCGTTGTGTTCGATACGACTACTGGAAAGGAAATCGACGCCTTGCCAATCGGTGGCCATGTGGATCAGATGTTCTTCGATCCCGCCAGCAAACGTATCTATGCGTCCGACGGAGTCGGTGTAGACGTGTACCAGGAGCAGGACCCCGATCACTACGCTTTGCTGGGAAAGGCCGACACAGGGCTAATGTCAAAGACCGGTCTGCTGGTTCCCGAGCTCCATCGGTACTTTGCTGCGGTTCCACATATCGGAAGCCAGGCGGCAAAAATCCTGGTCTTTCAGACCCAATAAGTCCCGCGCAGAAATAACTCTCGGGAATTCTGCGGGCGTTGTGTGTGTGATCTTACTTAGGAGCGAGAGACGATGAATCGTCGTGAAGCTTTGACCATGTTTGCCGGTTGCGGCGCGAGCCTCGCCGCCGCAATGGCTGAGGTTCCCAGTCCCCTGCAAACCGCTCAGCAAGCGGTTCGGCGCGGCCTGCCGCCGGTGAAGATCACGGATGTGAAGGTCATTCTCACGCAGATGGAATCGTCCACGCACTACGTGGTTGTCAAGGTGCTGACCAGCGAACCCGGTCTTTACGGGCTGGGCTGTGCCACACATGCGGAGCGGCCGCTGGTGGTGACGACGGCGGTGGAGCAATACCTGAAACCGATGGTGATTGGTCGCAACGTGGACGATATCGAAGATATCTGGCAGATGGCCAATGTGGCGCCCTACTGGCGTGGTGGGGTCGATGCCAACAATGCCTTGAGCGGTGTGGACGGAGCGCTGTGGGACATCATGGGAAAGAGGGCGGGCTTGCCCGTTTACGCCTTTCTCGGCGGCAAGGTGCGAACCGCAATTCCGGTATATGCCACCATCGAATCGGTCGAATTGCCCGAGGTTGAAGATGAGTTGCGCAAAAAGATAGCCGAGGGCTATCGGCACGTGAAGATCGGACTGACTTCTGGAGCCACGGCCGCGCAGGCCTCGCAGGCCGGAGGGAAAGGTAGCGGTCTGAGATTGACTTCATTCGATCCCGGGCCATATGTCACCGCCACCATCAAAATGTTTGATTACGTACGATCCAAGATTGGTCCCGACGTGGAGCTGATTCACACTGTCCACGAGCGCGTGCCTCCATCGCTGGCTCTGGCATTGGCCAAAGGACTCGAACCCTATCGTCCCTTTTTTGTGGAAGACCTGTTTGCCCCGGAGGATGTGGCCTGGTATCAGCACATTCGCGAGGAATGCAGTACCGCCCTGGCGACCGGCCAATTATTTGTGAATCGCAACGAGTGGGTCCCTCTGGTGGCAAATCGCTGGATCGACTTTCTCCGCATCCACGTCTCCGCCGTCGGTGGATTGAATATGGTTAGGAAAATGGCGGCCTGCTGCGAGTTCTTTAACGTCCGCATGTCATGGCACGGGCCGGGCTTCGTTTCGCCGGTCGGAGTCGCCATGAACATGCACCTTGACTTTCCTTTCTTTAACTTTGGCATTCACGAAGAACACATCTATTCGGATCAGGTGCTCGAAGTCTTCCCGGGCACGCCGGAGATTAAAGGGGGATTGATGCAGGCGAATGATCGCCCCGGCCTGGGTATCGATGTCGACGAAAAGGCTGCCGCCAAATACCCGTACACAACCCCAGGCTTCAACCGGGGTGGCAGATTGTTCGATGGCACGCCGCTGAGGCCTTAGGCGTTGGACTGCGGCTACGCTCGCCTTTGAGCTCAGAAATGTTCTTGACCCCAATTTCGGACCATGTTAGCGTTCTGTTCCGAAATCTTGTTGATCATCACTGATGAACAGCCACTCAGTGGAGACTACTTTTTGCAAGCTGCGCTCGTGCGCATGAATGAACCGGAATTGCTTCAGAAAAGTTCGTCTCCAGGGCTCAGTTGGTTTGCGAAAGGAGTTGGACCATGGCTTCTTCGACCAGGCTAAAGAGGTTTGCTTGGATTGGCGCCCTGAGCTTGCTGGTCTTGAGTTTTGAGAAACCTGTCTGCGCCCAGGTAACCGGAGCAACCCTCACAGGAACGGTAAAGGACACTTCTGGGGCAGTAATTCCCAACGCGCGCATTTCGGTGAAAAACATTGCCACTGGAATCGGACGCGAAGTTGTTTCCGATTCGTCCGGTCTCTATTCGGCGCCGAATCTATTGCCGGGAAAGTATGAGGTTACAACTTCGGCAGCCGGATTCTCGACCGAAGTGCAGTCTGGCATCGCGCTGGCGGTGACCGAGACCCAGAGTCTTGATATCTCTCTGCACGTAGGCGAGGTCACCGAAAGAATACAGGTGACAAGCGCAGCTCCAGCTGTACAACTTTCGACCTCCTCGGTGAGCGCAGAGGTTAGTGGAATCGAAGTGCGCGAACTCCCGTTGAATGGGCGGGATTGGACCCAGCTTGCAATCCTCCAACCCGGGGTGACTGCGGTCCGCACTCAAACCGTCGCAAATAGCACGACCAACCGCGGCAACCGAGGATTCGGAAACGAACTCACCGATTCCGGGCATACTCCTTATCAGAACAATTACCGGATCAACGGGATCAGTGTCAACGATTACACCAATGGATCGCCCGGCAGCGTCTTGGGAGTGCAATTAGGGGTAGACGGAATTCAGGAATTCTCTGTTCTCTCAGCAAACTATCCCGCTGAGTACGGCCGCGCTTCGGGAGCCGTTATTAATGCGATTACCAAATCGGGAACAAATCAGTTCCACGGCTCTGCCTATTGGTTCCTGCGAGACAAGGTCCTTGATGCGCGCAACTATTTCGACGGTCTAACGATTCCGCCGTTTCATCGCAATCAATTCGGAGCCTCGGGCGGTGGTCCGATCAAGAAAGACAAGACGTTTTTCTTCGTCGATTATGAAGGCGTGCGGCAGGATCTCAGCCAATCTTTGCACGACACCGTACCCACCGCGGCCGCGCGCGCAGGCAATCTCTGTTCGGTTCCCATGACTGGTTGCAAGCCCACAACTGTGACCGTGGATCCGAAAGTAGCGCCCTACCTTGCATTTTGGCCGATGCCCAACAGTGGTCTCACACCCACCGGGAATGGGGATACCGGCTTTTTCAATAGTTCGGCGTTGGCTCGTTTACCGGAAAACTACGTAACCGGCAGACTAGACCATACAATTTCGGAGCACGACACCCTTGCTATCAGCACTCTTTACGACCGGTCCTCAGTGACTGCGCCAGACGCCCTCTCGATCAGCAATAGCCAGTCGCAAACTTTGAGACTGCTCGACAGTGTCGAATGGACCCACATCTTCAGTTCGTCGACGGTGAACACCGCTCGCCTGGGTTACAGCCGATCCGTGGGACTGATTGCAGATGCTGCGGGAGCAATTAACCCTTTGGCAGCAGACCCCAGCCTGGGTGCTGCTCCGGGACGCAATGCCCCCATCCTCACCGTACCTGGCCTGACCACGATGCAGGGAGCGGTGGGCGCTCTAACTTTCGTGCACCACCGGCAAAACTCCTACCAGGCATACGACGACCTGTTTGTCACCAAAGGGAAGCAGTCGCTCAAATTCGGCGGGTCGGTGGAGGACATACGTTACGGGGAACTCTATAGCTTGTTTGGAAACGGATCTTATTCCTTTCCCTCTCTCCAGGGCTTTCTTACCAACCAACCGACGAGTCTTACCATCCTCGACCCTAATTTTCCTTTGACCGAAGTTGGATTTCGCCAGGCCATTTTTGGCGCTTATGTCCAGGACGACTGGCGTATACGTCCAAATTTCACGTTAAACCTCGGCCTGCGTTACGAACCGACGACTCTGCCCACCGAAGCTCATCACCGCTTCGGAATTGTAGAAAACCTCTTTGGGGGCGGGATCGTGACATCGCTGGCACATCCCTGGCAAAGCAATGCTACTCTCCACGATTTTGAGCCGCGAATAGGGTTTTCCTGGGACCCGTTCAGCCAAGGGAAAACGGCAATACGTGGTGGCTTTGGCATCTACGACGTGCTGCCTTTGCCATGGACTCTGGCTCAGACGGTAGCTCCTAATTACCCGTTTGCCCTTTCGGTTGCAGGCGGCAATCTGCCGGCCGGCTCGTTCCCGACTGGAGCGTTGGCAACAGTTCCGTTTGACACGGGTCATGCGCTGGGCTCTTACCTCAACCAGCACCCGCCAAGCAGTTACACCATGGATTGGAATTTAAATATTCAACATCAACTTGCCTCAAGTATTACCGCCACCGTGGGCTTCGTTGGCTCCCGCAGCGTACACCTCTCCTGGAAATTACAAGATCAGGATATGGTGCTGCCGACACTGACCTCGGCGGGATACCTTTGGCCCTGTAACAATGCGTTTAATCCTTGCACCGGTCACGGCACGAAGCTGAATACTACTGTGGGTGGGATAGGCTCGAACTTTTTTGACGCTGCCGGATGGTATGACGGACTCCAGGTGGGTATCACCAAACGAATGAGCAATGGATTTCAGGTACAAGGCTCGTACACCTGGAGCAAATGCATCGATACAGAATCGAGCAGCATAGCCACAGATACCTACCTAAATTCCGCCAGAGATCTGCCATTCTTCGACGCACAAGCAAGAAGAGGCGTGTGTGATTACAACTTAGCTCACGTCTTTGTGGGCAACTATATTTGGCAGGTCCCCAAAGCCAGGTTTGCAAATTCGGCCGCCAGTCATGTCCTCAACGGGTGGGAGCTAGGCGGAGTCATCACCACCAACACCGGTTCACCGTTCACAGTTCTTATCAGTGGGAATCCCCTCGGAATGAACAGTAGCGATGCCATCGATTTCCCGAATCGTCTTTGGGGCACTTCGGGCTGTAGCAATCCCATTAACCCAGGCAGCGTCAATTATCTAAAACTCAACTGCTTCACCCCTCCAACCGCTCCCGCTTCTTTTGCATCGATGTGTCAGCCGGCGGCGGCCAGCGTCGCTGCGCTGATTCCCAACACCTGCATGAATCTGTTGGGCGACAATGGGCGTAACACCCTCATCGGTCCGGGATTGTTCGACTTTGATTTTTCTTTGTTCAAGAACAACTACATTCCCAAGATATCCGAGAGCTTCAACGTTCAATTTCGGGCAGAGTTCTTTAATATCTTGAATCACACTAATTTTCAGTCGCCATTAGATAACAAAACGATCTTTACCCAAACCGGAACTCTGGTCGGTGGCGCGGGAGTGATCGATGCGACCACTACAACCTCCCGACAGATCCAGTTGGGACTTAAAGTCATCTTTTAAAAGCTTGATAATTTTGACAGCCGCCGATTTTTCTAAAATACATCGCCATATCTGCGATCACCGGGGAGCTGACCTGCGGAATGCGGAAGCGAATTGACACCCTTGTTATAGGTGCAGGATCGATCGGTGTGTGCTCCGCTTATTTTCTAGCGAGCAAGGGCCGCCAAGTGACCGTCATCGACCAGAGCGATGTTGGAACCGCTTGTTCTTATGGAAATGCCGGCATTATTGCGATAAGTCATATTGTTCCCCTGGCAGCGCCGGGGGTTCTTATACAAGGACTCAAATGGATGCTCGATCCTGAGGGGCCCTTTTATATTAAGCCGCGCATGGACTTTGCGTTGTTCGGTTGGCTGTGGCGATTTGCGCTGGCTTGCCGCAAGGGACCTATGCTGCGGGGCATGTCGTTAATCAATGGTCTGGCTCAAGCCAGTCTGCCTCTTTACGAGAGCTTTGCTTCGATGTACGGCTTAGGCTTCCATTTCAAAAAGAAGGGATCGCTGCTGATCTACAGAGATTCGAAGCATTTCGAAGCCGAAATCAGAGAAGCGGCAATAATAAGACCGTACGGCATATCTTCGGCGGTCTTGAACCCGACTGATATCCGCCAGATTGAGCCCAGAGTGCACCCAAGCGTCGTTGGAGGAGTGCATTACCACGATGATAGCCATCTCAATCCCCATGAGTTTGTAAAGGGACTCGCATCGTATGCCGAACGCAAAGGAGTGACTTTTCAGACATCAACCGAGGTCCTGGACTTCGAGACCTGGAATGGAACGATCACCAAGGTAAAAACCACACGAGGTGATTTCCTGGCCGACGAAGTGATCTTGACGGCAGGCTCGTGGTCTCCAGCACTTGCTAAACGCCTGCAACTTTCCCTTCCCATTCAGCCGGCTAAAGGTTACAGCCTGACGTTCAAGTGCTCCAACCTGGATGACTCGATTCCCATGCGCCTGGGCGAAGCCAGAGTCATCGTTACTCCGATGGGAGGAATCGTGCGCTTTGCCGGCACCCTCGAACTAGCCGGTCTGGATCTTTCCATTAATCAAAGGAAAGTGCGTGCGGTCCAGTCGGCCGTTCGCGAGTATCTCGTCGGCTTGGAGGATCTCGAATTGCTTGAGATCTGGCGCGGTTTACGTCCATTAACACCTGATGGTCTTCCCGTAATCGGAAGATCGCGACGCTGGACGAATCTTACGATTGCAACCGGACACGGCATGCAGGGAATCGCTCTGGGCCCGGTAACAGGAAAACTGGTCGCTGAACTGACGTGCCGCGAAACGCCGAGCGTCGATATTGCCGGGCTGGGAGTAGAGCGATTTCAGTGACGATTCATCTTTCCGCGATAGAGAAATCGAAAAGGGCAGAAATTTTGGCGGCGGCAGCCCTTACCGCAGTACCTCATCAACGATGGCTTCGAATCATCCCTGCCGCTCTCATCATGTACACGATTTCCTACATCGATCGCACCAACATCTCCATGGCGTTGCCATCCATGAGCCGCGAGCTGCGAATGGATACGATGCAAGCGGGCAACGTTGCTGGAATCTTTTTCTGGGGTTATTTGTTGCTGCAAATTCCAGCCGGCCACATTGCCAGTCGCTGGAGCTCGAAGCGGTTGATTAGCATTCTTCTGGTTGCCTGGGGGTTCTGCGCAATCGGCTGCGGTTTGGCGCGTACCTACGAGCAAATTCTTACCATGCGCTTTCTGCTGGGTCTCGCAGAAAGTGGCGTGTGGCCGGCCACGCTGGTACTGGTCGCGCATTGGTTCCCCCGCACTGAGCGAGCGCGCGCCAATGCGCTTTGGATCCTCTGCCTGCCTCTGGCAGTGGTGATCTCCTCTCCTTTTTCTGGCTGGATTCTGGACCACTGGAATTGGAGAGTCATGATGATCGTTGAAGGGGCATTCCCTTTGCTATGGCTGCTGGTATGGGAGGCAGTCATTGACGATCACCCCAGTCAGGCGCGTTGGCTTTCGAAGACAGAACGCAGCTACCTTGAATCGGCTCTAACCCGCGACAGCGGAGATCTCAACAGCGGATCTTCGGAGAGCTTATTTCGAGTGCTCTTGAGCCCACAGGTGCTGTTGCTTTCATTGATTTCTTTTCTCCGAAACATTACCGATTTCGGATTCCTGGTGTGGTTCCCGACCATACTTGTCAGTCTAAACATGTTCAGCAATGCGAGGGTTGGATCTCTCTTAGCTGTTCCTTTTATTGTGGGCAGCATGGCGATGGTTGTAACTTCCTGGCATTCCGACAAATCGGGAGAGCGGCGAGTCCACATGTCTGTGACCTTCGCGATTGGCGGTCTTTCTCTTCTGCTCGGCGTACTTGCGAGTCACCGGTCACTTACCATCGCGTTTCTCTGCTTTTGTCTGGCAGGCGTAGGAACTTATGGTTACGCCGGTCCACTATGGAGCATTCCAACAGAAACACTTCCCAAGAGTGTCGTCGGACCCGCAATGGGATTTATCAACGGCAATGCAAATCTTGGAGCATTTGTCGGCTCCATCACAGTTGGATTGGTGCGGCGATATACAGGTGGATTTGTGTATGGATTTGCTGTCCTTGGGATGGCACTGCTGCTGGCCTCTGCCCTCTGTTTTTGTTTAAACCCCGCACCCATACGCCAAACGGCTACTTAAAAAGATGGCCCGCGACGATCCACGATCCCAATCGGCAGGTCCTCGCATGTTTTGTCGTTCGAGCTGCGCATTTCTGGCGAGCTCTGTCCGCATAACCATAAGGAGAACCCATGCCCCGTAATCGAGCTGCCTCTTTAACCATCCTCTTCTTTTTTCTATCGG
>Ga0207139_1181_pt1 | contig 12346 bp, 8 predicted proteins | sample Alteio_BWMinHeat_7_FD_153585 | JGI IMG/M metagenome (GOLD analysis project Ga0207139, IMG submission 153585) | Enriched cells from forest soil in Barre Woods Harvard Forest LTER site, Petersham, Massachusetts, United States -... | ecosystem: Environmental > Terrestrial > Soil > Temperate forest >... | reverse complement strand
GTCGCTTCCAACTCGGAATCGGTCCATTCGCTGCAACCGGATGGGAGATGACTTTGGCGGGTGTTTTCAATGGTTTGCTGGCGCTTAGCCTCGGTGATTTTCGTCACGCTGACTGGTCACGCGCTGGTTGGCTGGCGATTGCTTATCTCGTGACTTTCGGGTCACTGGTCGGATTTACTGCATATATTTGGCTGTTAGAACACGTGCCCACTCCCAAAGTGGCCACCTACGCTTATGTCAATCCGGTGGTGGCGGTATTTTTAGGCTGGCTGTTCCACAACGAGCACATCGACCGTTACATGCTTCTCGGCATGGTGGTGATCGTCGCAGCCGTGGCTCTGGTTACGACTTCGAAGCTACGAGCAGCAAAGGCCGTTTCGGAACAAGGATGTCCATGCGAGGCGGGCGCGGATTAGGATCTGAATTTTCCGAAATGAGCATCTCAGCCCGTCCCAGACGCTCTGTTCTCGGGCTTTCTTTGTAAGCCTTCGCTTGCGCCGCAGCGCAGAAGACAAATAGCGGGGTGAGATATGCGTTAGCGGATTGGCTCCGCTTAACCATCGATCGCAGAACCGGCACTCCGAAACAGAAAGATACAAACGAAGCCGCCAATGTAACGCCTGTTACTTCGAAGCTGTAGCCGGGATTAAGCGCATCATGCGCGAAAAGAAATCGGAGGTAAAGCGCCATTCCCAGGAGGCCCAAAACGGTAAAGACCGATCCGAAAGAGACGCCAAGGACGAAACTGATACGGCTTGCGAGCAACGAAAGTTGCTGCTTCTCGTGGTCAGAAAGTGAGCCACTTGTTGGGACTGGTAACGGCACGAGGGAGACTATAGAGCCAATGCGATCCGGCTAGAAGCGAAAGACCCCTGAACTTCAGTCTTTGGTAACTGAAGACCCGGACCATCGGAGGTAACTTATTCGGGAAGAATGGCGAACGACTTGCCCTCAGATCGGCATCCGTCCTTTACGGCACGGCTGCAGCCATTTACTCTTGGAAGCGCGGTTCCTGACCCAGAATGACTCTGCGCATCCTGCTGGTTTTCCTGCTTGTCCCACTGCCATTTTCGTTCGCACAAGACAAATCGGCATACACCGACGCTTTTCACGCCGGAGCGAATGAGTACCAGATATGGAGCGGATATTCCCCCACTTCGCCTACCTGGATTGGCAAGAGTGAAGCTCGACACTTGTTTATGGCCGGGGCGGGTTGGAGACGTGTGTTGTGGACAAGCGATAGAGTGGCATGGAAATACACGCTAGACATCGTTCCGGTGGCTTTGGTCTCGCAGCCAACACTGAACGGAATGGAGACCGTTCAGGATTTTCGAGACCCCGGCGCATTCACTGCCGCATGCCAGGCTGCGGGACTAACAAACTGTCCGATATTCGGCCGCAGAACTACGTACGGAGTGGGATTCGCGCCGATTGGGTTTGAGTTCAACTTCCGTCGCCGGCGCCGAGTGCAGCCCGTTGCCGGAATTAATGCCGGATTGTTGCGATTTTCCCGAGAAGTTCCCATCGCCAACTCCGCCGCGATCAACTTCACCTTCAGTTGGGGGGCCGGACTGCAGGTTTTTACCAGCGAGTCCCGCTCAATCACGATCGGATATCGCTTTCACCATATCTCGAATGCCAATTCCGGAACCCCATTCAATCCGGGAATCGACTCGAATTTCATGTACGTGGGTTACAGCTTCCACAAGTAGCTACGCCGCATTCAGCGACACGCTGTGACGGGCTGCAGGTTCGTCAAATTAGTGTGGAATTTCGGGCACATCGAGACTCACCGATTTCCCTGCTTCAGGGAATTTAGCAGCGATTTTTTCGACTTTAACTGCGAGATTTCACAAATTCCGCCCAGAATCGGTGAATTCTTGCCGATGAGCAGGGAACGATGCAGGGAATCCAGGGAATTTGCGATCTAAGTCACCGTGCTCAAACGACTTACGAACCATTTTTCCTCCGATGACAGGCAGGCCGCAGCGAATTAGCAGGGAATCTTGGTCGCTGTCTGTGGGTTGGTCGATCTCCGGAGGCTCCTGGGCCTATTTCCGCTTCCATCGCAGGCCGTCTTTGGTGTCTTCCAGGATGATGCCTGCATCGGCGAGTTGTTTGCGAATGGCATCGGCCTTGGCAAAATCTCGTGATTTGCGCGCTTGTTGGCGCTGCTCGATGAGCGCTTCTATCGCTTCATCCCTCAAAGCTGGATCTTGTACAACAGTGTTGTCCACTTTGCCCTCAGCGTGCGCCCATTCCAGCACCTGCTTCATTTTGGACGCATCATCGTCTTCGAGCACGGCAAATACTTCGTCGAATTGGGCGAGCGCCCGCTGCAATTCGGGAACATCGTTCCGAAGAAGTTTGCCCATATCGGCAGCGGCGTTGGCTTCGCGCACCATGTCGAACATCGCCGCTAAGGCTTGAGCGGTATTCATGTCGTCCTCAAGCGCGGCCTGCATCGTTTCGCGCGTCGAAAGCGCCAGAGATTTCATTTTCGGATTGGAACCCGCAGGAAAGTTGCCGGTATCGAGGCGCAGCTTAAAATTTCTCAGACGTTCCACCGAATTCGCCGCCTGCTTGAGTCCATCGAAGGTAAAGTTGAGCTGCTTTTGATAGGGAACGGATGAAAGCAAATACCGGATCGACGATGGCTTGTGGTCCTTCAATATGAGATCGCGCAGGGTATAGAAGTTACCCAGGCTCTTTGACATCTTTTGTCCTTCGACCAGCAGGAAGCGCACATGCATCCAGTAGCGGGAAAAGGTCTTGCCGGTCGCCGCCTCCGATTGCGCGATCTCGTTTTCATGATGGGGAAAGATCAGATCCTCACCGCCAAGGTGCACATCCAGCGTGTCTCCGAGGTACTCCATCGCCATAGCAGAGCACTCAATATGCCACCCGGGACGGCCTGAGCCGATCTCCGTGTCCCATTTCGCCTCACCCGGCTTGGGTGACTTCCAGAGAGCAAAGTCACGCACGTTGTCCTTCTCGTACTCATCCACATCGACGCGAGCGCCATCGCTAATGCCGGTCATGTCTTTCTTGGACAGCCTTCCGTATCGAGGGAAGTTCGCGATGCGAAAATAATAGGAGCCGTCTTCAGTTTTATAAGCAAAATCTTTCTGCACCAGGCGCTCGATCAGTAACACCATTTCGGGAATGTGTTCGGTGGCTCTGGCGATGTGCTCGGGCTTTTCCAGTGACAATATCTGCATGTCTTCGAAGAAAGCCTGTTCGTATTTCGCAGCGTAGTCACGCACGCCCATGCCCTTGGCCGCCGAGTTACGAATGATCTTGTCGTCCACGTCGGTGATGTTCATCACGTGGTTGAGCTGGTATCCGCTCTGCCGGAGAAACCGGCGAAAAAGATCGACAAAGACAAATGTGCGGAAGTTGCCGATGTGGCCATAGTCATAGACCGTCGGCCCGCAGGAGTACATGCGAATGCGCCGGTCGTCGAGTGTTTTCAGCTCTTCGACGCCTCCCGAAAGTGTGTTGAATACACGCAGGGCCATGCGTAAATTGGACGGCTAGACGGAATCTTCGATTCTAGGGAAGGAATGCGGGAGGGTCAACGAACGGTCGTAATTCGAGCCCAGCAGTTGGTAGAGACGCAGCATGCTGCGTCTCACGGTGTTCGGTGGTTTAGATATCCAGGTTCTTTACATCCAGCGCGTTTTCTTCGATGAACTTGCGCCGGGCTTCGACGTCTTCGCCCATGAGCGTAGTGAAGATCGTTTCTGTTTCGGCAATGTCTTCTAGTTTCACTTGCATCAGACTGCGCACGTCGGGATTCATCGTCGTTTCCCAAAGCTGGGTTGACGTCATCTCGCCCAAACCCTTGTAGCGCTGGACGTCATAGTCCTTCTTGCCTTGGCTCAGAACGTAGTCGAACAGCTCTCGTGGCGACTGCTTCTCCACCGGCTCCGCCCCAGGCTTGCTCTTTGCAGTGCCTTTTTGCTGCTTGGCAGCTTCGGTTGCAACAATCGGCGTTTCTCCCTCGTCGGCTTCGCCGGTTTTTGCTTTCTCGGCACGAGGAGCATGCTCAATGATGAACGGGGGCTCCATGTAGTTCGCGATCTGCTTGTACTTGGAGATCATTTGCCGATACTCGGGCGATGTGATCAGCTCCCAGTTGACCACGCGCTCCGCGCCTTGAGAATCGACGACGCTCACCAGCCAGGTATTGTGTTCCTCCTCGTGGCGCGTCTCTACCGACTTGAGTCCCAGCTCTTTCACCAGCGACTTGACGCGTTTCTCGAGATCTTTGACTTTTGCGGGAATACTTTTTTCGGAGCCTTCGAAATCTGCGCGACTGGTGAAGTCCACTTTTGCTAGCAACTCGGTGATGCGCTCCTCGCGAAGACGCTTATTCACCTTCTCGAAGAAAGCCAGATACTCGTTGAGTTTGGTCATGAACTTCGTGAGTTCAGGACCCTCAAGCTTAGCCGCGCCTTCTCCATAACGGATGGTCATGCCATCGGACGCGCGACGAACCATGACCTTCACGAACTCGCGGTCGTCCTTGATGTACTGCTCGAATTTTCCTTTCTTGATGCGATAGAGCGGAGGTTGAGCGATGTACACGTGTCCGCGTTTTATCAATTCGGTCATGTGCCGGAAGAAAAACGTGAGCAGCAGAGTGCGGATGTGCGATCCGTCCACGTCGGCGTCGGTCATCAGGATTACTTTGCCGTAGCGCAGTCTGGCCGGATCGAAGTCTTCCTTGCCGATCCCGCAACCGAGTGCAGTGATCATGGCCCGAATTTCTTCGTGGCCCAGCATCTTGTCGTATCGCGCCTTCTCCACATTCAGGATCTTGCCCTTTAGCGGCAGGATGGCCTGGAAGCGGCGATCGCGTCCCTGCTTGGCCGTGCCTCCGGCAGACTCACCCTCAACCAGGTAGATCTCACAACGGTCGGCGTTGCGCTCAGAGCAGTCAGCAAGCTTGCCCGGAAGACCTCCGCCGTCCAGGGCCCCTTTGCGGCGCGTGAGATCGCGTGCCTTACGGGCCGCTTCCCTAGCACGAGCCGCCTCAATGGCTTTGTTGATGATGCGCCGGGCAACGGTCGGATTCTGTTCCAGAAATGCCCCCAGACGCTCATTGACGAACGCCTGCACGATGCCGGCGATGTCGGAGTTCAGCTTGCCTTTCGTTTGTCCTTCAAACTGCGGCTGCGAAAGCTTCACGCTCACCACGGCCACGAGACCCTCGCGGACATCGTCGCCCGAGAGATTCTCTTTTAGATCCTTGAACAGCCCGAGCTGCTGTCCAGCGTAGTTGATGGTGCGAGTAAGCGAGGTGCGAAAGCCGGAAAGATGCGTGCCGCCATCGACTGTGTTGATGTTATTGGCAAAGGAGAAAACCGACTCCGAATAGCCGTCGTTGTATTGCAGCGCGATTTCCATACCGACTCCATCGCGCTCGGCTTCCATATAGATCGGCTTGTCGTGCAGCACCTGCTTCCCGCGGTTGAGGTGCTTGACGAATTCGGCGATGCCGCCTGTGTACTTGAACTCCGCGTGCTTAGCTTCACCACTCTTGCTGTCGGTGGAGCGCTCGTCGGTAAGCGTGATGGTGAGGCCCTTGTTCAGAAATGCGAGTTCGCGCAGGCGCTGGGCCAGAGTGTCGTAGTTGTACTCGATGGTTGCGAAGATTTCTTTGTCAGGCAGGAAGTGAACTTTGGTTCCACGCTTCTTAGTGGTACCGGTCTTCTTGAATTTCGTGGCGGGAATGCCTTTCGCGTAACTTTGCTCCCAGACGAAACCATCGCGCCAGATTTCAAGATCGAGCTGGTGTGAGAGACCGTTTACCACACTCACGCCAACGCCGTGCAATCCCCCAGAAACTTTGTACGTCGAGGAATCGAACTTACCGCCTGCATGCAGCACCGTGAGAACAACTTGCGCTGCAGGAAGTTTTTCGCCGTGATACTCCATGTCATCGACAGGAATGCCGCGACCGTTATCGACCACGGTGATGGAATTATCGATGTGAATGGTGACATCGATGCGGTCTGCGTGCCCTGCGAGAGCTTCATCAACAGAGTTATCGACCACCTCATACACGAGATGGTGTAGGCCCATCTCGCCGGTGGATCCGATATACATGGCCGGTCGCAGCCGCACTGCTTCCAGCCCTTCTAGAGCCTTGATGTTCTCGGCAGTGTAGTCACCGTTGCTGCCGTTTACCTTCTTGGGCTTAGGCTCTTCTGCGGAACTTTGCTTTTTGTCCACTTGCGTCCTGGTTGCTGCTGTTTCTCTCAAGAGACCCCACTTGAATCAAGGCAGGATTTGGCCCTGCAAATCACCCGAAAAATGTGTGCGAAATGCGGCGGAAAGCAGTTGATTATTCAGGGATTTATCGCCCTTTTAGACTACCTGATTTTAGCACATCTGCAACTCGGTTTTCGAGAGCGAATGAAGTGCAAAACTCCCGACATTCCCATAGGAAGCTCGTAAAGCTAAGTACCCAGTTTTCCACAGGCGTCCACAGAAAAAACTGTTTTCAAATTCGGTACCCGTTGATATTGTGCATCACTAAAGTAACCAGTTACCAGATTACGTCGGTAATGTCGATTACTGAGAAAACTTAGGGGGATTCCCATGAAAAAGTCGCTCCGTCTGCTGTTCGCAACCATCGTTATGGCCGCTGCTGTGGCTGCTGCTTCTACTTCTAGCCCGAAACACCAGGTCAATAGTGGCGTCGATCCGTGCCCGTTGTGCCCTCCGGGAACGTGCGCGATTAACTAGTCACCATTTGGTACTGGTTACTTAAGGACTGAGATTTCCGCTTGAAGCGGGGCGGGTTAGGAGCTATTCTCCTCCCCAATAGGTGATTTATGCCTGCCCTTACTCTTCGGATGATGCTGATGTGGGCCACGGCACCAGTTCTACAGGTGCTGTGTGTCTATCTGCTTTATCGACGTAAGCTGCTGAATCAATTTCCTTTTCTCGCTTCTTTTTTGGCTCTTCAGACGATTAACAACGTAGTCCGCTTCTTTTGTTTCCGTCACTTCGGCCCTTATTCCTGGTGGTACTACTCGGTTTATTGGGTGGGGGCGGTGCTGTCAGATTTCGCGGTAATCGCAGTTCTCTACGAATTATTCTGCGCAGCTTTCAAGCCCTTTGCCGGTCTGCAAGACTTGTCAAAGATGGTTTTCAAGTGGGCGGCCGCCTGCATTTTCCTTATCGGTTTCGTATTCTTCGTGACCACTCCGAATTCCGTTCTCAAAAACGGTTGGCTATTGGTTGGCATCAACGACTTTGAGCGAATCGTTCGAGTGATGGAATGTGGTCTTTTAGTCTTCCTGTTCCTGGGCGCTCAACACCTTGGAATTTCAAAGAGAAATCGGGTGTTCGGAGTCGCTCTGGGATTCGGAGTTGAAGCGTTCTTGCAGTTGCTGGTTTTCAGTGCCGCGGCAAAATCGCACGTTTCCAAGACTTCGATTTGGTCGGAGCTTGTATCGATCGTGTATTACGTCTCGCTGCTCACTTGGGTTGCTTACCTGATTCAACCCGAGCCTGCTCGCGAATCGCTGCACATACCTGTGACATCGCCCCTTCTGCGTTGGAACGAAGTCGCTCTGGCTCTAGGGCACAGCGGTGGTCAGGTAGCCCTGATGAACTCCGAGCCATTTATGCCGAACGTCGAGCGCATGGTGGAACAGGTGATGCAGAAGGAGATGTTCGTCGAGCGCCGCCAACCGCGCGCTGTGTAGTGGGTCTATATAGCAGCAGAAGCCGCCTCGCTGGCGGCTTTTGCTTTTTGCGGCACCTGACTACGCGCCCGCCACAACCGTGAGTCCCAACAATAGACTGGCTCCCGATAAGACAAGTGCGGTTGCGGCTACCAACCTTCTGAAGCGTCCGGAAAAGAACCCTGGTTCGAGAAGGTCTGCATAGACTCCCCCCACAAAGACAAACGCAAAAGGAAGAGCCCACACCATGGACGCTCCTGAAGCAAATCGTCCTGGCCAACAGGGAAGGAAGGAAGCGACCATGAGTGGGGCGGCGTTCCCGAAATAGCGCGTGCGCTTCCAAAAGAGGAAGACCAAGACGCAGACCAGGAAGGCAAAGATTTCAAGTAATCCTCCCGGAACAGTTCCAAAAAATTTGAGGCGTTCAAATGTCAGCCTCACAATCTCGTGATTGGGAAAGACTGCGGCGGCCCTGAGATCTCGCAGGTTGAATCCAAAGCAGAGCAAAAACACAAGTGCTCCCAGAGCGCAGCTCATTGCTAAAATCGCCAACGCGAGAAGCCGGCGGTGCGGCGAAAGATAGATCATGAAGACCGTCGCAAAAATCAAACCAGCTATTGCTGCATCGATATTGGCTGCGGCGGTAAGTCCAATTGCTGTTCCCAGGAGAGCGATCCTGAGACGCCACTTTCGGGCTGGGGCATACAGTGTATGTGCGACTCCAGTAGCGGTGAAGATCAATCCGAAGAGTCCCCATGCCGCGAGAATCGCCGAGTTGGCGGTTGCGCCTGCGATCAACATTGGCGGACTGAAGCAATAGAGCGCCAAAGCGACGTAACCGCCAAGATCGCTGAATAGGCGGCGCGCGACCCACCACAAGGCAGCGCCCAGCCACAGGCCGAAGAACGCAAACGGAAGACGCACCAGCCATCGGTTAGGCGCCGCATAGATGCTGAACTCGGCCGCGCTCGTCTGCCAATGTCGTGCGATGGATGGAAGCAATCCCGCGCATCGCAGCGTGAGAACGCTGTCGCCCGGAATCAATGGCGAGCCGTTAGAAACAAGCTGGCGTGAAGACCACAGTTGCTGCCCGGCGAGAGTACTGCGCGTCTCGGTAAGACTAAGCGGCAAGTGCGCCATCAACCAGAGCGTCTGCAGCAGGAAAACCAGGAGGAATATCGCAGCGGTTTTCTGTGCCCGATGGATCTCAAACCGCGCCTGGCGGACTTTCATCTGGAAACTTCAATCTATCACGCGCACTGAGAAGTAAAGCAGACAGGTGCAATGAAGGACGCCTGTGTTTACCTCGATCATCATGCCAGGCGCAAAGAAGCTTCTGCCGAGAACCGTTCGTCCGCGAACTCGTGCGCGAGAAGCCGGGGAAAGGCGGCTGCCGCGATCATAGCTGCGTTGTCCGTGGAGAGAGCGCGCGAAGGAAACAAGACGCGCAAACCTTCATCTGTCGCTTGGTGTTGAAATTCTTCGCGCAGTCGATTGTTGGAAGCGACTCCTCCGGTCACGATCAGTGACTCAACTTCCAACTCTGACGCCGCGTGCAAGGTCTTACGAACAAGATCCCGCACTACGGCTTCCTGAAATGAGGCGATCAAATCCAAAGTAAGTTGGTCGAGGTGCGGCAGAAAGTCTTCCACTCCAGGATTTTGAACGCCTTCGACCGCAATGTGCCTGCGTCGGATCGAGTCCTGCATGGCGTGAGTTTCGACAAAGCGCAAAACCGCAGTCTTGATGCCGCTGAAGGAAAAGTCATAGGTCTGCGGGAGGGTATCTCCCATGGCTTGCGCCTTCTGGCGGACTTTTATCTGCGATTGCGGCAGGGAAATAGCTCGCGGGTTGCCGTGAGTTGCCAGCTTTTCGATAATCGGACCACCTGGATAACTCAACCCCAGCAGCTTCGCTACTTTGTCAAAGGCTTCGCCTGCCGCATCGTCGAGTGTATGACCAACATTGCGATAACTCCATCCGCCGTTTGGTAAACGGTTCACGAGATAAAGATGCGTGTGTCCGCCAGAGACGATCAATGCCAGCGCAGGGAAATCGAGTTCCTCAGATTGCGATTGCCGTTGCTCGAGCATTACCGCGTGTATGTGCCCTTCCAAATGATTTACTGCAATCACCGGCTTCGACAGAGCAAAGGCAAGAGCCTTCGCATAGGTAACTCCTACCAGAAGAGATCCTGCAAGTCCCGGGCCTTGGGTAACGGCAAATGCATCCACTGCTTCCAGACCGATCTTGGCCTCGGCTAACGCCTGGCGCACCACGGGAACGATGGCGCGCAGGTGCTCGCGTGAGGCCAGCTCGGGCACGACTCCGCCATAGGGAAGATGGGTTGCGATCTGCGACGAGACTACGTTGGAGAGCAATTGCTGTCCATCGCGCACCACTGCTGCCGCTGTCTCATCGCAGGAACTTTCGATTCCGAGGATCAGCATTGTCCAGTTTCTTATCATAAGGGCAGTTGATGTTCGGGCAGCAGAGTCGATAATTCGAACGACTGTGAAAACACAACCAAATACTTCTTCACGCGAGCGCGCGGAAATGGCGCAGGTTTCCGCCCTGTGGGTTCTCCAGCGCCTCAGGGAGCATGGCCATGCGGCATATTTCGTCGGTGGATGTGTTCGCGACCTGCTCCTCTCAGCTTCTCCTCAGGACTACGACATTGCCACGAGCGCCCATCCGGAAGAGGTTATGTCACTCTTTCCGAACACGATAGCCGTTGGCGCACAATTCGGAGTGGTGCTGGTTGTTATGGGAGTGGAAGGTGCTGCCGACAACAAGCCGATTCACGTTGAAGTAGCGACTTATCGCAGCGACATCGGATATAGCGATGGCCGTCATCCGGACGCGGTGCGCTACTCCGAAACCGCCGAGGAGGACGTACAACGCCGTGATTTCACCATAAACGGTTTGCTGCTTGATCCGATCGCGAATCAAGTGCTCGATTACGTCGGCGGTCGTTCCGATCTGGAACGCAAGATTATTCGCACTATTGGCGATCCGATCCAGCGCTTTCAGGAAGACAAGCTGCGAATGATGCGAGCGGTGCGCTTTGCGGCGCGGCTCGGATATACGATCGAGCCGAACACGATGTCGGCGATCCGCGAGCTTGCGCGCGAGATTCATCAGGTTAGTCGCGAGCGCATTCGCGACGAGTTGGACAAAATGCTCAGCGAAGGCCAGGCGCGACTCTGCTTTGAGCTGCTGGATGTCAGCGGGCTGCTGGTCGAGGTGCTGCCGGAGATCAGCGCACTGAAGGGCGTCGAGCAGCCTCCGCAATACCATCCGGAAGGCGACGTGTGGATACACACGATGATGCTGCTCGAAGGCTTGGAGAAAGGGTGCAGCAAATCTCTGGCGTGGGGCGTCCTTTTGCACGACATCGGCAAGCCGCCCACCTTTCGCGTGGCGCCCGATCGCATTCGCTTCGATCAGCACGCGGAGGTTGGAACGAGCATGGCCGAAGCCATTTGCCGCCGGCTGCGATTTTCCAACGACGTGACCGACCAGGTGTTGGCGCTGGTCGCCAACCACATGCGTTTTGGCGACGTAAGGAAAATGAAAGAATCGACGCTCAAGCGCTTCATGCGCCTGCCGCGATTTGAAGAACATCTCGAGCTGCACCGGCTCGACTGCTCCGCCAGTCATCGCGACCTGTCGCTGTACGACTTCGTTCGCGAGAAGCTGGCAAATACACCGGAACAGGAAATACGGCCCGCCCCTCTCATCAGCGGCGAAGATTTGATCCAGAGCGGACGACCGCCTGGTCCGCAGTTCCAAACCATCCTCCAGGCCGTGGAGGATGCGCAACTGGAAGGAACGCTGCACACGCGCGAAGAGGCAATCTCATTCGTCGAGACTAATTTTCCAAAACAGAATTGAAACAACAGCGGAGCTCATCCCCCGACTCTGCTCAACGCAGCCGACGCAGCTCGAGTAAAGAGATCAGGAGAATTCATCCCGCGACAGTATTGCTCGAAGCCTGGTCGCGGCCCCTTCCAACGAAGATCCTCGATTGAATCGAAGACTGGAACATCCAGGCGCAAAGTTGCAAGCGTGCGAAAGAGCAGGGCGTCGTTCCATCCCTGGAACAAGGATTCCGAAAGCAAACGTGCCTTGCGGATTGTGCTGTGCCATTCTCGCCAATCTTTGGGAATGTTTTCGAGATGCGGGTATTGCGAGAACGTAAGGGCAGCAGCTTTTACTCCCCATCCGGCCAGACCTGGGTATCCGTCGGCGCTGTCGCCGACGAGCGCGAGATAATCGGGAATCGATTGCGGTTTCACCCCGAATTTGGCGACGACTCCGGCTTCATCGCGCACGATGTCCCGCCTGCGGTCCAGTTGCACCACTCGCGTCCCGACTACACATTGACAAAGATCCTTGTCGGGCGTGCAGATCAACACTTGCTTCACCCGGTCGTCCGCGGCTGCCTTCGCGGAGGCGGAAGCTAGCGCGTCATCCGCCTCAAACTCCACCATCGCCCAAACTCGGACGCCCATGGCCTCCAAAGCTTCTTCAAGAATAGGGAACTGAGAAAGTAATTCCGGTGGTACGCCTTCACTCGTCTTATATCCGGCGTAGAGATCGTTCCGAAAGGACTCCACAACATGGTCGGTAGCGAC
>Ga0207139_1178_pt1 | contig 12392 bp, 11 predicted proteins | sample Alteio_BWMinHeat_7_FD_153585 | JGI IMG/M metagenome (GOLD analysis project Ga0207139, IMG submission 153585) | Enriched cells from forest soil in Barre Woods Harvard Forest LTER site, Petersham, Massachusetts, United States -... | ecosystem: Environmental > Terrestrial > Soil > Temperate forest >... | reverse complement strand
GTCATTTATATTGGCTGCATTCACCCATGGCGTATGTAAATAACATCACAACACCTTTGTTGATTTTACATGGTGGAGCTGATATTCGCGTGCCGCTCGGACAGGGAAATGAGTTGTTTTATGCGTTAACTATTTTGAAGAAACCAGTAGAAATGTTAGTAGCACCTCTTCAATCACATGTGCCAACTGATCCCGTGACATTTACTCAAGAAATAGATGCTATTGACCAATGGTTGCAATAAAAGGTATTTTGTAATGAGAAGCGGAAGATACGATGAAAAGACCAATGCTGAAAATATCGCATGGTTGAATGACCCAGAAAATACTAAACGACCCAAAAAAGCAGGTGATGAGCGGAATTTACCCGCTGCAAAACTGAAGCTACATTTCTTCGTAGTATCATTCTTTCACCGTCATCAGACAGTGGGTCTCCTGATGTAAAGAATGAATCTGCTCTTGAGGTCTCTTTGCCAAAAGCTGTATTACCCTTAACTGAAAGTGCATCTAAAAGCCCACTTGTGTCTGGATCTGTATTTTCTGTGCGTTACGGCGCAGAGCGTTGTCTGTCAGATGCAAGATCTGACTATGCTGCGATAGTAAATCGTTATAATGCCAACTCCGGATAAGTTGATATAGAGTAACTACTCATGTCTCTTGAAATGTCACCCCGCAAAATTCCCTGAAGGTTCGACGCATGTAGGCTCTGCAACATTTCGCCAGATGAGCGTATCGAAACAATCCAACCAAATCAACTCATGCAAATGAGATTCACTTGATGATATAATTTATATTATCTTGCTGATATATTAATGGAACAATCTTTAAATTAATGCCAGAAAAGTATTCCACAAACGTAACTACTCGCTCCGTCATCGCGAGGCTGCGAAGCGTTTAGCCGTGGCGATCCAGAGTTTATGCCTGGATTGCCACGCCCAGCAAAAAACGCTGGGCTCGCAATGACGGGGCGAGTAGTTACCTGAAAACTTGAATAACAGTTTTAAAGGAGAGCAAGATGTCAACGAATCTACCTTCACGCACCGCTCTTTCGCTTTCACTTGCTCATTTCGCGCGACCAACTGGTGCACATATTCTAGATAGAACCAAGTCTTTTGGAGAATATATTGACTTGCGGCAAAAAGAAGGTGTGTTTCCTTATTCCCGATCGCTTGTCACAGCAGCAGGGCCGATGGCATCTATTCAATATGATAACGGCACACAGGGCGAAGGCTTGAATTTTGCTTCGCAAGATTATCTTGCAATGAACACACGACCAGAAGTGTGCGATGCAGCACATGAGGCTATCAACAAGTACGGAGTGCATAGCGCAGGCAGCCCTGCGTTGTTAGGTAATACAGTCAATTCTTTAGCATTAGAAAAAAGCTTGTGCGATTTTTTACAAACTGAACATGTCATTTTATTTCCAACGGGATGGGCAGCCGCTTATGGTACGATCGCGGGTCTGGTGCGACCTGATGACTATGTGGTGATGGATGAATTATCTCACGCAAGCTTACAAACTGGAATTTATGCAGCAACACGAAAAGTTGTCCGCTGTGAGCATTTGGCTGTAGATGAAATGGTTACAACGATCAAAAATATACGCGCCACGGATACCCGAAATGGTATCCTCGTGGTGACGGAATCGCTTTTTTCCATGGACTCTGATAGTCCGGAACTCATAAAATTGCAAACAGCATGTAAAGAATTTGGTGCAGTGCTGATGGTTGATGTTGCGCACGATCTGGGCGCAATAGGGCCACATGGTACAGGACAGCTTGGATTACAGAAACTGTTAGGTAAAGTGGATTTGGTGATGGGTAGTTTTTCCAAGACATTTGCTTCAAATGGTGGTTTTCTTGCAACACATGACAGTTATGTTCGTCATTTTGTGAAATATTATGGAGGCTCTCATACATTTTCTAATGCAATTTCGCCTGTACAGTCAGCTGTTGTGTCGAAGGTGTTGCAAATTGTTCAAAGCAAGTTAGGCGATCAATTGCGTAGCGATTTGATGATTGCTGTGAATGCGCTTCGTGAAGAGTTCAAGGTGCTAGGCATCACGTGTTTGGGAGAACCCACTGCGATCGTGCCTGTGCCTGTTGGTTCAGAAGCAAGTGCCAGAATTGCGAGCTGGCTTTTAGCGCAACGCGGAGTGCTTGCCAATTTGGTAGAATTTCCAGCCGTGCGAGCCAATTCAGCGCGGTTTCGTCTGCAAGTGATGGCGTCTCATACAAAAGAACAAGCTATTCAAGCTGCACGTATCGTTGCAAGCTGTCTCAATGAAGCGAAGGATATTGCGAAAAAAATAGAGGAGCATGTATAACATGGAGAGATTAAATAAGTCATTCAAGTTTTTGACATCAGCAGATTTTGTGCAATTACAGAAAAAGATGCGTATTTTTGAGAGCACACCAGAAACAGTCCTGATCAAAGAGGGCGAACAAAAACAGGCACTGTTTCTTATCCAGGAAGGTTCTGCACGCGTTGAAAAAGAATTTTTGGGTGCATCTGTTCCTTTTTCAGAATTGCGTACGGGTGATATTTATGGAGAGATGTCATTGATTGAACAGCGTGGTGCCAGCGCAACTGTCATTTGTAATGAAGCATGCAAAATTGCAGTGTTGACTATCTCTGATTTGAAAGAGCTCGTTAATATGCTTCCAGGTTTTGAAGCACGTTTTTATCACTCGCTTGCCTATTTGCTCAGTGTACGTCTGCGGGAAACAAATGAAATTGTGGTACCTGGCATGTTTTCATCTGGTTGACAGAGTAAATATAGAACAATAATATTTTAACTGTCTATAAAGTTCTCAGTATTCAAATCCGGCTGTAGGCAGCTTCAATATGGTATAATTATTGTACGGGTAACTTTAAAAAGGATACTTGGCCATGAATTCATCTCAATTTATCAATATGTATTTGTCAGCGTTCAGTAAAAATTGGGGATTGTTTCTTGTTTGGGGGATAGCTTTAATCGTTTTGGGTCTGATTGCGATTAGTGCGACCACTATGTCAACGATAGTATCAGTCATATTTCTTGGTTTTTTACTCTTGATTTGTGGATTTGTCATCATTATTGACGCCTTTTCATTCTGGCGTAATAAAGGTCATGGTTTCTTTATGCATCTTATTTTTGGAATATTGTACCTGCTGGTAGGTATTATGCTGATTCAGAAGCCTATTCTGGCCTCTGTTTCGTTTACCCTGGTGCTAGGTGTATTCTATCTCGTAGTGGGTGTATTTCGTTTCTTTTACTCAATCTCTGTACGTGCACCTCAATGGGGTTGGAGTTTCTTTAATGCACTTATTTCCTTGTTATTAGGCGTTTTAATTTTGGCAAGTTGGCCGCAATCAGGTTTATTTATTATCGGGTTATTTGTTGGGATTGATCTATTGTTTACCGGCTGGACCTATGTCATGGCTGCACTGGCTGCTAAATCTTCTTTAGTGAAATCTGCTTAAGTCTGCTCGAGTTCTCTCTCTGTCGCATATACATACGGCAGAGAGATGTCTCGTTTTGTATTTAATTTAAACACAACAATAGCGCTTTTATTTGCCAGAAAGGTGTATAATAAATTTTCGGATACATAAAAGATTATATAGGGGAGGCATTATGAAAAATATATTTTTCAAATGGTTACTAGCAATATCTTTAGGTATCACATTAAGTTCAACTGCCATGATGGCTAACGCTTACCAATGTGAATGGCGTGATGGACATAAAGTTTGCTGGCACAATGGTGAACATCACTGTCGCTGGGTGGAAGGTCATTGGCATAATGGATATTATTACAGAGGACATCAAGTTTGCTGGGCCAATTAATGACGTTGTTTGATTGAGCCAGGATTTATGCCTGGCTCAACTGCCGAATTTAGGATTATATACAGGGAGAGTTAGCATGCGAATTTTGATTTGTACTTATGCAAACCGTGGCGCTACAAATATGGGAGTGGGACTTTATTATAATAAAGTAGCGGATATTCTGGAGCGGGAAGGGCACGAATTAATATTCTTCAATCATCCAACCCCTTTGGTGCTTGATAAAACCACACTTTCTCATACTCTTATGCCGATATTTTCGGGTATAACATCAAAACGATTTGGCAAAGTCTTTGAATCAGTTAAACCAGATGCTGTGCATGTTCAATCAGAGGTAGGATTGGGAATCGCAGCACGTCGTTATTGTGTCATGAATAACATACCTTATTCAAGCGCCTATCATACGAACTGGGACATCGGGATGAAAAATTGGGCGCATCTTCCAGCCTCTTTCGTCTGGTCATATCTTCGCTGGTTTTATCAACCAGCAACATTGATTCATGCGTGCACGTTGCGTGTCAAACAATTGTTAAATACGAAAGGCATTCAAAATCCCATTAAAATATTTCCGTTAGGGGTTGATTTAGATAACTTCTATTATGATCCTGATCCAACACGTGTGATGCATTATCCCCGACCTTATTTTATGTCATTATCTCGTATTGCGAAGGAAAAAAATCTGGAAGCATTTTTAGATCTTACATTACCAGGTACGAAATTTGTCATTGGTAATGGGCCGCATAAAACTTATTTACAAAAAAAATATGCAGGACAAGCGGTCTTTTTACCTTATGAAAATGTTCGATCTGTTTTGAGCATGGGTGATGTTTTTGTATTTCCTTCTCGCTATGATACTTTTGGGTTAACAAATCTCGAAGCACTTGCATGCGGCTTGCCCATTGCTTCCTACCCTGTCATGGGACCAGTGGATATACTAGAGCAGGGCGTATCGGGTTATGCACTAGAAAATTTACAGGAAGCCGCGCTTGCCTGTTTATTATTAAAAAAAGAAGCATGTATAGAGCGTGCAAAACTGTATTCCTGGGAACATACAGCGCAAGAGTTTTTGAAGCATCAAGTCCTTCTCTAAGGCATCACAACTGTAAAACTTTTCGCATTTTTAGCAGAAAAGCTTTCACTAAAGATTTGTATTTGTCTTGCAAGTTCATTTCTGTGATTTGCGGTTGTTAAATCCAGTTTATCCATTGAATCCATAAAGTGGATGATTAAATTAATTTTATCTGAATATATGCTTTTATTTGATTGATTATTGTCTGTATGAAAAAAATTTGTCACATAGTTCATGAGTGATCTTTTTTGCTGTGAGAGATGTCTGATATGCGTACTGCAACTACGTAATAAAGCTGTGGCAGCGGAAAGTGCTATTTGTTTTGCCATCGTGCTGCGAATGACAGAAATATTATAACTCAACCGTCGTGTAGACTCCTGGATCTCACTGATATAAATTTGCAGCTGTTCTTTTACAACACGCCTTTCTTGCTCGTCTTTAACCTGGATATTAATATCTTGATAACAATCAATCTGAGTCAAATAATCCAGTACAACCTTATCGCATACGATATTGTTATGTAAAATATAAAACAAAATTGCGCTATCTTTGATGTTTTGTAAATGGGTTGCAGAAAGCTCTTCATTTCCTGTAATTTCACTGGTTGCTGATAATTTTTTAACAGCGCTCTGTGCCTTTGAGGCTAAAGATTCCTTCTTTTTAATACCTTGAATGGTGATTTTGTATTTTTCATCCAGACGACACTTGATAAAATAAGTTTTAATAATCTCAATCAGTGAAGATGATGTCTTTGATGCAATAACATCACAGATAAATTTGCTTTTAACCTCCTTACCCCTTCCACGCAAATATCGGTTCTGGAGTAATTGTAAATGTTCATATTGTTGTTTTGCCAATTCCTTAAGACTCAGCAGAGTCTGATACTCTATTTCATTTTTCTCTTCTTTCATTTCAGTGATCGTGACAGCAGCATCATCCCTGATACTATCCTGTGCCAGAGTATCTGCTTCATGTAATTCATCCAGTAGTGAATGACCCGTGCCAACATCAGAAGTCGCAGACATGAGATATCGATCAAAAGGAGATATAACAGGTGTCTGTGTGCTGGCTTTTGTGTTATCTACTTGCGTTATTTCAGAATCAGTCTGAGCAGTGTCATGAAAGGCATAAATTTTTTCTGCCAGTTGAGTCAGACGTTTGGCAAAATGGATGTGTCGGTTTTCAATCAACTTGAAGTTATCGAATAATGCTTTTGCTGCAGCAAATAGGCTATCCAATTGCGTCTGCTCGTAGGCTATCTCTTTTTGAACAGAATGAATTTGATGTTCCAGATTAAAAATTTTAAGTAAAATTTCCTCTGTATTTGAGGTAATTGTGGCAGTGATATCCATTTCACCTTGAGATAGCTGCGATTTCAGTTCATTGATGGCTTGATCCGCAATGGCTTTTTCTTCTTTTGGCATAAAGGTCGGAAGATGGAGTAATTTATTGATGCGGATCATGGCTGCGGCATGTATTTCAGCAATCTGGATATCCGCCAGCTTTTTTTTGCTTGTGTCGACGTTTTTTGCCAAGTCATTAGCGAGCGTGTCAAGAATATTTTGTATGGAATCAAATATTCTACGCGGGTCATCCGCTGAAATCGGATTTCGTTGTTTATTCAGATCATCATAAATCGTGATTAGACCTTTTTTATTTGATTGAATAGACGCTAGTTCAGCTGAAAGATCCAGTAACATTTTACTTAAATGCTTTGCGCCGTGTTCAATTTTGATTGGGGATAGTATTTGTATGCAACGTTCAAATTCAATTGTCTCATTATGTAATTTTGCAATGATGATCGGCATTGGTTGAAGTTGATCTTTGATTGCAATCATCGAGAGATTAGCTGCATTTACCTGTGTGCAATTTGTTGTATGTTCGGATTTTATTTTAGCTAAATGAATTTCCAGGCGTTTTTGTGCAGAAGAAAGCTTAGTCTGCTCATTCGTTTGTTGAAGGGCAAAATCAAGTTTTTTGTTAAGTAACCCAAGCAGATCAGACGCGAAACTTTTTTCATGCTGATTTATAATGTGTTGACCTGGTTCATCCAGGTAAATGTCTGCAATCTCGATGACCAGCTCATTAATCAGTTTGATCGCTTTGGCATTTTCAAGATGTGTCAATTTATGACAAAAACTTTTCAGAACTGCACAGTGATCCAGATCAGAATACTGACGCTGCTGAATAATGCGTATCAATTTGTCAAATAAGTTTTCTGATTTTCCAGCGAATAAGGGATAAAAAATGGTTAGATAAAGATGCTTTAATTGAGCATGTTGTTTAGTCTCTTTTATTGCATGCAATCCTAAAAAATAACGAATGGCTAATAGTTTTGCTTCTGAATCGATAGCAATAGATAAACCAATATCTTTTACCAGGGTTTTGAAAAGCCCCATATCATAATGTGGTGCAATGATGCTATAATACTCTTTTTTGATTCTTGCATTTTCTTCAATTGTTTCATTAGAGTCATCACTATTGCGTGACCCAGCGTATTTTACAGCATCAAGAAATTCTATTGCAAAAGGCAACGCTTTATCCAGACCCGATAGATCATATTGTGTAAACCCAGCCTGTAGCAACTTATCGAACATCTTATTGAATAAATCACGATCCTGCTCATTATCAGGGACAGATTTTTTTTCATAGCTCGATAAGTGACTTTTAGAGGTAGTAAATTCGTCAATATTTTCAATCGTAGATAAAAAATCAAATATTCCACGCAAGTCTACATTTTTTTCCAATAATGCTTCCTGTAAAGTTTGTCTTGCGTCAGGTGTCATAAGCTCAGACACCAATTCCATTTGAGAGCCAGATTGCATGGTCATATCCTTTTATGAACGATGATTGATTATAAGCGTCATTATTTAAAATCAATATAACTATTTGACCATTCATCGCTTTATATGTATAATTCCTAACCATTTATTATATTATGATAAAACAATGACTTAACAACGAGGATAGCCCTATGCGTAGTCAACTTACCCGAAAAGAACAGGAAGAATTAATGGCTTTAGCAGATGCACATCCTACTACTGGCTTGTTGCAAAAGTTTGATTTGGGCAAGATATTTGATACGACGCAATCTTTACTGACATTTGTCTATAACGCCTATCTTCATGTTTACTCACATAAGCTGACAGTTGCTTACAGTCAGATAAAGAAAACGGATGTATCGAATGCAAACGCAGTGAAAGCGGCATTTGAATGTTATCTAGCTATTCATTCACAATGTTGTGACTTCATTGGTTGTCAAAAATATTTTATTCGATGTTTAGAGGGTAGAGTCAGACAAGACTTTGATTTTATGCTCAGTACCCAAGCGCTATCTTCAGCCAGAACAAAAGAGGCAAGCCAAAAAGCGATAGAAGATGAAAAAAAACAAGTAAAAGCTTATTTTGCTAGTAATGACTCAAACGCAAATAAAATAGGCTCGTTACAACACCGTTTAAAAATAGTCTGGAATCAGCTCAAAGCGTATCAAGAACTCATTTTAAAAAAAGAAATAGACAAATTGGTCAATACGCCTGAATACCAAGCCTATTTGCAAAAAATGATGGCGCCAGAGAAAGCTGACAAAGAACAAATGGCAGCAGAAACAGCAAGCAGAGAATTTTTTAAACCAGTCCAGCATGCTTCAAGATTACAGGCTGAGCAGGAAGCAAAACGACAGCAAGAAGAAGAAATCGAAAGACAAAAAGCGGAATCTTTTTTTCAAAGCATATTTAGCTAAGAACGCGAATTCCGGATAAGAGAACAGTCCGGAAATTTGTGTAAAAGGGTCTATTGACCCTTATCATTACCCCACTGTAGAATCCCTCAACTAATCAAGAGGGTTTTACATGTCGCCTAAATATCTTATATTCATCATCTGTTTGTTTATCAATCAAGCGTGGGCGGATGATGCTACGCATGCGCTTTATAAAAAGAAATATGCGGATGTTAAAAAATTTATGCATGAATTAGTCAGTGCACATCCAGATACCGTAAGAAGCATCACCGTGGGTCCATCTGACAGTGGTGATACAATTGAAGGTGTCGTCATCGGAAAGGGCGCAATACATAACCTGGTGGTTGGCACTCATCATGGTAATGAATATGGTTCAACCGAAGTCAGCATGGCATTTGCTGCAGCGATGGCTGAACACCCGATTGCAGATCAATCGGTATATGTGGTTCCGGTATTAAATATTTCCGGATATAACAGTAACAATCGTGAGGAGCTCGATTCACACGGACATTATCGTGACCCGAATCGCGACTATCCCGGACCTTGTGGAACAGAAGGCCCTCATTATTTAAAATCCACTGACTCGCTTGCCAAGTTTATTGAACGTGAAAAAATTATTACATCAGCAACACTTCACACATGTTACCCGGCCGTTGTTTATCCCTGGGGACTTTCTACCTATGATACGTCAACGCCACATGATGAAATTTACAAGACAATGGTTGCAACTGCTACAGAATGGAGCCGCTATGCAACAGGCAATTCCACGCAAGTCATTTATCCTGCAAATGGTTGCTATGAAGATTATGCCTATTGGAAATCAGGTATCTGGTCGATTTTATTTGAACTAGGATACAGCCATAGTCCTTCACAAAATGAAGTTGAAGAAATGATTCGAGTCAACGTTCCTGGTTTACGTAAAATGTTGGAGCAGGCTCCTAAAGAACGCGCCGCAGAGCATGATTTTACAGGCCGTTGTGAAAGTAAGCGTTTGCATCTGGATAAGCATGATGAATAAGACCCTAACGGAGTAACAGATGATTGATTCACAAGTATTGTCTAACAATAAAAAAAGAAATTGTGCGTACAACAAGTTCTTGTTATCGCCAACAATGACGGTCAATAGCATGATTAAATTGGCTAATCGTTTAATGCGAAAAGAAAGATTACACCGTCATTTCTTTTTTAAACCCACTTTCCTGGAAAGACTTTTTGGTGCGCTGTATATGCTGCCCACTGCAAGATATCTGGTATTTTTTGCTTTAGATTTACCGCATGAATATCATAACAGACTTTACACTGACAAAATTATTACAAAAGAAGAAGCCATGACAGCCATTAAAGTGGTTGAAAAGAGAATTAGCGAGCGATGTCCAGTTGAATATATCACAAATGAATGTTGGTATTTAGATAGAAAATTTTATGTGAATCAGAATGTGTTAGTACCCAGATCATTGATGAGCACACAGTTTAATAAATTTTTAAATGAAATGACCTGGGAAAATAATCAGGTATTAGATTTATGTACGGGATCGGGCTGTATTGGAATTACATTGGCATTACTTAATCCTGCTATTAAAGTTGATTTGGCAGATCTCTCTGCGAATGCCCTGGAAGTTGCCAAAATTAATATTGATCGATACCACTTACAGGATAGGGTCAGATGCATTCAAAGCGATTTGTTTGCTAACATTCATAATAAGTATGATTTGATCATCACTAATCCTCCTTATGTTGCTAGCAAATTAATTGGTGCAGGTCCAATGGAATTGAAACGCGAGCCGCATATGGCATTAGATGGCGGCGCAGATGGCCTTACTCTTATTGATAAAATTCTACAGCAGGCAAAGTCGTATCTTACTCCTCATGGCAAGCTGATTGCGGAAGTCGGCTTTACAGCACCCAAAAAATTAAAAAAGCGCTATCCAAGAATATCCAAGTGGTTAAGCCCTAAACCAGAGGCCGGTGAAGAATCAATATTTGATTTTTTCTTATATAGCGGTGATTCTATTTTTCAATGTGATGCTAAAGATTTAGACTAAAAACCCACACCTTGTTATGCCGTTGAACGTTACATCCCCCTCCCCTCCAGTGCTTTTCTGGAGGGGAGGGAGGGGGAGGATATAATTTTCGTACATTTATCGTCTGTAGCCTGCTCTCCCAATAAAAATGATCTTTTGAGTTAAAACTCAGCCATGCAATAGTTCGACACAGTTAGAATCTTCCGAATCTTTGATTCATCTTGTTTTCATCAACAATTTGCTCACTGATAATTGCCTTCGTTCCACACAATTTCGCTAATTCCTCTACAGCAATCGTTGTATATTTCACTTGAAAACCTTTTTGTTGAACCAGCCGATAATCACCATCTTGTAATCTACATTGCACTAACCAGTGATCTGACAAGACATGACCAACATAAGGATCGCCTTCTATTTTATCCTGCTTGACTGTCAATTGCGTATCTACCGATTGTGCATCGGATAATCGTGCCTTAATATGAACACAGGCCTGACGGGTGTCTGCTATAATCTGCGTCGTATGAAGGGCTGCGCCTCGTGTATTATCAATGTTACCCGTTTTTAAACTCAAGTCCGCGATCGGGATGATAGCTTACTGCTATCTTTCTGCTTTATGAATTGGACGCAGCTCAATTGCTTCTTCTAATAACTGTGGCTGGATAGAAATCCTGGAAGGTGCTGGCATCAATATGAAGCTTGACTGGCTAATATTAGGCTCTTTTTTTGAAATCCACTCTTCCAGTTTGATACCTTCTGAACTCAATGCTTTTTTAATTCGTTTTTCATTTTGCAAGATCTCAAGTACTTTTAGTGGATTTTTCAGTAAGGGTTTGATTGTAGTCCGTTCCTGTTCAATTTTTGTTTTCAATTTATTAAATTTTCTGACAATTTCTTTTAGATCATAATCACTTTCAAGTGTATAAGATGGCCCTAACCTGTCAGAAAACTTGGCAGGTATCACCTCATCAATATTCATCATCCAATTTCTATTGCTATTTGCCCAGGTAACGACAAGTGACAAAAACAACCAAAATATAGGTCGATTTTTTTCGCCTTGCATAAAACGGATTTCTGCCAGCTTTATCATGGAATTACAATTGCCTTTCAGCAGAGCTTCCGCAAGATATTTATCAGTCAAACGTTTTATTCTTTGAGGATCATCAATCGATTTTGATTGCCCTAACAGACATTGTACAAGCGCAAGCTTATGTTCTATAAAATCAAAATGAAACTTATCTTTATAACGATAATAGATCACACTTATTTTTTTGAAGATAGCAGCAATAGTCTTTTCGTCATCTTTTGTATTCAATTTCAAGTATAAATCTTCTACCTCAGATACAGCAATACACGCTGATACTTTAAACTGGTCCTTATCATTTAATAATTCGCTTCTTAAATCGGGATCAGATTGAACGACTTCAATTAACGTACTGCTATACGAAGCTATATGTTGAAAATTTAAACCTGATCGATACAGTTTGTTGTACGCTTTTCTGAGTATTTGCCCTACTTCTTTTATACCAAGCGCAGCACGCGCGTGGAAGGCTGTTAATAATACATCCTGAATCATATAATAGCGTGTTTCTCGTTCTAAATAATCCAGATAATAAACAGCTTTTTTTTCTAATTTTATCAGTTCGATAGTTGCTTCAACATGACCAGAAGAATAGGCTTTTTTATAGTATTCGATTGCTTTATCGTTATTTTTTATATCACGATAATAATTTCCCAACTTAAAACAAT